>Ga0116229_10015191_pt1 | contig 10545 bp, 3 predicted proteins | sample S1TSphgellanicum_3_FD_87313 | JGI IMG/M metagenome (GOLD analysis project Ga0116229, IMG submission 87313) | Host-associated microbial communities from peat moss isolated from Minnesota, USA - S1T2_Fc - Sphagnum magellanicum MG | ecosystem: Host-associated > Plants > Peat moss > Unclassified...
GACCGGGCGGGTCACCCCAGGCTTCAGATCGTGCTTGAGCAGATCCAGCGCCCGCTCGCGTTCTGCTACAGCCTCGGCGACCACCGCCGAGTCCAAGGCGGCAAGCTGAGTGGCGCGGCGCACGAGAATCTGGAAGTGAAGTTGGCGCAGCCGTTCGGTGGCGGCCCGGTGATGTAGCCAGCGTTCCTTTCGTTCACCGATTAGAACACTGCTGCCGAGGACAACGCCGGCCACCCCGAGCCCAGCGACAAGCCCTCCCAAAATCCAGAGCGCTGCCTTGTCGAGGTTCAGAAGATCGTGAAGGTGCGGCTCCAAGGCGGCGAGCCAAAGCGCGGTCAGCGCCGCGACAAGGGCCTGCATCCCGCGCCTGCGAGATTGCCGCTTGGCCCGGTTCGCCAACTGCTCGTGCGGCGTAAACGCGTCGCGGAGCCGTGGCCAGTTTAGTGCGGCGCCGACCGCTGGGAAGACCTGTTGGGCAAATTCCACGTCCCCAAGGTTTAACAGAAGGTCGTTGTTGAAGACCCGTTTATGAGCGTCCGGCACGCCCTTCCTCCTTATAGGTATGGTGACCCATTTACCAGAAACCCAATTCGCCTCCGAGTAGGTTGGGATAAACGGCTTAAGTTCGCACATATGGGGCGAAGGACGCGATCCTCACCATCGGCTACAAGCGGGCTACGGTCCCGGATTGAGATTGGAGTTGCGATTGCCCCGGTTCCGTAGACACCGATTCTTCTTTCCAACGAGGTGTCCGACCATGCTGAGAACCCGGCCTTTGTATGCGCCTAAGTTTCGCCGGCAGATGATCGAGCTGGTCGCGACCCAGCAGACTTGGTGCGCGAGTTTGAGCCATCGGTCCAGGCCATCGGCAACTGGGTTGCTCAGGCCGATCGCGAGGAGGGCTGTCGGGAGGCAAAAACGCCCAGGTTCGCTCGCGAGACCAGCGTGATCCCGCCCGGGTCTTCGAAATCATGAGCGCGAGCGAGGCCTCCTTTTCGGTCGCCCTGATGGCGCCCGTACTCGGCATGTCACTATGCCTGGATCAAGCAGCTAGACTCGGATCGTGCTGTTGCCGATGCGGCGTGCTCACGTCGCTCGGTGACCGCAGCGGACCCGCTACACCGGATCCTGATCCGACCGCTGGTGAAGATCCACCCTATAGCCGCATCGGATCGCCCAAGACTAATGCAGGCGGTGTCGGGCGGCGGGGCGATTGAAATGCATCCTTACCTCTGCTTGACTTCATGGCGAGTGTACACCTCGCCGGATCGGGAAATGCAGCGCAGACTGATGCTTAAACCAGTTTCCGGCCCCCCAGGATGATGCAGATCAAGGCAGCGCTCCCCGAGATCAGCGTGTTCATTTCCTCGCCCGGAGACACCAAGAAGGAACGGGCAGCCGTCAAGCGGGTCATTCAGGAAATCAACATGGACCCGGCCTGGACCAGCCGCTGCACGATCAAGCCACTGGCATATGAAAGTTCCGTTCCCACCCAGCTGGGAAAACCCGCGCAGCGCGTGGTGAACGATTTTATGCGCAAATCTGCCGAGGCCGATATCGTCCTCTGCATACTGTGTAACCGGCTCGGCACGCCCACGCGCGACGAACAGACCGGCCGCGATTACCGGTCCGGCACGCAATACGAGTTGGAAACGGCGCTAGAGGCCTTTCAGGCCAGCGACCAGCGAGCGCCGCGGATCATGCTATACCTGGGCGACCGCGGCCTGCACCGCACATCGTCCGACGATGATCTCAAGCAATACAATATCGCGCGTGAATTCAAGCGAAGCATCCTAAATGGGGAAAGATTTCAAGGCCTGTACGCTGAATACAAGACGATAAGCGAGCTTGCGGATATGATCCGGCGGCAGCTTCCTCAGCATCTTCACAGCATCCTTGCCGAAAGGGAACCCGACGATGAAGCGCCGCCCGGCGCCAGCGCCTATCTCGGGCGGCTTGCGGAAAAATTTTGCTGGCTGAATCTGGACGGTATCCAGGAGGCCGGCAGCGTGCGGATCGAGCTTGAGAAAGTCTATGTGGCGCTTAAGGCAGAGCCGGAAACCGAATACGATTTGCAGCAGGCATCCGCCTTGCATGACGTAGAGGTGCGGGAGGCCGCTGGGGTCTATAACACCGATGTGATCGACCCTGAGCAGCTCGCGGCGTTCGACGCCGCGAACATTCGCCGCACCTACCGCCTGGCGCGCCAGGAGGCGAAACGGGCGCTCGTCGCCGAGGTGCGCACGGTAGCGGATGCCGTCCGCCAGCATCGCCGGGTAGTGATCCTTGGCGGCCCAGGCAGCGGCAAGACCACTCTGGGCCGCTGGCTCGCGCTGCAGCTGGCCTATGCCTTGTTGAGTGCGCCGGATACCGACAGCCCACCGTGCGTCAACGTCCCGCTGCCACAGGTCGATCCTGACGCCGACATTGCCAGCCCGGAAACGGTCAATCTCGGCCCTGCCCGCTTGCCGATCTTTCTACGCCTGGCGCATTACGCGCGGGAACTGACTGAGCGCGAGAGAGCGCACCAGCCCAGTCTGCCTCTAATCGAGTATCTCGGGCTAGATCCGGATACCCGTGGCCTGAGCGACGGGCTGACCGCGGAAGCGCGCCAGGAGCTTTTCCACTTCCACCTAAAAAAGAGACAGGCGGTGGTGATCCTAGACGGGCTCGACGAACTGACCCAGACCAACCGGCGTGGGGTCGTCCTGCAGATCGAGGATTTTATCAAGGACCATATTCGAGCCGCCGGGACAGGCAAGGACTCATTGCCGCCGTCGGAGGTCGGCGGCAACCAGGTGATCGTGACCAGCCGTTATGTGGGCTACAAATTCGCTCCGGTGAAAGCGGAATGCACCCATTTCGGAATCCAGCCAATGCGGCGGCCTTCGGTGGAACGCTTTGTCCATGCCTTAACCCCAATACTCAACGCCGAACGGCCGATGAAAGACGGGACGACCGACCGGCTGATCGCGGAGATTTATAGCGCATCTAAACCGAGGATTCGGGAGCTGGCCACTAACCCGCTGCTGATCACCATCTTGGCGATCGTTTATTGGCGGGACGGGAAGCTGCCGGACCAGCGGGCCGGGGTCTATGACCGGGTGGTGGAAAACCTGGTGGAGATCTGGCGGAAGCGGGAGGAATGCCAGGTGCATCACCTGACCCGCGAGGAGCTCTTAGCGGCGCTGGAACCGCTTGCCTACGAGATGCAGGAGAATGCAAGCGGTAACAGCCTCGTCAGCCTGACCCGGATCGGCGAGGTGATCGAAAATGCGTTTGCCCAGATGGCGTCAACGGACCGCCCGTTTCATCCGCGTCTTAACGCCTTGCTCAGCACGCTTCCTAAACACGTGGGCCTGCTGGCGGAACAGAGCGACGGCAATTACGCCTTCTTTCACCGTACCTTTCAGGAATTTCTGGCCGCCCGCCATCTGCTGGCGAAGCCGGAGGAAGCGGCGGCGCAGATCAGCGAGAAGATGGACGATCCGATCTGGCGTGAGCCGCTGCTGCTGGCGCTGGGATTAGCAATGATCAAATGGGGCCCTGAAAGGCAGAACCGGCTGCTGAAGGATTTGCTGGCCGTAGATGCGCCCGGCGAACCAATCCCGCGCGCTGCGTTCCTGCTGGCCACCGCCCTGCCGGAACTGCGTAACCTACCGGATGCCGTGGTCGAACAGACCGCGCTACGGCTTCTCGCCGCCTATGCGATCAACCTGGAACAAACCCAGGCGCGAGAGCTTGGCGAGCAGATCGAGCAGATGTTCCAGCGACTGCGGCAAAGCCCACAGGCCGATCTTGTGGCCAGGGCGATCGCGGAATGTATTGGCCGAGCCGCGAACGGACGGGATCTTGCCGGCGCCGCCGCAACTTTGGCCACGCGTATTGGCTGGTTCACCACCGAGCTGGTCGAAGCCGTGCTCGGCGCGATGCATCGCGACTTGGCCGATCTCGACTACCCGATCTACCACGCAGCGCTAACCGCGTTCGGGCGCCAGCCCGGAATTTCCTGGTTGGCAGCTTCCCCGGCCCACAGCATCACGCGCCTGCTGCGCACCCGTCTGCCAATGCGATACTTCCTCGAATCCAGGCCGGATCTGGTCACCTTTATCCGTGACGACTCCGATTGGCTGTGCCTACTGGCCGCGCTCTACGGCGGTTTTGAGCAGGCGCCCACGCCCAAAGAGATCAAGCGGGAGCAGCAGCGTGAAGTCGCTGCGGCAAGGGCTGGCTCAGCCCGTGTTTCGGTGCCGATGGCGCCGGCTCCCCCGATCCTCGCCATACCTGAATTATCCGTCGTGTTCTCTCCGCAATTCATTGTGCGCGACCTCGCCGATCGGGAGCTCGGACGGTTGATCGAGCGCCAGCTCGCCGCGTCCAAACCGGCCTGCGACTTGTTGAACGCGTTCCGGCGCCGCTGGGAAGCGGGCGCTGATGCCGGTGCCGCGGAGGCGCTTATCGGCATGGCGGCGCTGGGCGAGGACATATTGCCCTTGCTGCGGGCTGGCCTCGGACGGACCGACCGCGAACCGGCTGCGAAGGCCGCCCTCACGCGCTTTGGCTGGCTGCGGGCTGCTCTTCGCGAACCGGTGCTACAGACGGCTGAGGCGGCGCTACGTAGTCTCCCGGAAGAGGCACCGGAGCAATGCCAGCTGGACCTGCTGCGGATCGTGCTGCGAACTCGGATTGAAGTCGGCGGCGCGCCGTTGCCGGTAAGCTCCGACATCCCCGAATTCAATTACCTAAACACGGAAACGGCTTCGACGAGCGGTGCCGTAGGGGCGGAAATTGGTCCTATATGTTCTCCGGCGCGATTGGCGATGGCAGTGCACCGGAAAGCCGTGCGGCGCTGCTTGCCGCGCTTGCGGCGTGGCCGTGCGATCGCCTGTTGCAGGCCTGGTCCGTCCTGCCGGATGCCGCCAACCGCTCAGCCGCCGGGCATCTGCCCTGGCCGCTGCTCGCACTCACCCCGCGCGCGGACTCCCCGGTAGAGCGCTATCTCGCGATGCTAGAAGCCGTGGCCAGCGTGCCGGCGGAATATCATTCCATTGCCGGCTATGTGCTGGCGCAATGCGCCCCCGTTCTGGAGGTGCACCCGACGCTGGTCTGGGAGACGCTGGCCGTCAACTGGCGCCATGGCGGCGAATTCATCCGAGGCTATCGCAAGTTTCGGGAGGGCAGACGAGAAGACAGTGCGAAGGCCCGGGAATTCCTCGACCCCTGGCTACGCTCCCGCCTTGCGATGTCGGAGGTACCGGACGAAGCGGATCCGCGATTTTCCTGGCTCCGGCTTTTTCAGGAAATGTCGGCCATTCTGGACCCGTATCTGCGATTCCGCGCGCAGTGGCGGCTGCTCGATGTGCTCCTTTCCGAGGAGGAGGGCGTGGAGTTCGACGTCATCGGGCTGCTGGAGCAGATTTCCGATCCTGACAACCAACTACGCGCCTTCGAATGGCTGCTCACCACGCTACCCCGGGCGGCGACCGGGCTGGTGGACTATCTCGGAATCATGGACCTGCTCTTGACGATTCTTGGACAAATCGCCGATCCGGAAAACCGCGCACGGGCATCATGTCGCCTGGCATTGCTCACTTCTCGGCATTTCGAGCAGCTGCTATCGGGGGCGGCCGAAGCGGTGCGCGCCATCGCCAATCCGGCGCGCAAGGCGGCGACGATCCGCGAGATCCAGATCGTATGGGGTGGAACCCCGGATTTGGCCAATGCGCTGACCGAAGCCGCACAAACCATCGCGGAGCCATGGGAGCGCGACAAGGCGCTCGGCCGCGATTCGCGGATGGTACGGAAATTCCACCATCACCACCCCCCCAGCCCGTTGGTGTGGCGGCTGCCCCAAAGGTCATGCAGCGGGGCGCGGGCGTTTCGCCAAGGAAACCAGCACGGCGCCTTGCCATGGACGTTGCTCTATCTGGAATTGACGGCAGCGGAAGCACAGGCGCTCGGCACAGGTGCCACGCGCGGTGTAGTGCTCTGGGAGCGGTTGCTAGACAGCGACCCCGCCGCTGCGCTCGCCGCTATTGCGGCGAGCGGCCGGGAGGTCGGCGTTCCGGTAACGGCGCATGGGGCATGGATTCTGGACCGTATCGTCCAATCCGGCCGGGCCGCGAATTTCGACGGCCTATGGCCCTATTTGGTTCGACCCGATCCGGGGGCGATGGTGACCATCGCCCGCTGGACGGCGCTGCCCGGCCGGGCCGGCCAGTGGTCCGCGCTCGTGCAAGCGGAGGCAGGAGTGTTGACGCCGGCGGTGGTGAACTCGGTGATCGAACTGCTAACAACCGCCACCGACATGCTGCATCTGCGCGCGAGCTTAGCACTGCATGGCCCGACGCCCTATGTTCAGAACCCGAACCGTCGCTGGATCATCAGCCGTGTCGGCGCCGAAACGCTGGAGGCGCTTGCTGCGCAGGCTATCCAGCTCGCCAGCCTGCCGGCGGCCCGGACCACGATGGACTGGGTGCAGGGCGATATTCATCACGACGATCCGGCGGCGATCGCGGCCTGGCTAAGGCAGGCGGACTCCGGCGGCGAATCCTCCCCAGCCGCATGGCTTCTGAGAATGGCGCAATCCGCCAACGCGGATGTTGTCCACACGCTGCTTTCGGCGCTCCGCGCTGCGCCGGCCGGAATACAGCGCACTCTGCTGTTCGGATTGGCAAGGATCGCGCGTTGTTCGCCAAATAGTTTTACAGGCAAAGACATCCATCTGGCGGTCGCGTCCGTGCCGCCGGAGATCCGCGCCGGCGTGGTCGTGTTGCCCGAAGGCCCCGCAACATTCCTCAAGATCGCAAAGGAAGCTGTCGAGGCGGCATCCTCCGCAAATGCGGCCTCGCACGCCCGCAGGATGCTAGATTCGTGCCTTATCTGGCTCGATGAGCCAAGCCTGGTGGATAGGGATACCTGCCTGAAACGGCTCAAGGCGATTGGTGATCAGCTTTTCGTGCAGCTGGGCTCTGTGGAATCCCGGGGCAACTCTTACTGGTCGACGGCGGAAAAGGCAGCCGCGCCGTTGGCCACGGATGGTCGTATCCTGCCTTTGCTGCTCGCCTTGCTGGAGGAGGCAGAGCTAGGCGCCGATCCCTATGGCCATAGCCATAACCATCACCTGCTGACGGCAATCGAGGCGATTTCCCGCTTTTCCCCGGAGGGTTTCGGGGTGATCGCTTCGCCTGAGATCTGGGAGCCGGTGCTGATAGAATGGGCTGAATATGGCGACCATTGGGCGGGGCGGATGGCGGCCACCCGGCTGGTGGGGCGGCTTAGGCGCGTTACAACGCGCGTGGCGCGCTGCCTCAAGGCGGCAATGGGAGACGTGTCCTTCGTGCAACAGGCGGCCTATGCCTCGGTTGCGGAATTCCGGCGCCTCGATGGGGATATCCTGCCGGAGCTGCTCTCCCTGATCGACAATCCGAATGCTGGCACCGCCGCCGCAACGACGCGGCTTCTGGTCAGCATCGCGCAGGCGGATATCGCACCCGCGGATCGCCGGCGCATTTTGCGCAGCCTGCAGCAGGAGGTCGCGCGGCCTTCGACTGCGCGGCCGGTATATTTGATGGAAGATGAGGCGGGAGCGATGTCGATAAAATTTATCGATACGCTGGACCGGCTTCTCTACCGCGCAATTTTCCAGGTTAGTGGTCTTTAGCCATTCTGTTACCGCCTCCTCAATCGAAGCACCCGGCAAATAGTGGGTCCGCGCGATAGTTGAATTGCCGGATCCGGCGGGAAATCCCGTCGCGGTAGAAAAACTGTTCTTCCGGCGCGAGCGAGCGGATCGTTGCCGGTTCGACCCCCAGCAGCGCGGAAAGTTCCGACAGAGGGGCGTAATCTCGCGAGCCGAAGGCCTGTATTGCGCCGCAACTATCGACCAGCCAACTGTGAGGATAGACGCTCCGCAGCTGCTGAAAATCCTGCCAGAAGCTCCAAACGCGCAAACCCGGCGTCGGCCCCAAAGTCATTGCCGCTTGCAACTGTGCGAACGGCCCCAGCGCCGCGCAATCATCGAGCAGGAAGAGCATCGGTTGGCCAGCGCGGGCGCGCCGGCTCATCGCGCAGCGCAGGAAGGTCCCGATCCAGATTCGCAGCAGCGGGAAATGAGAAGGCATTTTCGTGGGCGGCATCATGAGATAGACCGTAACCGGTGTGCCGCCGATGATATCGGCGAGCGGAACGGTCGAGCTGCCGAAGGCCGCCTGCGCCTCCTGGCTGCCGAGCGCCTTCAGCTGCGAGGTGAGCGACATGACAATCCTGCTACGTTCCGCATCCGCCCGCTGCAGGAAGGTGGCGATCCCGGCATAGGCGAGCCTTGGGATCTTTTTCCCGATGGTGTCCAGTACAACCGCCAGACTGTAGACGACATCTTCCGTATGGAAGGTCGTGTAGAGTTCAGAGAATCTGTTCTTCTCGGGAACCACGGCCAGATAGGCGATCACGCCGCCGAGCAGCCCGAAGGCTTGATTTTCCCAGACGTCCGTAAAGCTGTAAAAACCCGGCAGCAAGGCGGCGACATCCTGGCTGGCGGATTCAAGCGCTGGCCCCTCCAGCCCCTGCAGCAGGTCGAACGGATTGATCGCATCCGACTCCGCATCGACCACACGAAACGGATCGAGGCGCAGCACCACCTGGCCCATCTGCCGCCTTGCCCGGGAAGTTGCCGCATATGCTGCTCCGGTTGGATCGACCACCAATACGGAGCCGGGATAAGTCAGCAGGTTCGGGATGATGCAGGCGCGCAGCCTCGTCGCCGCGACAGGGGCGATGGTGAGCATGTGGGACTCACCCGGTAGTATAACGAGATCATCCGAGGGCTGAACCTCGCCTGTTTTGTCCGGCGATTCCTGCCAACCGCCGGCATTGCGTCCGAGCAACAGCGGCGGCGTTTCAATTCTATCCCCGCTATCCATTGTGAGCTTGTTGTCCGCCCCTCTTCCTGGAAAGCCAGTTCTTCAGTCCCGGGCTTGACCTCGAAGCCGCGTGGCGAGCCGGGTCAAAATCAATCAAGACATCCCCCTGCCCCTACCGGCTTTCTTCTAGCCAGCCACGGTTGTCCATCGTCACGGCATTGTCAATGCTGGAGTGACTGGCGAACAGACGCACTATCGTTGACCTCGCAGTACCTTCGAACCCTGGCCCGTTTGGCTGAGGACAAGGGTACGCTCGAACTCGGCGATGCCGGCGAAGCGATCATGATCATCCGGCTGGACGAGCTTGTTGTGTCGGCCCACCGTTCGTCAAGTGACTACAATCCTGCACTCTTCCGGCGATGGGCTTCGCGAAACGCCGCCGTTTGGAGGTGGAGCGGGCAAGCCCGTCGAGGCGTGTCACTACGAGCACGGCACTTTTGCAGAGTTGATCAAGCAGCTTCTCAAGCTTGGGGCAGTTTCGCGCGGCGTCGAAAATCTTTTTTCGAACGGCTTTTCGTATCCGGCAGCTTGAGAGGCGTTGGCATCGACTGATCAGGTTTGCTCGTCCATCAAGACCCGGACATAGCCGAGCTTCAGCTCTCTCGCAAAATTCCTAAGGTTCGCGACACGGTTGCCCCGACTTCCCCATCCCTTTCTCTCCCCGGGTCACGAGACCGATAGATTATTCCCATAACCTAACAACGGAACTATTTCAGCGTGTTAGAAAGGCTCGAAACGTCCATTATGTTACATGATAGGGCATGAGCGAACTTGTCCCCGCGAAGCATGCCAAGCCGCCAAGGCGCGAAATTGCTGCCACGGCAGCTCCGGTCGTGCCGGCCACCATCGCCGACGCCGGCGAGACCGCGACCCGCCGCTTCCTGGAGTTCTTCGCCGCGACCATCCGCACCAAGAACACCCGGATGGCCTACTACCGGGCTGTTCGGCACTTTTTCGCCTGGTCCGAGTACCACCAGATCGGCGGACTCGATGATATCGAGCCTCTGCACGTCGCCGCGTATGTCGAGCAGCTCCAGGGCAGCATGGCGAAGCCATCGGTCAAGCAACACCTCGCTGCGATTCGTATGCTGTTCGATTGGCTGGTCATCGGCCAGGTGCTCGCGACCAATCCGGCCCATGCCGTCCGCGGGCCGAAACACGTCGTCAAGCGCGGCAAAACCCCGGTGCTTACCTCGGAGCAGGCGCGCCAGTTGCTGGATAGCATCGATACGTCGACCGTGATCGGGCTGCGCGATCGGGCGCTGATCGGGATCATGACCTTCGCCTTTGCGCGGGTCGGCGCCGTGGTCGGGATGCGTGTCGACGACTACTTCGCCAACGGCAAGCGCTGGTGGGTGCGGCTTCACGAAAAAGGCGGCAAACAACATGAGATGCCGGCGCATCATAAGCTCGAGGCATATCTCGACGAGTATCTGAGGGCAGCAGGGATCGAGGCCGCCGGGAAGTCTCCCCTGTTCCGCGCTGGAATCGGGCGCACTGGCACGCTCGGCGAGCGTGCCATGAACATGGTCGATGCGTACAGGATGATCCAGCGCCGGGCCTTGAAGGCCGAACTACCGGTGCTCATTGGCTGCCACACTTTTCGCGCGACAGGCATCACGGC
>Ga0116229_10015194_pt1 | contig 10544 bp, 9 predicted proteins | sample S1TSphgellanicum_3_FD_87313 | JGI IMG/M metagenome (GOLD analysis project Ga0116229, IMG submission 87313) | Host-associated microbial communities from peat moss isolated from Minnesota, USA - S1T2_Fc - Sphagnum magellanicum MG | ecosystem: Host-associated > Plants > Peat moss > Unclassified...
AATTTGGCGTTGGGCGCAAATTTCGCGGGATTGCCGGCGACGCGATCGTCGAAGCGGGCGCCGACGGCGATCAGGCAATCGCAATCATCGACCGCGTAGTTCGCGAACGCCGCGCCGTGCATGCCGAGCATGCGCATCGACAGCGGGTCGCGCGTATCGATCGCACCGATGCCCATGAGCGTCGTGACCACGGGAACGCTGAATTCGCGCGCGAATTCGCGCAGCGCATGGGCGGCATTGCCGTTGACGACTCCGCCGCCCGCATAGATCAAAGGCCGCTGCGCGCGCCCGAGCGCCGCGAAGAAATCGGCGCAGGCCGCCTCCGACAGCTTGTTGGCACCGAGGCGATTCATGCGTTGCCGATAGCCCGGCACCGGCAGGCGTCCCGAGCCCTGAAATACCCCCTTCCAGTTTTGCACGTCCTTCGGGATATCGAGTACGACAGGGCCGGGCCGCCCCGTGCGCGCGATCTCGAATGCCGTGCGCACGGTGGCTTCGAGTTTGGCGGGCTCCGTGATCAGAAAGACATGCTTGGCAACCGCTCCCATGATGCTCGGCACCGGCGCCTCCTGGAAGGCATCCGTGCCGATCGCGGTCGTCGCGACCTGACCGCAGATGACGACGATCGGCACGGAGTCCGCCATGCAGTCGCGCACCGGAGTCACCATGTTCGTGGCTCCGGGACCGGAGGTCACCATCGCGACACCGACGCGGCCGCTCGCGCGCGCGAAACCCGCAGCCATGAAGCCCGCGCCCTGTTCGTTGGCGGGTACGATCAAGGGCATCGCCGCATCGTGTTCCTGGTTGTAACGGAACACCGCATCGTAGATCGGCAGAATGGCGCCGCCGCTGTAGCCGAAAATCGTGTCGACGCCCTCGTCCGCGAGCACTTGCACGACCATTTCAGCGCCGGTCATGCCGGCGCCGGCTTGCCGATGAGCCGCCTGATTTAACATGTCAAAACGATCTTTCACGCGTAAAGCCTAGCAGTTCCGGCGCTGGCGCCCAAGTGCCGCGGTCCCGTATGCTTGGGAGTTATGCGCCATTTGATCGCGATTCTGCTGCAGAACGAGGCCGGGGCGCTCACGCGCGTGACCGGATTGATCTCGAGCCGCGGCTACAACATCGAGTCCCTGTCGGTCGCGCCGACGAACGATCCGACCGTGTCGCGAATCACGCTCGTCACGATCGGCACCGAGTCGGTCATCGCGCAGATCAACGCCCAGTTGCTCAAACTCGTCGATGTCGTCGCGGTCGAGGACATGACGGGCGGCGACCATCTCGCGCGCGAGCTGCTGCTCGTCAAATTGCAGCTCGCCTCCGAACACATCGATGCCGTGGCGGAGCTCTTGCGCCGGGCCGGAGGCCGTGTGCTCGCGGCGAATCCGTCGAGCTTCATCGTCGAACTCACGAGTACGGAGACGGAGATCGGCGAATTCATCGCGAACGTCGGCGCCTTCGGGGAGATCGTCGAGGTCGTACGCAGTGGCGTGCTCGGCATCGCACGCGCGAATCCGCGCCTGCACGTCGTCAGATAATCGTCGGCCCGGATGGCAGGCTTGCGCACCATCCTGGGGCGCGAAAATCCGCTTTTTGCCGCTCAAACTTGCGAAAAATCGTATCGGGCATATTCTTAGCGCTGTTCCCCCGTCGCCTTTGGCGATGCGCGCGGGTGGACTGCGAGGAATGCGGGGGAAGAGCACAAAACATCAATCTATAAGTGCGTAGTACGCGAGCGTAGTACGCGAGCGTCGTACGCGAGGAGATCTCCAATGGCTGGAAATTTGGATTTGAACGCAAGTCGTCGTTTATTCGTCAAAACACTCGGGCAAAGCACGGTCCTTATTCCGATCCTGGGATTGAGCGCTTGTGGCAAACCGCAAGCGAGCGCCGGCACCGGAACCGCTTCGCCGCCGCCTGCAGCGCCGCAGAGCACGGGTATGGACGCTCAGGCCGGAGAGGTTGCCGGCACGGCGCCGCCGTCATCGGCCGGTAGTGATCTGCCCCACATCGGAGTCGATGATCCTGCCGCGCGGGCGCTCGGTTACTCGTTCGACGCGGCGACCGTCGACAATGCAAAGTATCCGGAACATCTGAAGGGCCAGTCCTGCCGCAAATGCGCGCAATTCAAGGGCGGCCCGAACGACGCCTGGGGTCCCTGCATGGTGTTCGCGGGCAAGCAGGTCAATGCGCATGGGTGGTGCACGGCGTTCGTCGCGAAACCCGCCTGACGTCGTTTGAGGTCGCGTTGGCGCAAACGCCGTACGCGCTGATCGTCGCTTGGCAAATCCCTGCGTCTGGTGGACGCATGGAGCAGTATCGTGCGCTCATCAGTTAAAGCGCGCATGATCGAGTGCCATGTATACGCATTTCAAAGACTTTGAAAAGGACTTCCGCGCCGCTGGATACGATGAGGTCGTCGAGGTGACGTGGCCGCCGCACACGGTCCTCGAGCCGCACCGGCACCCGTTCGCGGCCAAGGCCCTCGTCGTCCAGGGCGAAATGTGGCTTACGATCGGCACGCATGACCGCCACCTGCGTCGCGGATTTGAGTTTCAGCTTGCAGCCGACGAACTGCATTCCGAACGCTACGGCCCCGAGGGCGCCACTTACTGGGTCGCGCGACGCAGCCCGGTGTAGCCGCTCTTTCGCGTCATAAGCAAAGCGGGTCGAAAGAGAGGACGGAGAATTGCACTCGTGGGAGGCCACTCCACGGTCCGAAAAGCTCACAAACCGGCCGACTGTGCTCAGGCTCGTCGCCTGACGGCGACGGAGCAAGTTTAGTACCGAACCGCGGCGCCCCCCGCTCGTCGCGTTCGTCCTGATGCAGTTTCCCCTTTACATCATATGTCGCCACGCCGGCACGCGGGCGTCAAGCTGCAAATCCGGCGCGTTCGTTCAATTACGCGGGGGACTCGGGGCGCGCGCCTCAGGCGCGATCCGCTGCGTCGGCTAAGGCTCGATCGTGGCCAGGACCGCGCCGGCGTCGTAATCCTTGGAATATTGCTTCCAGGCGCCACGCATCTTTTCGGCCGCGGCGGCGGCCAGCTTGCGTGCCGGATGTTGCCAGCCGGCATCCCGGATGTAAGTCTGGAGCGCTTCGACGCTCGCCGTGCCGAAATGCCCGCAGCCACGCAGATGTGCCCACGCGGTCGTATGGCCCATCGAGACCACGGCCTCGCGGATGCGTCGCGGCTTGCCCCGCCAATTCGAAAAATCCAGGCGATCGATGCTGGGCTGCATCTCCTTCAATACAAACGGCGCAGAGTCGAACTCCACGGCACGCAGCATGGCCGGCGGAATCGCCTGCATGATGCGTTGAATGCGGACGATGCGGTCGGATTCGCTCGCAAACTTCGGCTGCGCCCCTCCCAGCCATTCTGCGACCGCCGACGGAGCCGCGTACTTCAAGTCGAGAGCATAATTCGCATCCGGAGAGCCGCGACCTTCGATCAGCAAAACGTAGCGCGGCAGTCCGAGGCTGCCGTTCCCGGCGATCCGGCGCGCAGCTTCGAGCAGGCGAAAGAACGAGGGGTTCGACTCGCCGCGGCGAAACTGCTTCATGAACTTGCGTAAACGCTTGGCCTCGCCTTCACGCAACGCGAGCGTCCGTCTCCCATCGATGCGGATATGCCGCCGGCCGTCGCGCTCCTTGCTGAAGCGATCGAGCAGGGCGGTCCGCGTGCGTCTGATGGCCCGGCGCAGCAAATCGCGAAATATGCCGGTCGCGAGCGAACGCTCGATCCAGCGCGGCTTCCCGTCCGCGATCGAGGCGGTATACGCTTCGAGAAAACCGTGGCCCAGCTCGCGCACCTGCGTCGGGTGCAGCAGCAGCCCGTCGGCCGCGACGTCGATGCAGGCGAGGAAGCGTACGACATCGATCGTAAAAGGTGCGACGCAGGCCTCGTCGAAATCGTTGATGTCGAAATAGCATAGGCGATTGTCGCCTTTGAACGCACCGAAATTCTCGAAATGGAGGTCGCCGCAGACGAGGGTTCTGGGCGCATGGAACAGTCGGTCCGCGCGCGAAAGAAATCCGAGGAACAGGGGATTGGTGCCGCGAAAAAATGCGAACGGATCGGCGCGCATCGTCTGCAGTTTGAGGAGCAGCCGTTCGACGTCGCGCCCGGAATTTTGCGCTAAAATTTGCTTCGTCGTGGCCTTGAGCCGAATCATCCACAGAGGGTATCGCGAATAATGACTGAAATCGAATTGAAACCGGAGCACGCGGAAGACCCTAATACACGTCGAGTCGGCATCTTGATCGGAGTGGTCGGCATTCTTCTGGCGGTGGTCACGATTGCATCGCACCGCGCGCACACCGGTGCGGTGATCTTCCGCACCGAATCGAACGACCAATGGAGCTATTACCAGGCCAAGAAAATCCGCGAAGCCACGACGGACATCGCGATCACGCTGCTGCAAACTCTGCCGTCGGATCCGGCGAGAGCCGGGGAGGCGCTCACGAAGCTCGAGGCCGCGCGCGACAAGTATGCGAACGACGAGAAGGAGATCGAACGCGAGGCGCATGCCAAGGACGACGAATCGCATCTGGAGGAAAAACGCGCTCTGCGCTTCGACTTCGGCGAAGGTTTGCTCGAACTGGGTCTCGTCCTGTGTTCGCTTTATTTTCTTGCACGCAAGAATTTTTTTCCGATCTTCGGCCTGCTCGCCGCGATCGCCGGCACGGCGCTCGGCGTTGCGGGCTTCCTGCTTTGAGAGGATCCTGGTCCGGCGCGACGCGCGGGGCGGTCGCAGGACTGTGGCTGCTGCTCACCTGCAGCGCAGGAGCCGCGCCGGCGGCCGAATCCGCATCGGCCCCGCCGGCCGTGCCGGCGCGCATCGAGCTGCATTCGGCGGATTATCTGCTCGTGGGTCTGGTGCGCGGGGACGTCATGACTGTGCGAGTGACGCGCGCGCTCGACAACGCGCCGGTGCACGATGCGCAAGTGACGGCGTTCTTGCGCGGCACGTCCCATCCCGCGACGAGCGAGGTCGATGGGAGCTACACCTTTTCGTCACAGGATCTGACGCTGCCCGGCTCGGCCGCCATCGAGTTTGAGGTCAAGCAGGCAGACAAAGACCAGCGATTGCGCGGCACGCTCACGACGCCGGAAACCGCAGGCGCGCCCCAAGACACCAACGGAATCCGGCAGTACGCGTGGTGGGTGCTGAACTTCTCGGTCTGTATCGCCGCCTATGTATTGTTCATGCGGCGACGAAAGAGCGAGGACTCCTAGGGCGCCGGCGGAACTTGAACGCTGCTAAAGCGCCGCGTTGTCGGTCTCACCGGTCCGGATTCGCAGTACGCGCAGGATGTCCGTCACGAAAATCTTGCCGTCGCCGACCTTGCCGGTCTTCGAAGCCCCGACGATCGCCTCCAATACTTGATCGACGAGCTCGTTCTTCACCGCGACTTCGATACGGGTCTTCGGCACGAAGTCGACGACGTATTCGGCACCCCGATACAGCTCCGTGTGACCGCGCTGACGTCCGAAACCCTTGACCTCGGTGACGGTCATCCCCGAAACGCCGATTTCGGAGAGCGCTGCCCGGACGTCGTCCAGTTTGAAGGGCTTGATGATGGCGGTAATCAATTTCATTCCAGTCTCCGCGGAATTTCGGGGTCACCCCCCCCACAATACCATTACTATTGTAAGCCAGTGATCTGCGGAGCGCGAACCGATTGAACGAAACCATGGTAATCATCGGCGGGGGTCAGGCGGGCGCACAGGCGGTCGACTCGCTCCGCCGAGAGGGCTTCCAGGGGCGATTGGTGCTGGTCAGTGAGGAGACGGAGCTGCCGTATCAGCGGCCGCCGCTGTCGAAAAAGTTCTTGTCGGGGGAGCTCACCACAGAGCGGCTTTGGTTCCGGCACCAGGGGTTTTATGACGAGCACCGCGCGGAACTGCTGCTGGGAGCGAAGGCGGCCCGCATCGATCGCGTCGGGCGCCGGGTGTGGCTGGCGGACGGCCGTGACTGCGCTTATGACCGCCTGCTGCTGTGTCTCGGCGCGACATCTCGGCGCTTGAGCTGTGGGGGCGCCGAACTCGAGGGAGTGCACTACCTGCGCGGGCTGACCGATGCGATCCGACTCAAGGAGGCGATCCGTCCGGGCGCGCGCGTCGTGATCGTCGGCGGCGGCTACATCGGTCTGGAAACGGCCGCGACCTGCCGCAAGCTGGGCTGCGAGGTGACCGTGCTCGAAATGGGTGACCGCATCATGAATCGCGTCGTCGCCCCGAGGGTGTCGGAATATTTCACCGCGGAGCACGCCGCCCATGGGGTGAGCATCGTCTGCGCGGCGCGCGTCGCGGCGCTCGAGGGCGGCAGCTCGGTCGAGCGCGTGGTCTGCGAGGACGGCAGCGTGTACGCCGCGGATCTCGTGGTGGTCGGTGTCGGCGCCGTGCCCGAAACACGTCTGGCGAGCGACGCGGGACTTGCCTGCGAGAACGGGATCGTCGTCGACGAGTGCTGCCGCACCAGCGATCCCGCCATCTTCGCGGCCGGCGACTGCACGAATCATCCCTCGCCGCACTACGGACGGCGCTTGCGGCTGGAGTCGGTCGACAATGCGTTCGAGCAGGCGAAGGCCGCCGCGCAAAACATGCGGGGACACGCCGTCGTGCACGATCGGATCCCCTGGTTCTGGTCGGACCAATTTGACAATAAGTTGCTCATCGTCGGCCTTTCGTTCGGCTTCGACCGTCTCGTGCTCCGGGGTGACCCCGCCACGCGCAGCTTCAGCGTCTGCTATCTGTCCGGCCACGAATTACTCGCGGTCGAGGCGGTCAACCACGCGAAGGACTATATGGCCGCCCGCAAGCTGATCGCCGAGCGAGTGCCCCTCGATCCCGAGAAGGTCCGGGATCCCGCGATTGCGCTCAAGGACGCGATTTGAAGCCCATGATCGTGTTCATCGAGCCCGACGGGCGCCGCCGCGAAGTCGGCGCGCGCGTCGGCATCAGCTTGATGGAAGTCGCCAAACAGCATGGCGTCGCCGGCATCGTGGCCCAATGCGGCGGCGCCTGTGCCTGCGCGACGTGTCACGTCTACATCGAGCGCGGCTGGCTCGACCGGCTCGATCCTCCCGAAGACATGGAGCTCGGCATGCTCGAGAGCGCCTTCGAGCCGGGGTTGGGCAGCAGGCTGTCCTGCCAGATCCCGGTCACGGCCGCGCTCGACGGCCTGGAAGTGCGGGTTCCACCGCGGCAGGGCTGAAAGGACTCACGAAGCGAACGTCAGCAAGAGATCCTTGGCGTCCACCTGCAGCCCCGTGCGCGCGAGAATCTCGTCGATCGTGCCGTCGCGTTCGGCACGCACGGTCGTCTCCATCTTCATGGCCTCCAGCGTCACGAGGACGTCTCCGCGTCGCACCGACTGGCCGGCGTGCACGGGCACCGTGACGACGGTGCCCGGCATCGGCGCCCCGACTTGTGCCGCATTGCCGGCTTCGGCCTTGCGCTGCGCGGGCCGCTTCGCAACCTGACTGCGGTCCGCGACGCGAATCGGGCGGGGCTGACCATTGAGTTCGAAAAATACCGTGCGTGTGCCGTCCTCGTGCGCATCGCTCGTGGTCACATAGCGGACGATCAAGGTTTTGCCGCGCTCGAGATCGATGTTGATCTCCTGCCCCGAGTGCATGCCGAAGAAGAACACCGAGGTCGGCAACGCACTCATCTCGCCGAAGGTCGCGCGGTCCGCGGCATAATCGACGAACACTTTCGGGTACATCAGGTAAGACGCGAATTCGAAGTCGGAAATGACCCTGCCGACCTTCTTTTCGGCTTCGACGCGCAGGCCCGTCAGATCCGCAGGCGCGAGCAGCGTGCCGGGACGAGTCGTGAGCGGCGGCCTGCCGCCCAGAATTTTCTTTTGCAGGTCGACCGGAAAGCCCCCGAGCGGCAAGCCGAGATCGCCGTGGAACAGCTGCACGACGGACTCCGGAAAAGCAACCTCGACGGACGGATCGAGCACGGCGGCACGGGTCAGTCCGCTCGTGACCATCATGATCGCCATGTCGCCGACGACCTTCGAAGTAGGCGTCACCTTGACGATGTCGCCGAACATCTCGTTGACCTGCGCATACGCGGAGGCGACTTCCGGCCAGCGGTAATCGTCGATACCGAGTGAGCGTGCCTGTTCGCGCAGATTCGTGTACTGGCCGCCGGGCATGCCGTGCACATAGACCTCGGAGGCTCCGGACCGGATGTCGCTCTCGAACGAAAGATAACCGTGGCGGACCTGCTCCCAATACATGGAAATCGTGCGCAACGACGCGGGGTCCAGCCCGGAGTCGCGCGGCCCGAAACGCAGGGATTCGACGATCGAACCGAGATTCGGCTGCGACGTGAGGCCGGATAGCGCGTCGATCGCGCCGTCGACCGCGTCCGCACCCGCATCGATCGCGGCGAGCACGCTCGCCGCGGCGATGCCGCTCGTGTCGTGCGTATGAAAATGTACGGGCAAACCGATCTCGTCCTTGAGCGCTTTCACGAGCGCGAAAGCGGCACGTGGCTGGCAAAGACCCGCCATGTCCTTGATCGCGAGCACATGCGCACCCATGGCCTTGAGCTCTTTGGCAGTCTTCAAGTAATAACCCAGGTCGTACTTCGTTTCCCTGGGATTCGTCAGATTCCCCGTGTAGCAGATCGCCGCCTCGCAGAGACGGTCGGTTCCACGGACCGCCTCGATCGCGACCTGCATGTTCTCGACCCAATTCAGGCAATCGAACACCCGAAACACGTCCACGCCCGCGAGCGCCGCCTGCGCGACGAAGTAGCGCACGACGTTGTCGGGATAATTCGTATAGCCGACCGCGTTCGCCGAACGCAACAGCATCTGCAGCAGCAGGTTCGGCATCGCCGTGCGAAATTCGGCGAGGCGGCTCCACGGGTCTTCGCGTAAGAAGCGCATCGCGACGTCAAAAGTTGCTCCTCCCCAGCATTCCACCGAGAACAGATCCGGCAACAACGCCGCATAAAAAGGCGCAATGGCGGCCATGTCCTGGGTTCGGAAGCGCGTCGCAAGCAGGGATTGATGTGCGTCACGCATGCTCGTGTCGGTCATGAGCACGCGTTTTTCAGCCAGCATCCATTCCGCGAACTTCTCCGGCCCGAGCGCATCGAGCCGCTGCTTGGTGCCCGGCGCGGGCGGCGGCAGCGAGAGCCGCGGCAAGCGCGGAAATACGGGCTCCTTCGGTCTCGGCCGGCCCTTGACCTCGGGGTTGCCGTTCACGATCACGTCGCCGATGAACGACAGCAGCCGTGTCGCCCGGTCGCGCTTGCGCGGGATGCGGAACAACTCCGGCGTCTCGTCGATGAACTTCGTCGTGTAGTCGGCCGCGGCGAAACGCGGATGCATGATGAGCTGGTCGAGGAAGCGCAGATTCGTCACGACGCCGCGAATCCGAAACTCCCAGAGAGCGCGGTGCATGCGCGCGATCGTTTCCTCCGGCGTGGGCGACCAGGTGGTCACCTTGACGAGCAACGAGTCGTAGAAGCGCGTGATGATTGCGCCGGCATAGGCCGTACCCGCGTCGAGACGCACACCGAATCCGGCCGGACTGCGATAGGCCGTGATGCGTCCATAGTCCGGCACGAAGTTGTTCTCCGAATCCTCGGTCGTCACGCGGCACTGCAGAGCGTGCGCGTTGACGCGGATGTCCTCCTGACGCGGCACGCCGCTGTCGGGCGTACCGATACGCGCGCCCGCGGCGATCCGGATCTGCGCCTTGACGAGATCGATTCCGGTCGCACACTCGGTGACCGTGTGCTCGACCTGAATGCGCGGGTTGACTTCGATGAAGTAGAAGCTGCCGGTGTCCGCGTCCTGGAGGAATTCCACGGTGCCCGCAGCACGGTAACCCACGGCGCGCCCGATCTTGAGGGCCGCCTCGCACAACTCGCTGCGCTGTGCATCGCTCAAGAAGGGTGCCGGCGCGCGCTCGACGACTTTTTGGTTGCGTCTTTGCACCGTGCAATCGCGCTCGTACAGATGCACGAGATTGCCATGCGAATCGCCGAGGATCTGGACCTCGACGTGCCGCGCGCGTCGCACGAGCTTCTCGAGATAGACCTCATCCTTGCCGAACGCGGCCTTCGCCTCGCGCCTGGCCGCCGCGACCGTCTCGATCAAAGAGGCGTCGTCCTCGATGACGCGCATGCCGCGGCCGCCTCCACCCCAGCTCGCCTTGAGCATGACGGGGAAGCCGACCGCATGCGCCATCGCGAGCACCTGCTCCGGATCCGCGGGCAGTGGCGGCGTCGCCGGCATCACGGGCACACCCGCGCTCTCGGCAAGATTCCGCGCCGCCACTTTGTTGCCCAATTTGCGCATCGTGTCGGGAAGCGGCCCGACGAACACGAGTCCGGCCGCCAAGCAGGCCTCAGCGAACTCGGGGCTCTCGGACAGAAAGCCATAACCCGGATGGATCGCGTCGGCACGCGACTCGACCGCGATCCGGATGATGTCTTCGATGTCCAGGTAGGCTTCGACCGGACCTTTGCCCTCGCCGACGAGATAGCTTTCATCGGCCTTGGTCC
>Ga0116229_10015197_pt1 | contig 10540 bp, 9 predicted proteins | sample S1TSphgellanicum_3_FD_87313 | JGI IMG/M metagenome (GOLD analysis project Ga0116229, IMG submission 87313) | Host-associated microbial communities from peat moss isolated from Minnesota, USA - S1T2_Fc - Sphagnum magellanicum MG | ecosystem: Host-associated > Plants > Peat moss > Unclassified...
ATAAATGTTTTAATTCATTATTAATTTTTTGCATACATTCAAAGGAACATTTCATTCTTGGGACAATTTTGACCAAATTAGGGTTAGGGTTTGATTGATTTGTGAAATATTTTAACTCATTATCTCTTTTGCACACACTCATTACATTTTTTTTTTTCCCAATTCCAACCAAATTAAGGTTAGGGTTCAACCATTTGCTAAGTGTTTGAATTCATTATCTCTTTTACACACACACCCAAAATAATGTTTTTTTTTCCTTGGGACAAATGTCTATGAGATTAAGGTTTGTTGATTTATTGAATGTTTTAATTCATTATCTCAATTCACATACAGTCCCCAAAAAATAAAAATAAAAAATTGTTCTTGAGACAATTCTTCACCAAATTAGGGTTAAGGTTTGATGATTTGTTAGATGTTTTAATTCATTAAATTATTATCTCTTTAGCACTTGCTCTTTTCTTTTGTTCTTGGGACAATTCTGCACCAAATTAGGGTTAGGATTTGAGGATTTGTTGAAAGTTTTTATTCATTATCCTCCTTTGCACACATTTGCAGAGATTTAAAAGAGTGTTTTCTTCTTAGGACCAATGTACTCCCCACCAAATTAGGGTTAGGGTTTGATGATTTGCTGAATGTTTTGATTCATTCTCTGTTTGTTGAGTACAACTCAAAGGAGCCTGTTCTTTTCTGGGGACGATTCCCCAACAAATTAGGGTTAGGGTTTGATGACCTGCTTACTGTTGTGTTCCTTTGTTGTTCCTTTGCTTTGGAGGGGGATCTTGTGTTTGGGGTTGTAGTGCGTGTTGTGTCGGTGGAAAATTGGGGTACTTGTTTAGCAACGATGAGAGCAGGAGGAGGTGGCAACAAGCTATGGCGTGCAGCCATAGCTGGAGCTTCTTCTCTCCATCAACTCTGCTGTCACTCCTCCTATCCTTTGCCACAGCTTTGTACGGCTCCATCGGGTCGGCGAGCTTATGGGCTGGTGCCGATGGTGATCGAGCAAACATCGCGTGGGGAGAGGGCCTATGACATTTTCTCAAGGCTCCTGAAGGAGCGTATCGTGTGCATCCATGGTCCGATCTCGGATGATACTGCATCTCTCGTCGTTGCGCAGCTGTTATACCTGGAGTCGGAAAATCCAGACAAACCGGTAGGCAAATTTTTTTCTGCATTTTGTTTGTTCTCTTTCAGAAAATACATTTGTCATCGTTTCTCTCATATTTGCACGGACGGAGAAGAATCCCTTCTCCTCTTTCTTATGTCTCCAGGGTTTTCTTATCGTCTCCCTCTCTAGATGCATGTCACATTCTGTCATAATCTCTTGTTTTCTTGTGAATCTTTCCCTTCATTTGGACGGGAAGAAATTGCAGAGAGTGTGTATGAATACATTAGAGATCTTCATTTAAAAAGCCATCTGATCTGCATCTGATTATTTGATAACTATTGTAGGAGAATTTGCCCGAAAGGATGCTGCAAAGTTCAGATCTTGTTACTTGTCATACTGCTAATAATTAGGGTTTGGAAGCACACCTAATTGCTGAACTAAGATTTCCTCACTGTCAATAAAGAACTTGGATTATGTACATAGTTGCTCAGTTTAGTATCTTCTACCCGTCTTCTTTCTCCACTTTTCTTTGTGATATTTGGGCATTAGAAACCCTGATCCTTACCCTAATGCCAAAGCATCAGGGTTTGCTATTTTTGTCAGAGCTGAAGAGTTCTGGAAGTATTATTTTAATGATCTCTGCAGTTTCTATCTTGGAGTCCCTGCAGTGGAATCTGAGCTCATAGGTGCACCATGCAACATATAGGGAATGAATGTTCTTTCTATCTTCGAGTACCTGCAATGCAATCCTGAGCTCATAGATGCACCATACAATGCAGAGGGGATATGAATCTTATTGAGCTGTTTTGCTCTTTTCCAGATCCATTTGTACATAAACTCCCCTGGCGGTGTTGTCACAGCAGGCCTTGCGATTTATGACACCATGCAGGTACTTTTCCATTCTTCATGTCCAACTGTTAGTGTTGGTTGCTTGTTATTATTTTTACTTCCTGTAGGTGTTTAATGCCTGAAGATCCTTTGCAGAAAAAATAGATTGAATTCATGGTGACATGCACTGAAGCAATCACACCTATTCAGCCAAGAGGTGAATGCAGAGAATGCACTGAAGAGCAGTGTACTAATTGCATTCATTGAACCCATTGTCATATGTAAACTAAGCCAATGAGACAGTTGAGAGTTGAGTTGAGAGTTTTCCATTGAGGCACCCTCAGGATCATTGTTGATTGTTTTGCTATCTTCAGTAGTGGGGTCTACCTTCTGTTACCAAGTTGTAGAACTGGGTGAACAATAGTGCATGGCAGCAACTCTAGTTTGCATAGAGTTGGACCTACTCATTGCCACAAGTCTTCAGCATGATTGCATACTTAAGTGAATTGAAATGCTCACCTTGTTGCTGTGATGATGGGTTTTAAGTCATTAGCTCTGAATAATTGATCACTAGCTGCATTCTCATAGCATGAATGTGTTTTTGGGCTTTACTTGGTTGACTACAGTATATTCGGAGCCCGGTCAGCACTCTTTGCGTTGGGCAGGCTGCCTCAATGGGTTCCCTTTTGTTAGCCGCAGGGGCTCCAGGTGAGAGGCGCTCATTGCCTAATGCTCGGGTGATGATTCACCAGCCATCAGGCGGTGCAAGTGGTCAGGCCAGTGACATTGCCATCCAAGCCCGTGAAATTCTTGACATGCGTGCCCGCCTCAATCGCCTCTATGTCAAGCACACTGGACACACCTATGAAAAAATTGGTATGTATGTCTTCAGTAATCAGTAGCTCTGGAGCTACTGGCCTGCATTTTACAGTTTCCATAGTCCTGCTGTTTGAAGTCTTCACAGTTCTTTCAATGCTGCCATATGACAATGCTCCTTGTCTAAAGCCATTATGGGTCTCTCCATAGCTTCAAAGTTGCAGGAGCTTCAGATTTAATTCTGCCTGGCTTGATTTTACAATTGATAGTTCTGCATGCAGTCAGTCAGTCTTCATCTGTACCAGAAATGCTGCAATAGTGACTTTTGAAGTTCTCTTGTGGAGTTTTTCTCTGCAATCTCATGAATATGTTTTCCAGGAGGCTTTGCTATGATGGTCTCTTAATGTCATATAAGAGATTTCTCTAACCTTTCATTAGGTTATCTCTTTGATTTCTATTGAGTGGACTTCAATTGACAGTAACTAAGAAGCTCTCATTTCTTATGAACTCAATGACCCAATGTAACTGAGATTTTGAGGCATAACATGGGGGCTCAGCTTTAAAATCAGTTGCAATATCATATCAAGTTAAGGTCTGCTTGTTTGTATCTTATCTATGTAGTTTTGTCAATATGGTGGTCTTGCTTCTTGTTCACAGGATATTGAAGTCTATTATTGACAGGTCTTGTGAGAGTTCTAGGGTTCAGAGTTTTCTGAGTATACAGCCACATGTCAAGTCTTTTAGAATTATTAGAAATACTTGGAGGTCTTTACAGATTCCTAAAAGTTTGGTGTTTTGCAGAGTCAAGTATGGAGCGAGACCATTTTATGTCACCAGAAGAGGCCAAATCTTTTGGTTTGGTGGATGAAGTCATTGAACGACGTCCTGAAGCTCTTGTTGCAGATAGCATGGCCATCAAACGATAGTTGTAAGCTTTAGTCTTGATTTAGTTTTTGTACCTTTGTAGTAGGGTGTTGGGAAATTTGTTTAGTATCTGCGCTGGCTGGAGCTTTCTCATCAAGGACCTTGGAAAAGCCCAAGTTCCACCATTACATTTGGTGCATTATCAAATTGAGATTACGGTCACCCACATTAAAATCCCAATAAATCTCCCTTTTCTCCATAAGAATCATCAAATTACAGCAATGTATGACCATTTTGCTCCCTATGCAAAATTATATGAAACTTACCCGAGCTATTCCAAGCTATATGAAATGTCCAGGCAATAAGCTCCTCCACAGCAATTGATAGGCATGTCATTTTGGACACAAATAAATCTATCAACATATAGTCACTCATGCAGGACTCAAATTTCTTTGTAGGACAGTGAAGAAGCAGCTGACAGAACAACAGCTGCAAGCTTCCTTAGGACAATAGAGTTTTCTGAAAAGTCAGGAAAACACAGCACCAGAGACCTGAGTTTGGTCCTAAACCTGGTGAGATTCAAAAGAAAACCTGCAAAAGAGTACATTAGCCTTCAAGGGGTGGGTGAAACTCGGAAATGAACCATTTTTTGTGGTAAACTGAGTTTCATCCTGTTTTTGATCCCCTCTTTCCTATTTTCTGAGCGCCGGCACTGCTGCTGCATATATCTTCACTGCACATGCCTGTACAACTATTATAATTACCTCGAAGCTTGTGCATTAAATGCTGAGTTTCAGCATTTGCAAAATAAAACTTCCTTTCTTTGTGGACATCACTCAAAGAGGGGATAGGGAGTGAAGGGAGGCCGAAAGAGAGGATGAAGACAGGGCGACTTTAGGGAAAACTCTAATGTAGAGAGGAGTTTGTTACAAGAGCTCTATTGTAGAATATCTTTCAATATTCTCCTGGATGTAGTAGGAGTGAAAGGTGAGATGTTTCTCAAGAACCAAAATCTTAACCGAAATCAAACTGTTTAAAAACTTGCTACCAAACCCAAATCTGAATCGAAATGTGGTGAAAAGTTTTCAATATTTTTTTTTGGGGGGAAATTCAGCCACTTTTTTTTCCCCCAAATATACTGGGAAGAAGGAAATAACTTTATTTTGCACAGATCTGTTGAGAAATTTTGCACAAACTCGCAAAAACCCTAAACCCTAAACACAAAAAAATTGGCTAAAGGCTAAACCCTAAATGCTAGCTACCTGTCAACTTTCCAAGCCTATATTTTCTTCCTCTTTCATGAAATCTGTCTGAAACATGGGGTTTTCTGTCATGCTGAATTTGCAGCGAAAAAAACCCACCATCTGTTCTTTTTAATGAAATTTTGTGGGTTTGTCGAATCTAGAGTTAGATTCTCAACTCCACCACAATGCTGCATATAACCAAAGAATTATTAAAACACAGAGATGGTCGTGATGGATGGATGGATGGATGATCATCTCTCTTTTATTTCCTTCCATCCATCCATCTCTCTCCCCCTGGATGTGATTCATCGTCGTCGTCGTCGTCGTCGTGGAGCAGACTGAGTACACCAACCAACCGAGTGTCATGGTTTGGGGTTTAGGGTTTAGCGAGCTTCAACTCGACGCCCAAGGGAGAAATTAGGGTTACGACGTACTTACGTACGTGCTGCTGTTGTTGCTGCTGTTGTTCTTCTTGTCGTCCTGATGGATTGATGAATTGTTGTTGCAAGTTTTTGCTTGATGGAAAGTAAGGACAATTCGGAGGCGAAGGAAGAAGGCGATGAGACTCTGAAGCTCGCTTCTTCTTCTTCTTCTTCTTCTCTCTCTGAGCTCTCCGAATTCCAATCTTGTTTTGTTGCAGACGAAGAGGCAGGGAAGGGACTCAGCCAGGAGTTCTTTTTTAGACTCTGTCTTTTACATGTACTTCTGTAGACTTCCGTCTTTGAGAGCTTGTAAGTTAAGAGAAAGAGCTGCAGCTGGAATTATAATATGCTGTGGTAGTAGAGATACAATTTCCCATTGAAGTTGGTAGACTTGCCGCTGTGCGTAGTTGCATACCATGGCTGCTGCTGCTGCTGCTGCTGTTCACTAGATCTTCCAGCAAGGTTGATCCAAAGTTTTTCGAGGAGGACATCTTGTCGTTCTGCTGCAGGGGATATCCGGAATCAGAAATGGAGTAAACGGGGTAGCTGCTGCTGCTGCTGTTGCTCCCATAACCGAAGTTGAAGAAGCTTTGAAATTGCTGCTGCTGCATTGCAGCAGGTGTCGAATTGCAGCAGTCCGTGACAAACTGCATTGGCGGCCAGAGACTCGTGTCTGCAGATGAGGAGGTTGTGGGGAATTGCATGCCAGAGAGATTGCACTCCGGCTTTGTCGACTCTTTGAAATTCTCCGCAAAATCAATTGGAGACTGGAGGAGAGATTGTACATGCGGGCTGGTTACGTCTTCCTGCAGATGCTGCTGCTGCTGATGATGATGTTGGTGCTGATCGCTTCTGCTGGATCCCAGGGAGCCTGTTGATCCGCTTGAACCAGCAGGCTTGAAGCTGAGGGCCATGCTGCCAAGCTGCGAGTTGTTGCCGGGCCGACTAGTTTGGTCCGATGCAGAGTCATCGGAAGCAGAATTGGCCGCTGCTGCGCTGTGGTTGTTATTGTTGTCTTGGCATGCGGGGTGCGCTTTTTTGTGCGCAACAAGATTGCACTTGAACGCGAATTTCAACCCACATTTGCACTCGATCGGCTCCCCACAAAGTTTCTCATGGTCTCGCACATCTACCTCGATGTAGAATCTCTTGCCGCACTTGCGGCAGCCGAATCCCTTCTCGCCTTCCGAGTGCTTGCGTCCGTAATGACGACGAAGCTCGTACAGACCCACAAACGTCTTTTTGCACTTGGGACATCGCGAGGGAATCTTCTTGTTGTGACCTGCCTTGAGTGAGGAAGCTGTGAGCGAAGTGGATGATGACGATGCAGCAGCAGCAGATAGGCCGGCGGCCCTGCTCCTCGCCGCACTCCCCAGCTCCGCGTAATGCGTCTTGTGATGCATCTTCATCGTCTGCGGGTTCTTGAACGTCTTGTTGCAGCCATCATGAGTGCACTTGAAGGGACGACGGTTATGGATCAAGTCCACTGACACCACCGCTGCCTCGACCATCATGTTATCATCACCACTGGACTCCGACTTCTCCATTTCCTGATCCACAATCAACAGCACAAAATTAGTTGCGGATCGCCGCAAACTTGAGAACCTTAGACGTCTTTGGAGAAGAACCCATGATCAATCCGCAATATTGCGCACACAAGAGGCAAAAAATCTAGCCTTGAAGCAACTGTACAAAGACCTTCTCCATGAGAACGTACGTCACAAACATGAGTACAATCTGAGAGAGACTACGAAACGAGATCATCCCGAAGAGCTGAAAACCTTCAGGCAGTGTACCTGTTTGATCGTGGGCGGTGCGAAGGCATGCGGGTGTTGTTGGGTGATGCACGGATTCTCTGTAGCTGCCCGTGCAATGAATTGCTGCTGCACATGAGCTGCGTCGTCGACGCTAATGCTCAAGCTTATGGGCTGCTGAGCCTCGAACAGATGCAAGCTTCCTGCAGGACCTCCAAAGTCCGAGGCCGGCGATACCATGGTTTTGAGTGTACTCACGAGGTTAGGGTGCATCACGGGAGTGGCGCAACCGCTGGACGTGGGCATGGACACACAGCTAGTGCTACAGCCGTTGCTCAGGAAATCTTCCGTGTCGTCGCTCACGAGCAGTTGCGACAGATAATCATTCACAGGAGGGTACATGGAATCCACCACCGTCTGCAAGTTGGTGCCCAGCGTGTAGTAATCCAAGAGGAAAGGCGCGAAGTTCCAGGAACCGAAAGCGGCGTTATCCACCACGCCAGCACTATTACTAGTGCTACACTTGTTGTAGGCCGAGAGCGATTGATATTGAGCTGCAGCCATGGCTACTGACGACGCGGGAACCCCTGCTCCTCCTCCTCCTCCCAGGGCGGCGCCTACAGGAGCTCCTGTACAGGTCTCGTTGTTCAGAGCTGCTGGCAGTGAATTGGTGGACATAAGGCTGGGAAACGAGGCCGCTCCAAGCTGCAGGTGCGAGAATAGCGAGTCGCCGAAGCTGTAAGAGCTCATGTGAGGAGGAACCACAGCCATTCTTGCACTGCTCAGCGCCTTAGGACAGTACTCGATTGGATCTGACCAGCTTGCAAGCAAGGACCCACAGCGCCTAGTTTCTAGCAACGCTTGTCGATGAAAGGCTGATTCAACCCTGCTCCTTCGGCTGTTATGATCCCAAACATACACAGATTCACTTAATGTTCATGAAAACCGTCATCAATTAATCATCTTTCTCTCTCTGCCATGGAATCAAGCATACACCACTACTATGATGCAGATCTCTCTGCAGGCTCGCAGGCCTCAAGAATCAGTAATATCAAATTCCACACGATATGAAAAAGCATCCAAGTGAACTACTACGCTGCACGTCCCAGCTGCAGCCTGGTTCTACAAATCAATATTTCCCCTCCTGCAACAACAATAAAGCTCACTGCCGCCAGCTTCTTCTTCTTCTTCTTTTTCTTCTTCTTCTGCTGCTGCTGCTGACACACACAATCAGCTGCTGTGGATACCAGGTCCTGATCTCCAGCCTGCCCTACAAGACTTTACAGAACTTGTTGCCCACGAGCTGCACTATAAACCCAAAAAAAAATGTGAACTCCTCCTAACAGACAAATTATATTATCTCCTAGAAGTTTTTCTTCTTCTTCTTCTCACTCTAGACTCTAGACTTGAAACCTCTGAACGAGTGAGTAGTTGACTAAATTCCTGATACTGATGATGCAAATCCTTGCACTAAAAAAATGCTCTGAGCTTAGAATTTACTCCACAAAGTATAACTAATGCAGCAATAGAACAACAGAAACTAAATTTCCAGTAGTAACCACAACCAAAACACCAAAACACACATGGACTTATGATGTGTATATGGATATCTATGTGTGCAGTGGTCTCTCTCTCTCTCTCTCTCTCCCTCCTCTGGACTGAATTTTGTTTGCTTCAAACTGTGTCATGAGCTGCTACTGCTGCTGCTGCTGCAGCTGGAAGAAGACCCACGAGTTGGTACTGCTTGCTCGATCTGTGAGCCAGAGGATTGAGCAACAAGTCCAAGGTGTGCTGACTTTTTGCTTGCACTTAGGTTGCTCTAGCTAAGCAATTACGCAACGGTGGTGTCAAAGCACTCCTTTTTATCGTCAACGACTGTGGCAAGTGCGGCAGCCGCAGCAGCCAGCAAGCAAGCAAAAGCAAAAGCAGGAATCCAGGGAACCATAACAGAGTTTCGCCAAATGTGGCTATAGACAGCATATTAAACTAAAAACTTTTAAAGATTCCTTTACATTTTAGGCTACATGCTAGAACCCAATAGAAATCTGGTGATAATTTGTTCGAAAACTGTTGAAATGTGGCGACTCGAAAACCCCCACATGTATTTAGCCATTTTGAGATTTCTTTTTAGCCAAATTGCTAAATTTAGCCAGAAAAATAAAATCGGGGCTAAGGAGGAACCGCACGACGAGAATATTCTGTGGAGCGACGCGGAATGCGAAATTCCCGTCTATTTCTGCGTACGCACGCACGTACTTCCCCCATCTACGTCTACGTAGGTACGCACTTGCCCCCGTCTACTTCTGCGTGCGTACGTACACACGCACGCAGCCTTGAGAGGTTCCTGTCAGATGCCGTCTTTCCTTCTTTCTTTCTTTTCTTTCTTTTTTGGGATCTCAATCCCAATTGGTTTGTTAGCATGTACTTATTTCTTTTCTCCTTTTTCTTTTTCTGTTGTTTGGTTTTGTTTTGCGTCTCTAACTCGAGTTGGCTACTCTGAATAGGGTGCCTATTTGTGCGGCCATAGGGTTCCTAGCTACTATGAATAGGATACCTATGTATATGTGCGGCCATAGGTACCTACCTAGCTACTATGAATAGGGTACCTATGTATGTGTGCGGCCATAGGTGGTACCTACCTAGCTACTATGAATAGGGTAGGTACCCAACCTATATATAAACCTACATGTGGCCATAGGTGACTTGGTTATTTTGCTCTGGCACCTGGATGCACGATTATGACACCTGGATGCACGATGATGGCACCTCGATGCACGATGCACCTCGTGGTACCCCCAAAACAAGGCGACTAAAAAGACGCTCCTTTCTTTTACATTGCTGAAATTTCTACCTTTTTACACTCCCCTCTCTTGGTCCCCGCCCCCCCCCAAAGCGCCCACTCTCCTTCTTTTTCTTAACCTACTTATTTTAGTTAGTTAAAATTGATCACCCCCACGATTCCGCACTTCACTAGTCCCCTAATTTGGCCCTAGTTCCACTTCCCTTCAAAGTGCATGCATCTACATGACAAGTTCTAGATATAGTAAGGGAGTTTTATAGTCATCCCACAATTAGCTGCTTGTTAATTAAACTAGGGAAATCATGTTTTTTTAATAATTTATAATAACAATAAATTTAATATTTTTAATAAAAATTTAATTAAATTTAAAAAAATTATTATCAATAATAAAATCATTTTTGAAAGTGACCTTACTAAATGTATAACAAAATGTATCCTTGTTTGTCAAGTGCTTTCACTAAATGCATCCTTATTTGTTAGGTGCTTTCATTGGATTTTGAGTGAATTTAGTAAATATGGACTAAAGAATTACACCCACATTTTGTGATATTGTAAGTTATGAATTTTGAGTGAATTCACTGAATAAGAACTAATGAACTATATTCACATTTTGTAATAGTGTGAGTTATGAATTTTGAGTGAATTCATTGAACCAGGACTAATGAATTACACTCACATTTTGTAATAGTGTAAATTGAGAATTTAAC
>Ga0116229_10015199_pt1 | contig 10539 bp, 7 predicted proteins | sample S1TSphgellanicum_3_FD_87313 | JGI IMG/M metagenome (GOLD analysis project Ga0116229, IMG submission 87313) | Host-associated microbial communities from peat moss isolated from Minnesota, USA - S1T2_Fc - Sphagnum magellanicum MG | ecosystem: Host-associated > Plants > Peat moss > Unclassified...
GAAGGCGCTGACATGGGTCCGCTCGCCCATGCTGGCCGTGTCGCCGCAATGAATCGCTCTGTTGAGGCGACCGTCCGGGCCGGCGCTCGTCTTGAATTCGGCGGAGCGCGACGCGACGGCGCGGGTTACTTCTACGAGCCGACTGTGCTCAGCGGAGCCCCAGCCGAATCGATTGCCATGACCGAGGAGCCGTTCGGTCCGATCGCTTCGATTGTCGCATTCGATGATCTCGACGAAGCCGTTAGGCTTGCCAACTCACTGCCTTACGCGCTTGCAGCCTACGCGTTTACGTCGAACCTCGACCGGGCGCATGCACTCGGGCATCGACTTCGGGCTGGAATGGTGGGTATCAATCATTTCGCCGTTTCGCAGCCCGAGACCCCATTTGGCGGCCTAGACGAGAGTGGGTATGGGTCCGAAAGCGGCACCGAGGGGTTGCTCAGCTATATGGACACCAAGTTCGTTTCTTTTGGCACCGCAAACCTATGATCGGCGTTTGCTCATAAACAAAGGTTAGCATTTATTCAACGGCTCGCGAAATTGGCCAGCTTAGTCAAAAGGCCCGTGAGCCGGCCGGCAATCTCCCACCTCCATCGGCCACCAATGTTGCCCCCGTCACAAACGATGCGTCGTCCGAGGCCAAGAAGGCGATGCAGGCTGCAAGCTCTGAGGGTTTGGCCACCCGCCCTAGCGGCGTGCCTGCAGCTAGCTTTTCAAACTCGGCCTCAGAAGTGGTTCCATTCTGTTTAGCAATGAGCGCCATCTCTACTTCACTCATCGCGGTCCTAACCCAACCGGGGCAAATGGCGTTGCACCGTATGCCATCTAGGCCGAGGCTGTAGGCGATATTGCGGGTTAGGGCGATAAGACCAGCCTTGCTTGCCGAATAGCTTCCGTTGCCAGGACTCGCGTTGAAGGCGGCAACTGACGCCACGTTCACGATCGCGCCGCTGCCCCGCGCCTTCAGGTAGGGAATGGCAGCCCGACAGACTAGCATGGCCCCCGTGAGATTGACGGCGAGCGTCATTGCCCACGCGGAATCCTGAATAGTTTCCACATTGTCAGAAAATGCTACCCCAGCGGCATTAACCACCACGTCAAGCCCGCCGCCGTCACGCGCAAGCGCTTGGATAGCGGCGTTTATGGAGGGCGGATCGGTGAGGTCCCCCTCCAAGGCGAGCACGCCCAGCTCAAGCGCGAGCGCACGCAAGCGGCCGTGGTCCCGGTCAAATGCACCGACATGGGCGCCCTCGCGCTTTAACCGTTCAACGACCGCGCGCCCGATGCCCGAAGCGGCGCCGGTGACGAAGGCAACCTTTCCTTCAAAGCGCGATGTCATTGTGAGATCGTTTTGAGCCTGTGCATAGCGAAACCTGTTTCCGGAAGGGTCGCTCCGCCGTCAACCGTCAGGATCTGGCCGGTCACATATTTGGCGTGTGGCGAGGCCAAATAGAGCATGGCATAGGCGATGTCATCGGATTCGCCCATGGAGCCGAGAGGGATAAAGCCTTCGATCGGTGCGCGGTTCTCCGGCTTGCTGAGGCTGCCACGGCCGGGCTTCAGGATAAAGCCAGGTTCAACTCCGTTTACGGTGATCTTGTAAGGTGCGAGCTCGAGTGCTGCTGCGCGAATGAAAGCGTTCACGCCGCCTTTCGAAGCGGCGTAGTGGGCCGTGCCTGGCATCGCCACGCGGGGGCCGGTAATAGATGAGGTCACCAAGATGCGGCCTCCGCCTCGCTCTCGCATGAACGGCGCGGCCGCTCGGGTGAGCCAGAAGCAGGCCTTCAGATTTATCGTTAGCATGCGATCGAGCTCATTATCCTCAATCGCCAATAGGGGTGTCCAGGCGATCAGAGCCGCATTGTGTACGATGATGTCAATACTGCCGCATTTCGCCTGTACCCCCTGGACGAGTTGCTCAACCTCCTCATGTTTGGAGACATCGAGCTGCCAAGCCTCGGCTCGGCTTCCGCTCGCAACGATCCCATCTGCAACTTTCGTTGCAGTTTCAAGAGTCCGGTTCGCGCATATCACCTTCGCGCCATCTCCCGCGAACCGACAGGCAATCGCCGCCCCGATCCCTTGTCCGGAGCCCACGACGATGGCGACTTTTCCATCCAGCACGCCGGTCATGATGCGACCCTAACAGTTTTCGAAACGATGGCATGATCGGTCAGAAATTGCGCAAATTCGCGCAGCGCTCCGGTATGGCGTCCGACCTCTTCTTCAGTTGTGGCAGGGCAGACCAAACACATATTGTGGAACGGAGTGATGAGAACGCCTCTGTTGAGGAAGAAGGCGTGCAAGAGAACCTCCAGATCGTTATCGCTGGCTGCGAAAACCTCGTCCGCATTTCGCGGCGGTTGGCGACAGAACATGTATTCCGTACGCGCGCCAATTTGCGTGACGTGCCAGGGCAGTTCGTACTCCGCAATGACCTGACGCGCTTCCGTTGCTAACTGATCAGCACGTGCGTGCATCCGGTCGAAGTTAGCTGGCGTAAGGATCGAGGTTAAGGCCGCGCGTACTGCAGCGACCGCAAGGGCGGCGCCAGCGAGAGTGCCCCCGAAGCCGAGGTTGGCGCTTTGCTTCACGAGTGGATTGATCCGTGGTACAATAAACCACATACGTTCGGCAACATCCTGCGACAAGCCGTAGACCGCCACGGGCACTCCACCGCCGATGGATTTGCCGAGCACGTACATGTCACCCTTTAGACCCTGTTGACCCACATAGCCTTGCGGCCCAGACGAAAAGGTGTGGGTCTCATCGTATATCAACAGCGTACCGGAGTGTTTGGCCAGCGCTTCCATACCCTGGAGGAACCCTGGCACCGGCGGGATCATGCCGTAATTGGTCATGAAAGGTTCGGTTAAAATGCAGGCGACATCCAGATTCCCAAGCGCGGCTTCAAGCGCGGACAGATCATTGAACTGAACAACCTCGGCGATTTCATCGTGCTCAAGACCATTGGCGTGGACATTATTGCGTAGCATCCTGACGCCTTTACGCAGCGTCAGCATAGCCTCGTCAACCGCTCCATGATAGCAGCCCGCGAAAACGAGCACTTTCCTGCGTCCAGTGACCATGCGCGCAATGCGTAGGCAGGCGCGATTTGCGTCAGTAGCAGAGGTTGTGAAGCCCCAGTACGGGAGAGAGAAGCGCCGCTGCAACTCTTCGCCGACCCAAACTGCGTCCTCGGTGGGCAACATCATTGTGGCACCCTTAGACATCTGCCTTACGACGGCTTCAGTCACCGGAGCCGGGCCATGACCGCACATAGCCCCGCTGTCACCTAAAGCAAAGTCAGCATAGTCGAAGCCGTCGACATCTAAGATCCTGGCTCCGGAGGCTTCGGCGACGAACGGCGGAAAGCCGCCGGCCCATCGGCGCATCCAATGCAACGGCGCACCATATAGAAAGCTCTGTTCTCCGCGCATATAGAGAGCAGCCGACCTGGGATGCGTGGTGCGAAAGCGCTCCTGTTCTGCCTGGACAAGTTCGGCGATACGCGATGACATTGGCGTCTTTACCTACGGAGTTGGGCGGATGCGAGCGGTGTCGCAGCCAACTAGATGCGAATGCGATCGCCTTTCGGGTCGTACCAGGGTTCCAGGCCTGCAATCAGGCTGTGGCGCTGGAGCGCTACTTCAACCTCGAAGTGGCTCTGCCTCACGATGTCGTCCGTCACGCCATCGGGCGAACTGACGTAGCCCATTGCCAATGAACGGCCGAGACGATGGCCCCACGAACCCGTCGTAACGGAACCGACGCAAACCCCGTCGCGGTAGATTGGCTCGCTTCCATGCATCAGGGGCGCTTCGACACCATGCTCCTTCGCCTGAAAGAGGACGAGGCGCGTTTTTGGCGGACCCTGTTCCAACTGCCGCTGGATAGCTTCGCGGCCGATGAAAGCTTTCTTTTTCTTGAGAGCAACTGCAAACCGAAGGCCAGCTTCGATTGGCGTAGAGTCTTCGTCGATGTCGTGGCCCCAACGACGATAGGCCTTCTCCATCCGGCAGCAGTCGATGGTATACCAGCCCCCGAGACGCAGGCCGTAGTCGCCGCCGGCCGCAAGAATCCTATCGTAAACATGTGCAGAGAACTCGACGGGGACGATGAGCTCCCATCCCAGCTCTCCCACGTAAGTGAGGCGGTTCGCTCGTACTTTGGCGTAACCCACCTCGATCATCTGGCTAGTCGAGAAGGGGAACGCCTCGTTGGACAGGTCTGCGCCCGAGAGCCCCTCGAGTAGCCCGCGACTCTTTGGACCCATAATCGACAGCATGGAGTAGCCGGCGCCGGTATCGTACGCCAGGCAGCGCAACTCCGTGGGAATGTGTTTCTTCAGCCAATCGAAGTCTCGGACCTGCATCGGGCCGCCACTGAGGACCATGTATTTGTCTTCCGCCAATCTGGTGACCGTGAGATCGGCTTCGATGCCGCCGCGCTCGTTCAGCCACTGCGTATAGACGATGCGGCCGACCGGAACATTTACCGAGTTTGCACAGATGTGCTCCAAGGCCAAGCAGGCATCGGGGCCCTCGACAATGAATTTCGAAAAATTGGATTGGTCAAACAGGACAACGTCGTTTTGCACAGCAAGGCTCTCGCGACGGCAGGCCTCGAACCAGCCGGGACGAGACCAACTGTAGTCAAAGCCTGGCTTTTCGCCAGGTTCGATGAAGAATGCGGGCTGCTCCCACCCAGAGCGTTCCGCCATCTGCGCGCCGGCTTCTACGAGCCGCGAATGAAGAGAAAGATGGCGGGCGCCCCGTGCGGTCGAGAATTGACGGGATGGCCAGCCCAGCTGCATTTGCAGGCCAAGTGTCTCGACAGTGCGGTCTGCGAGATAGGCCCTGGAGGCCTGGAAAGGCATCATCCGACGGATGTCATAACTGCTCAAAGCCATCGGCGGCTGCCGGTTGATGATCCATTCGGCGGTGACTTTGCCTGCGCCACCTGAGGACATGATTCCCTGTGAATTGAAACCCGCGGCGACAAAAAGGTTTTTCAGCTCTGGTGTTTCGCCCAGGTAATACCGGCCGTCTGGAGTGAAGCTTTCTGGACCATTGAAAAAGAGCTGTATGCCCGCCGATTCCAGCATTGGCATGCGTCGTACTGCTTGTTCAAGAATCGGAGCGAAGTGATCGAAATCCTCAGGAAGCGTGTCGAAACAGAAGTCCTTTGGTATCCCATCCAGGCCCCAGGGTTTTGCGACAGGCTCAAATGCACCGACAAGGAGCTTTCCCGCGTCTTCTTTGAAATAGGTATATTCGTCCGAAATGCTTGTGGCGGGAAGGTTGGTGGGCAAATCTTTGATGGGTTCTGTGACAATGTAAAAATGCTCTGCCGCCTGCAGAGGAATGCTCACGCCATGCTTTGCGCCAAAATCGCGCGCCCACATCCCGCCCGCGAGGACGACAGCAGTGGCTTCGATCTCGCCCTGATCAGTTGTGACGCCAGCGACAGCACCATTGCGGATGATGAGAGATACCACTTCGACGTTTTCGTGAATGGCAACGCCGCGCATACGAGCGCCCTTCGCCAATGCGTTCGTGACGTCGATCGGATTGACCTGGCCATTGCCGGGAACGAAGTATCCCCCGAGCACATCGGAAACTTCGAACATCGGCCAGCGGTCGTGGATTTCTGCGGTATCAAGAAAATGTGCTTCGATCCCATATTGTTTGGCGCGTGACATGTTCCGTTTCATGTCGAAGACACGGCCCGGTGTCAGGGCAAGCCCGACCGACCCATTCTGCTTGAAACCTGTTGCCTGCTCGGTCTCGTCTTCCAGGCGTTTGAAGAGATCGACGGTATATCGTGCCATGTCGGTTTGCGACTTCGAACTCCGCAACTGGCCAACGATACCTGCTGCGTGCCACGTCGTGCCGCAGGTGAGCTGACGCCTTTCCAGGAGGACGACGTCGCTCTGCCCCATTTTGGCGAGATGATATGCTACCGAGCAGCCGGCGATCCCCCCACCGATGATCACTGTCGTTGCCTTCGACGGAAGCACCTTGCTCAAAGCGGGCTCTCCTGAAAATGGTGGGGGTTCATTTGGGTTTAACTGTGTTGCAGTGAATTGATGGCGGGAAGCTCCGTCCGCTCCCGGAGGAAAGGCGCGCTCGGCTCGCCCAGGGCACGAGCGATCCTGTGTCCCGCATGCACTGCGGCGGCGATAGTTCCGGGCGCGTCGGCGTCGCCGCCCAAAACGACGGTTTTAACGCCCGCGGCGAGCCACTCGGGCTGACGCTCCCGAAGCGCGCGGTAGAGCGTGTCGCGAGGAGCCCGCAGGGTCACCGGCACAAGAACGGAGGCGGGAATGGTGGTCGGCGCACTCGATAATCCCTCCATTACCTGGACCGCACCGGCAACGGCACCAATCAGGCGCGCTTTTGTGACCATACGCACGCCGAGCTTTGCCAGTCGGGCTTCGATCTGTCTCAGTTCAAGTGTGTATTGTGACCACTGCGAAATCTCGCCGAGCGGGGTCGCAATCGTGACATCGTGGCCGCGCAGGCGAAAATGTTCGGCGATAGCATGGCCAAGGTAGTAGTGATCATCATCGTACACAAAGATCGGACCGTTGACCGTTGCTTCCAGGACGTCCTCCGGCCGCAATACCTTGACACCGGTCAATTCCGGTACGCCTTGCGGCGTTGCGGCGCCGGCGCCGTCAATCCGCCAATCGGCACCTGTGGCGATGATGACGTGTTGCGCACCGAAATTGAGAACGTCTTCGGCCGTGAGTTCTGACGCGAGATGGAGCTCAACATTCGGCATGACGCGAAGAAGCTGCAGGCGATGATCGATGACGCGCCGCCATGTTGATTGCCCGGGCAGTCTGCTCTCCCAGGTCAGCCTGCCACCAAGTTCCTCGGTCCGTTCGGCCAGAGAGACTTTGTATCCGCGGCGGCCTAGGATCAGCGCGGCCTCAAGTCCCGCCGGTCCGCCGCCCACGATCAACACTTCGCCGGCGTCGGATTTTGGTGGCACCCGCTCCGGGTGCCACCCTCGCCGCCACTCCTCGCCAACGGTGGGGTTCTGCGTGCATCTGAGTGGGACGCCATACATCTCGCTGGAGACGCAGACATTGCACCCAATGCATTCGCGGATTTCGTCCTCCTTCCCGTCGCGAATTTTGTTCGGAAGAAACGGGTCGGCAATCGAAGGCCGGGCGGCGCCGACCAGGTCGAGGATACCGCGGCGCACCTGGGAAGCCATTGCGTCCGGAGAAGTGAAACGCCCTACGCTAACGACCGGCTTCGTGGTGACCTTCTTGACGAAGTCAATGTATTTTTCCTGGAATCCCTCCTCGGCGAAGCGCGCGGTTCCGGAGTCGTAATTCCACGGACTGATATTCACGTCCCAAAGATCTGGAAGCTCCGCCAGCATTTCGACCGTGTCACGGCCTTCATCCTCGAGACTTATGCGCCCTGCGAAATCATGAACCGCGAAACGCACTGCCACAGCGCAACGGTCTCCGATCGCGTCCTTTGTATCCTCGATGATCTCGCGCAGTAATCGGACTCGGTTTTCCAGCGAGCCGCCATATTCGTCTGTTCGCTCGTTATAGCGCCTCGACAGGAAGTGCATCGGCAAAGAGCGATCATGCGAGGCGTACACATAGACGAGGTCATAGCCGGCGTCGCGGGCACGCAGTGCGGCGCTGCGGTGACTGGCCCGGAAGGCCCGAATGTCGGACAGATCCATGTGCCGGCTCTGGACGGGTACGTAGGCGGAAGTTGACCGCAGGGAGCCAGGTCCGAGTGGCGCGCGCCGGCTGAAAAGGTTTCGAGCGCCGAGACCCGGTTGGAAGAGTTCAAGGCCCGCAAGCGCGCCATGGCGGTGAACCGCATCGACCATATACCTGTGCGCGGCGACATCACCCTCGTCCCACATACGATCATTTTGATGCCCCATCATGTCGGAGGTCTCGTCGATCTCGGTCACCCCGGAGCAGATCACACCCCAGCCCCCCTCAGCCTTCATCTCGCGAAAGCCCGCTGTCGCCTGCGGCATGGCGTATCCCATGCCGGCGGCATGGGGGGCCACATAGAAACGGTTCTTTGCCGTGACCGGACCAATCGGGACGGGCTCGAACAGGATGTCGTATCGTCCTCGGGCACTCATGAACCGTGGCTCTCAAGAGGTTGGGCGTTCATAACACTAATACGCGACACATTTCGTTGTCAACGAAACTTCTCAGGTTACCGTGTCTTTGACTGCACAGTCGGATCGCAGCACGAGACCAGGTGACAGAAGCGGGAAGCAAGCCCAAGACAGTTGCAAGACCATGCCCGCTAACGTGAGCTTTTAGGAGCCTCTGTGTCTGTCACCCAAGCAGGTGATAGATTTCAGGCGATGGGCACCCTAGGAACGTGCCTGCCTTACGAACGGAGCCGCGACACTACCGTTGCCCGTCGGCTCAGGAGCACTCGATGTCCGATTTGAATGGTAAGGTCGCCCTAGTCGTTGGCGGCAGCGGCGGCATCGGTGCAGCCTCCGCTCGCAACTTGGCCGCACAAGGCGCTCGAATTTGCCTCACTTACAATCGCGGTGCCGAAAAGGCGGCCGCCTTGATCGAGAGCTTCGCAGGTGTCGGGCACGTTGCAGTAAAACTGGCGATCGAGGACGGTGCTGAGATCGCTGCGGCGGTCGAGCTCGTGGCACGGGACTTTGGCCGCCTCGATATTCTGGTAAACGCCTCCGGTGTCACGCGTCCCGTTACTCACGGGAATTTAGACGGCCTCGATGACGCATTGCTCGACCAGATTCTGATCGCGAACGTCCGTGGTCCATTCTCAGTCATTCGGGCCTTTGTACCTCTTATGCGTAGGACCGATAACGCCTGCATCGTGAATGTTTCGTCTATCTCAGCCTTTACCGGATCTGGCTCCAACATCGGCTATTGCGCATCGAAGGCAGCCCTTGACGTCATGACAATGTCGCTTGCACGTGTTCTTGGGCCAGAAATACGAGTGCTTTGTGTCTCGCCTGGAGCCGTTGCGACGGATTTTGTAGCGGGGCGTGATCGGAGCGCGCTCGAGACAATTGCCGGCAAAACGCCCCTTCGGCGCGTGATCGAGCCGGAAGATGTTGCCCGGGCCGTAAGCGCATGTGTCACGCACCTGACGGCTAGCACAGGCGCTAGAATCGTGGTCGACGGCGGCCGCTGGCTGGTTTGATCGTTCAACCATGTTGCTGACAGCGCGACAGCGCACGGTCGGTGTTTATGAAACGGAATTAGAGAATGAAGAAGCACACCCCCTACTTCCATAAGATGCAAGCTCTCGGAGCACAGTTCCAGGATCGGGTCGGTTTTGCGACTGTCAACTTTTTCAGTTCAGTCGAGGAAGAGGCCAGGGCGGTGCGCACCGGGGTCGGGGTGTTCGACGTGGCCTACCAGGTCGCTGTCGAAGTCAGGGGCAAAGATGCCGAGACTGTACTCGCGCACGCGTTGACGAACGACGTCCGCAAACTTGACAACGGTGGGGCCTTCTATAGTCCGATTTGCAACGATGACGGGTTCGTCCTTGATGACCTGACCTGCTTCAAATTCGACCGAAATTGGTTTTGGCTCTCGCCAACACCAAGCCGTGTCGGGGTCGTTATGAGCGCCGTGGCCAAGCTGATTGGTGAGCAGAACGCCATCGTTACCAATCTGGGCTACGCTTACGGCTATCTGTCAGTTCAAGGCCCTCGCTCGCGGGACGTGCTGACGAAACTCACCAATGCGAACCTTAGCACCGACGATCTGCCCTATTTTCATTTCATTCGCGGAGAGTTTGCCGGCATCCCCGATGTGGTGATATCGCGGACTGGGTATTCTGGAGAGCTGGGATATGAACTCTTTTACCCATCTGAGTATGGCGAGTACGTATGGGACACTGTGTTCGAGGCAGGAAGCGAATTTGGCATCGTTCCGTGTGGTATGAAGACTATGCGTTCGCTGCGTATAGAAAAGATGTATGTGTTGAACGGATTGGATCTGACAGACAAGCACGACCCGATTTCAGCAGGCCTTGGCTGGACAGTGCGGTTCAACGATCGTGAGTTTATTGGCAAGGCCGCTTTGCAGAAGATCAAGGCGGTAGGGCCGGGTCGGCGCCTCTGCCTGCTTGAGGCACCCTCAATCGACGTGAAGATTTCCACTGGTGACTTGGTCATGGATGAAGGCCAAACGATCGGCAATGTGACTTCGGCTGATCCAGGATATACACTTGGTCGTGTCTTTGCCTTCGCGTACCTTTCCATAGCCAAAGCTGTTGCTGGCGCTGAACTTAAAATAGTGCCGCAAGGTGGTGGTGAGCCCATACCGGTCACGGTCCACATCAAGGCGCCCTATGATCCTGAGCGCCACAGACTACGGGCCTGATCTTACGTGGGCGGCGGGTCGCGAGCTTGCAGCCGAACAGCCTCGATGCTCGCCCGCGCAAGTAATCCCGGGGCTGCCAACGATGAAGACGAGTCGCACGCGAGCGTCGCGAAGGGGGGTACCAAGTGGTCGGCAAACCGAATGTCCTCGTTCTC
>Ga0116229_10015202_pt1 | contig 10538 bp, 7 predicted proteins | sample S1TSphgellanicum_3_FD_87313 | JGI IMG/M metagenome (GOLD analysis project Ga0116229, IMG submission 87313) | Host-associated microbial communities from peat moss isolated from Minnesota, USA - S1T2_Fc - Sphagnum magellanicum MG | ecosystem: Host-associated > Plants > Peat moss > Unclassified...
CACCAACGAGATGGATTTCAACATGCAGGTCTGAATGCAGCAAACAAGAAACAATCCCTTACTTGACCCTTGATAACAATGTATTTCAACAAAGTACCTTCAAGCTGGAATCCTGCTTTCTCAAGCACTCGCCGTGAGGCAGAATTTGACAACTGAACCAAAGCTTCTATGCGCACGACATCCAAATCCTGAAACCCAGTGGAAAGAGCCAATTTCACAGCAATTGTCATAATCCCTTGACCCCAGTATTTCTTGGCAATGCAATACCCTAAAGTGGCTCTGCAACTGTCCATCATACCCTGACCCTTCTCCAAGCTTATAGATCCCACTGCCCTTCCATCAACACAAATGGCTTTTAGCCAAGGATGAGGAATGGCCACAGAGTTCAAGAACTTCAAACCCTGCTCTTGGGATTCATAGGAATCCCAAACCAAAGTCTTGGTGACATCGTCGTCCGTTGCCCACTCCATGAAGTCTGGAAGGTCAGCAGCTGTAAAACGTCGCAGCGTGACTCGGGAAGCATCGACATTGCTCGACATCATCAGCTAGTTGCTGATCTCGTCTGTCTTCTGCTTCTTCCGCTCTTCGTCTCTCTCCGCTCCACAACTGCTGACCAGAGCGAAACAACCCACCTTCTTAACTACCTACCAACATATCTACCTACCGACCGACCATTTTAACTACCTACCCACTAATCTACTTACTTACTTGCTTTTTAATTATCTACCTATCATTTTCACTACCTACTCACTTATTTACTTACTTACCTTTTTAACTACCTACTTGCCACTTGTGTTATGTCAACATTCATCTATTCATGTAATGAAAATATTTGGGTATTAGGGTAGATCAGCCGGTGATTGAACATTTAAGTGCTCAGGACAGGTCGGATCCAAGGGGAGGGCTTTTGTTGTTTCTGGTGTCCAAACAAAATTTGAACCCTTCTTATTGGCGCATCTGACACACTACAAATTGTCAAAAACCAAATAAAATTGAGAAAGTTATGGCCCCACAATGTTGAGGAGGTCAAGAACTTCAAAAAAACAACCCACCAAATGTTATAAAGCCGAGTCCCAAACACTCCAAAAAAATCCTCGTATGTTGTTCTGTTGTTATTAGAGTATGAAAATGATTTGTAAAAATTCAGGTGGTGCTCCTATGGAATAATTTTAAATGAATAAAAAATAAGAAAGTTATGAGGTTTGAAAGTAGGAGTGGTCCAAAGAGCAAAAAAAATAAAATTAAAAAATAAAAAATATATATATATGTTTTGTAAGTTGAAAAACTCATTTTTCTTCTTGTTATTTTTTCATTGTTTCTTTTCCTTTGCACTTCAAAGATGATTTCTAGAACTTGAGGCATCGCTCCAATAACATTTTAATTCACTCAAAATGAAACACACATGATGAAGATATAAATAAGTGTTCAATCATAAGCAAGTGATTGATGATGGGCTGGTCTACTTTAGAGTTATCCATAAAGTCACCCTGCGTTAACCCTCTCTTTCACGCCTATCCCGTCTTTCAGTGGTATCTGCAAAGTAATGAAATAATGCACAAAGTTCAAGAGCAATTCTAGTAGAGGTAAAGGTAGGAACAGTGAGAATATATGTAGCAGCAATGGAGGCGCTCAGGAAAAAGGAAAGGCAGGATGAAACTCAGTTTACCACCAAATTTGGTGGAAAATCTAGTTTGGGTCCCAATTCTTTTGTTTTGTAAAAAAAATATTCCTATTTACACGTTTAATGCCCTATTATGTCAAAATCAGTCGTTCTCACCCTAAATCGCGTGACTTTACGAATAACTCTATTGCATTGAAGATTTCTACAACCATTTTAGCCAACTTGAGCCACAATGACATACTCTAATTTTGGTATTGCAATTGCAGACAACTTTTATCACATTAGTTTCATAATTGTGCCTCCAATTTTACTTATTTAAAGCACAATGTATCTAATTTACTGAATTTCATTTAATTAAGTCCCTAAGTAATAGATTTAGTAATTTGATGTACCTATTTTAACGATGCAATTTAGCAATATGGTTTGGATTTATGGTTTTGAAGATAACAAATAATTATGACTTTTGATTTTTTTTATAAAAATTAAAATTAACCCTAAGTTGGTTTTGAAGAAAAAAAATCATTTTGACATAAAATAAAACAATTGACCATTGATCAGAAGGTAGTGATCGAACACCAATTTAAAAATTTGCACATTGGAACAAATTTTGTCTTATGTTGAATATTGTTAAAAAGTACATTCATAATTGAACATTTAGTTATGAATCTTATGTTCTAAAATTTTTAAGATTTAAAACACCTTTGGAAAATTAAATGTTTATGAATAAGGCATGAAACAACCAAATTTTGTTACATAGCATTTTGGAGCACACACATTTGAGATTGCTTCTATCTAATTTTTTGTTTGGTAAGAGGCATCGAAAGCAACATTTAATAATAGTGATGTGATTGTGAATTTGAAGTTGCATGCATAGAAAAATATAGACATGTGTTTCAAAATTAATCCCTAGATGAACAAGAAAACAATATATAAAAACCTCAAAATTATTTGTTTGTGCACATAAAAAATAAACAACCTACCCTATTTCAGAATAAACACCAAAACAAGATACAACTTAATTACAACTATAAAACAACTTTGAATATCATTGGAACAACAACCAAGTAAATCCATTAAGGATTTTCTCACCACAAATCATATAATACATTTTCTCACCAAAAACCATGAAGGAATAAAAGAAGGGCAAACCTCACATAGCTTTGCAATCCTAAAGTAAAAGCTTGTAGTTATAAATTAAATATGTCACATCAAGTAAAAAGTTCATTGTAAGAGTTTCAATGTTTTTTTAAATATATATAGTCTAGGATCAATAAAAGATTATAAGTAGATTTGGTTACAATTGAAATCACGAAGGAACTAGAAGTAGATTCTAAGTAGGTCAAAGGTAGAAGTCTTCATTACATTTGAGATTTAGAAGGAGGTAGAAGCAATTCCTATAACATTTGCAATCAAAGAGGAGCTAGAAAAGCTTGAAAAAGTGGAAACAATGCCAAAAAAATCAGATTTGATTGGCATACCAAAGTTAATTCAAGAATACATGATCAAGTATTCAAACTACCTCTATTATTGTTAGGTTCAACAATCATCATTCTTACAAATGCCATCATGCTCTAATAGTAGCACGGGCCATAAATTTCCTTCTCTTCCATCATGACACACCTTAAAATACATTCCCACTACCTATATGTCCACAATTAATGTCACATTAAATTGGAAAGACTTTGCTAATTTCTATGAATTACTTATCTCTTGTGAAAAAATGAAAACCTATGCACTTGAAGATTACGATTTGGATCTAACACATTTTTTAATATCTTGGTCTTCATACAAAAAACATCAATTTGTACTTCTTGTAGGACTTAAATGGACACCCCATGTGCATGGAGATTAGGCCTAAGAGGAATAAGATTGAAATGAATATGCATATGTCAAAGGAAGCCATGTAGCCATGTACCAATGGTGCACCACTAACAGATTGTTTTCCAACACATCTCGATGTGCCAAGAAAGCAACAGAATAGGATTTCAGGTACCAATTGTGAAGACCAAAAGAACTAACATCCCCAACTAACCACCCTAACAACACATGTGAATCAACATTTCTAACTAACAACACAACAACAATACAAAATTTAGCAACTAATAAACAACCTAATGTGTATAAACAAAACACATGGACAAATCAACAATTAGAGGATACCACGAATGTAATGAAGAGGGGACACACATATTTAAGGAAAGCTAGCATGTATTATAACATCATGTTAACTTCACTTTCATATCACCTCAATGGTAGAACTAGAAGCAAGAAAATGAGCCCCTAGTGTGTGTTAACGGAACAAAAGGATGAAAAAATTACCACTTGAGTTCAAAACATGCAAAAGGTTGGCTAATTTGTCACCCTTCAACAACTAAAATTGAAGGTTGTTGAAGTCAATAAACTAAACAAGTGCCCCCATTTCAAAATGGTGTTCCAAAAAATACCTACTGGTTATGGTTTAAGAAATGTCATCCAAAAATTAACATATGCCTTGTAGAAGGATTATAAGTTTCTAGGGCAAAGGGGTTAATTGAAGAAATATGCCATACCATTTATTACAACTTGGAAAACTTATACATATCACACAAATACCCATCATATCACATTTGGAATTCAAATGAGACAATAATTCAAGTAGAACAACAATATGGTGCTAGGGTTTTGGCTAAACAAAGCTCTCGTGATGTCTACAACACCATTTCCAAGTCTTAAAAGTGGTTGACTATGAATTGTTTTGTTAATGCAACATGAATAGCCTTGCCCTCCTTTTACATTTTCAAAGGCTCAAGGATGCAAGAAAACTACATAAAGTTATGTAGACCATGAACATGCATGGCCATATAGAAAAAATCTTGGATGACAATTTACCTTTTCAATCATTGGTTAACTTTTTTTTACAAATCTATTTAAGGGGGTTTCTTAAAAGAATCAACATCTCTTGAATCCCAATGGGCATGGGTCACAAGTTACAATAAAGGCCCTTGAACAAACAATAGAACTAAGTTTGGACATGGTTACCTTACTTGCACATACTTCGCATGCGTTCCAACCATTGGACATCACTTGCTTCAAACCATTCAAGAATGCATTTAGAATGGAAAGATATTGTGATATAGCAAAAAAACAAATATCTTGAACTAGACAAAATAACATTGGCAGAATGGGTGGACAAGGTTTTATAACAATCTTAGAAAAAAAAACATAAAATTAGGGTTCAAGGTTTGTGGAATCTAGCCATTGAATCCTATAGCCATGGTTGGAAAATTTCGTCCAAATGAAATGTTCATTATTACATAAAAGGAAGATCATGAAAATTCATACCAATCAAATGTAACAAATGAATCCAACAACAATGGGGATGAGGTTAAAACTACCATAGAGATGTTAAACATTGTTGGGATTTTCCAACTAATGTCTACAACTATTCCTACATCTGAATGTTCCTCTTCACCCACAACCAACTACTATGTAAAAATGCCATACATTTTTACCACCCCAACAAACAACCACAAAGAAAATCAATTGGTGGTGAACTTGGAAGATTTTACTCTTGAATTAAATGACCTAATTGGTCCAAGTCAAATTCAAGAAGTTTTTGGATTAGTTAACCTATTATCTCTACCACAACTATTAACAAGGAAAAGACAATGCAAAGAACCACTAGTGGATTATTGCAATTCACACGTGGTCACATCATACCAATACCTATCAATGTTGAAACATAAGGCAATAGACATAGAAGTTGTTGATAAAATCAAGGAGTTAAAAACAAAAAAAAAGGAGGAAAGAAGATCAAGAAGGGTTGAAGGTACATTTACCCAAGTTGAGAGAACATTTCACAGGAGAATTGAGAAGGATAATAGAACTAAATTCAATTATGCATTGACTATTGTTATTATTAGGGCTCTTAGTGAAAGATTCCATAACAATTTAAAAATAGGGTGGTAAATACAAAATTCTTAATCATATATTTTGATTTAATTTTGGACTAAAACATATCATAAAACTAATACTAATAAAAAAAATTCATTCATATCTAATCATATCTAGTTTTAGAATTGAAATTCAGTCGTGAAAATATGAGAAAAAAAAATCAAAACATCAATTCTAGCTATGAAATTAAAGCTTTTCCAGAAAACAAAATGCTCTTATCTCATACTCCATCAAAACTCAATGTTCTACAATGAATGATCATCTTTCATTTTCTTCCTTCTTCCAAGATATAACCATCTTTAAAAAAAATAGTCTTGATCTATTCAAATTCATAGGAAACACATATGTGCAACAAAGAAGTGATAGACAAGAAAAATGGGCAAAAATGTAGCTTGATGGGCATGTTTTAACCAAGTTGCAACCTTCCACTCAATAGCAATAAATGAAAGAAACAAGTTTTTTTCATGGGTTATGATGGCACTAATGATGGTCAATCAAAGGAGAAAAAGGGTATAGAAAGGTATAGGGATTTTATGATGGGTTCTATTGGCGTTAATGATTCAAAAGAGATAGAGAAAAGAGAAGGAACAAAGGAAAAAGAAGCCAAAGAAAAATGTTTTTGTAGATAAAAAAAGAGGGATAAATAGATTTAAAAGTACACAAATTGTTTGAACTAAAAATTTAAGCTACAAATTTTTTTGGATAATTTCAATTGAACAAATCATCTATAATGGAAAATTTGGGTATTAAAATTTTCTAGAGAATTTGAGGTTTGTAGATATGTAGTTAGCTATACATTACACATTTTATTACTAAAAATAAAATTGGGTTTTAAAGTTTGGGTATCCAGCTTTATAATTGAACTAGGTGCTAAAACATTTTCCAATGATAATGCGATGTGAGGGGTCAAAGTCATTTATTTTCTTCTTCACCAACACCACCATTGTTATTGATTCCTTTTACGACAACATGTAAACACAAAGAAACACAAATCAATCACACGGTGGTGTAAATGGTGTTGACTTATAAACACAAAACGAACAGGAGGGGTCACAAACGAAAAGACATAAGGGGTAAAGAATCTAAAATACGCAATAATTTGTGTTCATCATGAGTGACAATGACAGTGATGGCAAGGGTCTACTATGATCTGTGAGGTTCACACAATGCCGTCAATGACTTAGGTCAAGCTTATGTAAACAAACACAACATGAACAAAAGACTTGAAATCAAAAGAGAGAAAGAGACTTGAGATTGAGAGAGAATGGGAGACTAAGACTAAGACTAAAAAAGAAACTAAAACTGAAAAATGTGCACACATGCATTGAACCCCTATGTCCTTTTCGTGCAATGGTGTCAAGTTCCTGTTAAAGGGTAGAAATCTATAAATTAATTACTACCATAAGCCTCTTAGTAAATAATGGTTATTAGTAGTAGACTTATCATCCCTTACCCAAAGGGTGAAGCTAGTGGGATTAAATAGTTCATGTTAATGAATGGTTGGGGGTAATAAACCCAATCATCTAGGAAATTTCTAAAAATAGATTAAGATAAAAGCCCTATTTTCATGGGGTTAATGTGGGCCTTGTGTGGACTTCTTGAGAAGAAGGATTAAAGGAAGTTTTGGAGGACTTTTAAAGCATTTAATATCTTTGTAGTTGTGAGTTGGAATGAGGGACGTTCTTGGAGAACTATGTGTTATATTACTAAGGAGTAGAAGGTAGTGAAGAAATGTACTTGTATTTGTGTGTGATTTTAATGGAAAATGATTAAGGAACTTGATGTGCTTTAATGTGCATCTATTTTATTAGGAGGTGTGGAAAGTAAAGTAGTGGGATATTATACAAAGTATGTTGCTCCTTAACATGGTATTTCTGCATTTCTTTTAAATTAGAAAGTAAAGAGGCATGCCACTTGGTAGCCTTTAGAATAATAAGTTACTACTTCCACATGAAGGTAGTAACCAATACTTGGTTGTAGTAAAAAGGGTGAAAATACTAGCAGGTAATCGCTTGTAGATTAAAATGTACTACTACAAGTGGTAGGCAATGGCTATGAGTGGATGTAGTGTGGTGCAGACGATAGAGAGCCATGGGGAGGCATTCTGAGGGGCTACAAGTGGCAAGAAAATCACTAAAAGACCTACACACATGGTTGAGGAGGGGACAATTTCTGTAGGAGGTCTACAAACCCCACTAGGGTAACACCAAAGGCCGTTGAAAGTACTATAGAACCTTGGAAAGTAGCTACTTTCGGGTTATGATCATTTCCCATATTGCTTTTCTCTATATTCTTCCCTACCCCCTATATTAACATACATACATGACAGTAGGTTTATTCTTAGACAACATACCCTACCTTTTTCTTTTGTTTCTTGTTTGACTTCCTACTTATTACTTGAGTAGTTGGAGTAAAGTAAGCCAACGAGGGTAATTTCTTTATGTTGAGTAATAAGGTGTTGACCTTGTTCCCTTTGTATTACCTCTTGGAGGAAGGTAAGGATTAGGGGTTACAATTTCACCCCTTAACAATTCCTATAGAAACACATAAAAAATTCAAACTTGAGAAAGAAATGTCATGACGTGTAGTGTCATGACGTACGGTGTCGTAAGGGTGTAAATCCATAGTAAACTCTACTAAACAAAAAGACTAAAACCAGCCAAAGGTAGAAACTATTCAATCAAAAAAAAATGCACGCACATATATATACAATGCACAAAAGGAGGTTAAGATGAAATTTTCATGTATATTGAATTGCAAAGAAGGAAGAACATGTAATGGATGTAGACGGTGGTCGTGCAATGGTTGCTATGAACATCTAAAAATCCAATTTGACTATGGAGGAAACTCTCATAATAAAAAAATTCTAGAAAAATTAAAAAGAGAAAGGAAGGGCTTAGCCTTTTATATAGCCGCCAACAAATTGAAACCCTAAGTACCTAATAACGTACAGTCACCTAAGACCGTACATAAACCCTAAAAAGCATGATGGGCATGCTCGTAACTGGCCATCATGTATGAGGCCATGTACGGGCATGACAAATGTTGTGACGTGTAATGTCATGACGTACGGTGTTGTAAAGGTGTAAATCCATAGTAAACTCTACTAAACAAAAAGACTAAAACTAGCTAAAGGTAGAAACTATTCAATCAAAAAAAGATGCACACACCTATATATATAATGCACAAGAAGAGGTTGAAATGAAATTCTCATGTACCCCCCCCAAAACTTGAGCCAGGAAAAACATGGCATGATCTGAGTAGAAATCACGATGTTGTAGGAGAACAAGATGAATAGTACCAAATGCCAACAAGAACTTGTGTGAGCTCCGATTTGAAGCAAAAGAGATGGTATCTCTTATGGACTGACTACAAATAAGCGGAGAATTACAAGACAAGACAAGCTTTATTGATCCATCAACTGGTGTTGATCTGCTGAAGGGTTGTTCCCCAGACTATCTCATTTTATAACCCTGAACCATACTAGTCCCAAAATATCCTAGGCCATGATATTGTCAAAAGTATCCCAAAAGTATCCTAGGCCATGATATTGCCAAAAGTATCCCAAAAGTATCCTAGGCCATGATATTGCCAAAAGTATCCCAAAATATCCTAAGCCATGATATTACCAAAAATATCCCAAAATATCCTAGGACATGACATTGCCCAAAGTATCCCAAAATATCCTAGGACATGACATTGCCCAAAGTATCCAAAAATATCCTAGGCCATGACATCATCCTCTCCTCAAGCGACATCTTCCAGATGATCTTCCAGATGGAGCCGGTTTGTTAGGATACCATTGGTGAAACCGATTAACTAAGTTTTGGGCATGAATTAGGTTTCCAGCAGGTTCCTAAGTAGCTTCAAAAGGAGGATAACCTCGCCAAAAGACAAGGTACAAGAGTTTTCCATGAATTTTCTTGGAGTCCAAGACCTCCTGAACTTCAAACTTTTCTTGGCCTTCAATTTCGACTAGAGCTGGGGGTTCTTAATGACGTTCTGGGATCGGGTTTTCATGATAGGGCTCAAGCAGGGAGACATGGAAAACATTGTGGATTTTGAATTGGGGTGGAAGCTCCATCTGGTAAGCCACTAGACCAACCAATTTGGCGATTTTGAAAGGTCCGAGGCGCTTGTAATCCAACTTGGCACATGGGCGAGTGGTAGCAATGTTATTTCTGAGAAGCCAGACCTTGTCTCCAACCTTGAAGTTTGGATGGTCCTTGCGTCGGCGGTCTGCTTGCTTCTTTTGCCACTCCTATGTTAACTTGAGTTCTGCCATAAGGTTCTGTTGAACTTGTCCACGCCTCGTGGCCCTTTCTTCAGCCGAGGGGTTTATGTAGTCTCCAGGAATTTTAAGGCTGAACCTGGGATGAAAACCATAATTGGCAAAGAATGGACTGATCCCGGTCGATGCATGTGTTGTGTTGTTATAAGCAAACTCTGCTTGAGATAGTAGGTCCAGCCAGTCGTCCTATTGGTAGTTCACAGTGCAACGAAGGTATTGCTCCAGTGTCTGGTTTGTCCGTTCGGTTTGTCCATTTGTCTCGGGGTGGAAAGCTGAAGATAGCCGAATGTCAACTCCAAGAAGCTTGAATAAACGATGCCAGAACTTGGATGTAAACTGAAGACCTCTGTTGGACACAATTTCCTCGGGGAGTCCATGGAGTCGAACGATCCCGTCCAGAATTAACTGAGTTGTTTCTTCTGCCGTGATTAATTTGGAACAAGGGGTGAAATGGGCCATTTTGGTGAGTCGATCGACCACAACCAGTATTGAATTCTTGGTTCTGACAGTAGGGAGGTCTGTGATGAAGTCCATTGCAATAGATCCCCAAGGTTGGCTAGGAATCGACAAAGGCTGTAGGAGTCCAAACGGGCGATGTCTGGGAGCCTTGGATCGAGCACATGTATCACAAGACTTGACATACTCCCGTAGCAGCTTGTTCATTTTGGGCCACCAGTAAGTCCTTGACACTAG
>Ga0116229_10015203_pt1 | contig 10537 bp, 7 predicted proteins | sample S1TSphgellanicum_3_FD_87313 | JGI IMG/M metagenome (GOLD analysis project Ga0116229, IMG submission 87313) | Host-associated microbial communities from peat moss isolated from Minnesota, USA - S1T2_Fc - Sphagnum magellanicum MG | ecosystem: Host-associated > Plants > Peat moss > Unclassified...
ATCAAGGACCGCGGCTATGCGAATCGCAGCGAGGCGGTGCGCGACATCCTGCGCACTCATCTGCAGCAGAGCGCCGAGAAACGCGATGCGCGCGGCGCCTGTGTGGCGAATCTCTCCTATGTCTACAACCACCATGAGCGCGAACTCGCAGAGCGCCTCACGAGCATTCAGCATGCGCATCATGAACTGACGGTCTCGACGATGCACGCACACCTGGATCACGATCAGTGCATCGAGACGGTCCTGTTGAAGGGCCCTGTCAAGCGCGTCCGCGAATTTGCCGACGAGATCATCGCCGAGCGCGGTGTCCGCCATGGAGTTTTGAACTTGATCAATGTCGAGCTCGGCGCGCCCCATACCCACGATGGCAGCACGCATCGGCACCTGAAGCCTCACCACTGAAGCCGCCGCTCGGACAGGCTTCAGTTCCGGTTCAGTTCCAGTACACTTCGGGCACATGAGCAACGAAACGGCGGTTCGCCGCGAAGTCGGCGGCATCGCCCTCCTGTTCACGGCCCTGGGGTCGATCATCGGCTCGGGCTGGCTGTTCGGTGCCTGGCGCGCGGCGCAACTCGCGGGTCCCGGAGCGATTTACGCTTGGCTCATCGGCGCCGTGATCATCCTGTTCGTCGCTCTGACCTTCGCGGAACTCGGCGCGATGTTTCCCGAGTCCGGCGGCTCGGTGCGCTACGGACTTTATTCGCACGGGACGCTCGTCGGTTTCGTGGCCGGCTGGTCGGCCTGGATCGCGATCGTCTCGGTCATTCCGGTGGAGGCCGAGGCCTCCGTGCAATACATGAGTTCCTGGACCTGGAGCTGGGCTCAAGGCCTCTATGTGCACGCCGCCAATGGCCGCGGCGAGTTGACCGCCACCGGCTTGAGTGTGGCCGCCGCGCTCGTGATCGGCTATTTCCTCGTGAATTTCTGGAGCGTCAAGGTGTTTGCGAGCACGAACAGTGCGATCACCTTCTTCAAGCTCATCGTGCCGGCGGCCACGGCGGTCGCGCTCATGAGCCAGGGTTTCCATTGGGAGAACTTTCACATCGGGATTCACGGCGGTGCGTACGTCATGGACGTTGCGGCGATTCTCACGGCGGTCGCGACGAGCGGCATCGTGTTCAGCTACAACGGCTTTCAAAGTCCGGTCAACCTCGCGGGGGAGGCGCACGACCCGGGCCGCACGGTGCCGTTCGCGATCTTCGGTTCGATAGCGCTCTCCACGGTCGTCTATCTGCTGCTGCAGGTCGCGTTCCTGGGGGCCGTCGCGCCCGAACATCTGCACGAGGGTTGGGCTGCTCTGGAATTCAGCTCACCGTTCGCCCAGCTCGCGCTGGCCTTGAACCTCAATTGGCTCGCCGTGCTCTTGTACGCCGACGCGTTCGCGAGCCCGAGCGGCACCGGCAGCACCTACACGGCGACAACCGCGCGCATGATCTATGCGATGGAACGCAACGGAAGTTTTCCCAAGGTCTTTGGCCGTATCGACCCGGCAACCGGTATTCCGCGGCCCGCAATGTGGCTGAACCTCGTGGTCTCGTTCCTGTTCCTGTTCTTTTTCCGGGGATGGGGCCGGCTGGCGGCCGTGATCTCGGTCGCGACGATCGTCACGTATCTCGTCGTGCCGATCAGCGTCATGGTGCTGCGGCGCACAGCACCCAAGCTGCATCGGCCGCTGCGCGTCCCGGGACTGCCGGTACTCGCGCCGCTCGCGTTCGTGCTCGCGACGCTCATGCTGTACTGGGCGCGCTGGCCGCACACGGGCGAGATCATCCTGTTGCTGATCCTGCCGCTCCCGCTGTACTTTTATTATCAGGCGGCGGGCGACTGGCGGGACTTCGGCCGCAACTTGAGCGGCGCGCTGTGGCTCATCGTCTACTTCGCGACGATCGCGTCGTTGTCCTGGGCCGGCAGCAAGGAGTTCGAGGGCCACGACTATCTGGGCTACGGCTGGGATCAGTTGTGCGTCGTCGTGGCGGCGGCGGTCTTTTACGTGTGGGGCCTGCGCAGCGGCTGGACGACGCCGGCGCTCGAGGCGCTCGGCGCAGCGCATTGGGGCTCGGCGCCGGCGCGGGGGGACGCGGAGCCGGCACGAGTATTTGAGAACTGACGACTGGGCGCGCGCTGCCGCGCGAGCTATAATGCGTCCCGCAATCGAACTTGCCCGCGCCGGCCGTCCGTGCGCGCAACGCCACTTTCAACACGAGATATTTTCATGAAGATAGCCAGTCTGATCGCCGTTCTGATGCTCTTTGGCGCCAATGCCGCGTTCGCGGCGCCGCACCACCATCATCGCCATCACCACCACCACCATCATCACTAGCCCGAGCGGCGGCTCGATGCCGCTCCTCGGAGACCGGCGGCAGCGGTGAGAAGTTCGCTGCCGCCGAGTTAGATGCATGGCTGCCAGTTCGGCTCTACTCGCAGGCATCAAAGCGGCACTGCGCACCCGCAAACTTTCCTATCGCGATCTCGCGCGCGCCATCGAGGTCAGCGAGGCCACCGTCAAGCGTGACCTCAGCAAGGGCCAGTTTTCGCTACATCGGCTCGACCAGATTTGCGAGGCCCTAAGCCTCAACCTGCGTGACCTGCTCGAGCCGCCCGAGGGCGCAGAGCTCGTCACACAATTGAGCGCCGCTCAGGAAGAGGCGCTCGTGACCCAGCCGAAAATCCTGGTCGTCGGCTACCTGCTGCTCAACGACTGGAAGTTCCAGGAGATCGTCTCGGCGTTTCAAATGGACGACAATGAACTCATCGACATCCTGCTGCGCCTCGACCGCCTCAAGATCATCGACTACCGGCCACCCCATCGGGTGCGCAAGTTGACCGCGAGGAATTTCGCGTGGCGCAAGGACGGCCCGGTGCATCATTTTTTCTTGACGCGCTTCGTGCCCGAGTATTTCCGTTCGGGATTCGATGGCGCGTCCGACGCGTTCCGTTTCGTGGGCGGTACGCTGTCGCATGCCTCGCTCGCGCAATTCAAGGCATCGCTGGAGAGACTCGCCGTGGAGTTCGAGGAGCTCGCGCGCCACGATGCCCGGCTGCCGCTCGAGCGGCGCCACGGCTGCACGTCGATCCTCGCGGTGCGCGCTTGGGAGTTCTCGGAATTCACACGCCTGCGCCGGCGGCCTCGCTGAGCCCGGCCGCCAGCGCCGCTTCTAGCGCGGTCAGCAGGAACCCGAGCTTCGGCGGGCTCGCCTCGCAGGTCGCACGGACCCCATGAGATGCCAGTGCGCGCGTGCTCACGGGACCGATCGACGCAATCACGCAGGCATTCAAGTCGGCCGCGAGCTGCTGTTCACGCCCGTCCCGACGCGCGACTTCAAAGAGATGATGAATCTGCACGGCACTCGTGAACACGACCGCATCGAGTCGCCGTTCGGCAAGCGCGCGCAGCAGCTCGCGCATCGGATTGAGATCGTCGGGTAACCCCCAGCGATAGGTCGCGATCTCGGCCACGCGTGCGCCGCGCGCTTCGAGCGCCGCACGCAGCTCGGGATTGTCCGCCCCATAGCGTTGAATCAACACGGCCTCGCCCTTGAGGTCGAGCGGCGCCATGGCCGCGAGCACGTCGGCCGTCGTGAACGGCGAGCCCGCGCGCAGATCGATGCGTACCTGCCGCGCATTGAGTTCCGCGGTCGGCTTCGGCCCGCGTACCACAACGGTGGACTCGGCGAGGCGCGCGAACAGCTCGCCGCCCACCCCCAATTGCTCGGCGGCGTGAAACAGCGCCTTCGTGCCGACGCCGGTCTGGAAGATCACGGCCTTGATCGGCATCGTTCGCCAGATGCGCAGCACCCCGGCGATCGCGTCCGGATCTAGGTCCGGCAGTTCCGCGAGCGCCGGCGCGAGCAGCGGCACCCCGCCGCGGCGCGCGATCAGATCGCCGAGATGCGCGCCGGTGCGGGTCTCCAGAATCGCGACGCGCTTGCCTTGCATACTCGAGAGTGTGCCACGACGGCCTCAAAACTTCGTGCGGATTCCGACGTAGCCGACCCGGCTCAAGGTCCCGTATTGATAGGCGGTCTCGTAATGCTTGCCGGTGAAGTTGTCGACGCGTCCATACACTTCGAAGTTGTCGCGCAGCGCGTAGGCCACCCGCAGATCGCACAGCACGTAACCCCCGAGCGCGATCGTATTCGAGGCATTGTCGTAGCTGCGGCCGCCGTAACGTGCGGCGATCGTCGTCGTGAGCGGCGCGATCCAGCGGTAGTCCACCGACGCATTGGCCAGATTGTGCGGGCGGCGCGGCAGTTCGTTGCCGAAAGTCGGGGAGCCCGGCGATCGGTCCTCCGAGTAGGTGTACGTATAGTTGGCCGCGAGATTCAGGTCGGATGTGACTTGTAGCACGCCCTGGAGTTCGCCGCCGACCACGGAGGCCCGGTTGAGATTGGCGTAGTAGCCATACGGTTCGGTCAGACAGAGCGGGCTCGGCGTCGTGCAGTCAAAAAATTCGATGAGGTCGCGGCTATGCGACTGGAAGTAAGTCCCCGACAACAGCAAGCGTCCGTCCCAGAGATGCTGTTCCACGCCCGCATCGAAGCTCTCGGCGAGCTCGGGCTTCAGCGCGAGATTGCCGTAGTTGCTGTAGAGCTGATACAGCGACGGCGCCTTGAATCCGGTGCCGAAGCTCGAACGCAAGATCGTCTGCCCGTCATTGAAAACCCAGGCCGCCGCGAATTGGCCCGTGGCATGGCCACCAAAGACGCTGTGGTGATCGTAACGCCCACCCCCCGTGAGCGTGAGACCTCGACCGACGTCGTACTGCAGCTGGCCATATCCGCTGTCGATGTCGGCGTAGTTCTGCTGGACATCCGGGGTGAAATCATAGGCGGGCGTGTCCGTCACGAACGTCGAACGTTCGTGCTGGGCTCCCCAAACCGCATGCAGTTGCGGCAGGGCGTCCCAGGTCCCTTGATACTCCTCGCGCAAATTGCGGCCGATGCCGTAGTAGGTTTCGGTGTCCGCGTTGACCGCATAAGGACTTTGCGGCTCATTCGGATCATAGTTGTGCGTCGAGCTATCCGTGTACTGAAACGCGATGCGGTTCGTGAGGTTGAAGTCGGGAGAGCGCAGAGTCAGGCCCGTGTACTGCAGGAATTGCTTGACCCAGCCGTACTCGTTGTCGTCGCCGAAAGTGCCGCTCGGGTTGTCGTACCCGTCGAAGTCGGTCCGCGATTGCGTGTAGTAGGCGCGCAGATCGAGTTGCAGATCGGGCGTCAGGTCATAGCGCAGCAGACCGTTCGTGCCGCCGACCTGGCTCGCCGAGAGCCGCGTGCCGCCGAGCTTTTCGTCGAAGGTCGGGATACCGCTCGAACCATACCAATACGCGGCGACGCGCCAGGTCAACGCGTCGTCTTTGCCGCCGATGCCGGCGCTGCCGTAGCCCGTATCGTGTGAACCGCCTTCGATCTGGAAATCGCCCTCGAACGGTGTCGTCGGCTGTTTCGTGATGACATTGATGACGCCGCCGATCGCCTGGCTGCCGTAGAGCGTCGACTGAGCGCCGCGCAGGATCTCGATGCGCGCAACGTCGGCCGTCATGAGGCGCGCGAAGTCGAATCCGGACGCCGTCGTCGACGGATCGTTGAACAACACCCCGTCGATCAACACGACGGTCTGATCGCTGTCGGCGCCGCGGATGAACACCGACGTGACCTGGCCGATGCCGCCGTTGCGCGCGAGATTGAGTCCCGGCGTCTGCACGAGAAGATCGGACAGCGAGACCTTCTGAGCGGCGATGATGGTCGATTCGTCGAGTACGGTCACCGAGTTGCCGATTCTCGTCAAAGGCTCGGGGCTGCGCGTCGCGACGACGACGATCTCTTGCAAGGAGTTGTCGGGGGCGGCCGGCGGAGCCGTCGGAGTTTGCGCGTACAGCGGAGTCACGACGACCACCGTTGCGGCGGCCACTAAGGCTGCAAATAACAGGAAAGGAGAAATGTTGGTTCTCAAGACGCGAGCTCCCATGCATGACGACGGTCACGAAAGGACCGCACTCACGCCGGGCGCGTGCACCCGCGCCTTTAAGGGCACATGGCGACACGGGCCCGCGCATGCGCGCAGCCCTCCTCCAGTCGCCACTCGGGAAACTCCGCTCGCTCAGCGCACCCCGGCTGATCGATGGGCGACAACGGCAAGCAGGTCTCCTGGCTCGCGGCTTGAAGTCCCTGCGTCACCTTCCCGGATCGCAAGCGATCCAGTGGTCTTCGACACGGGGCACACCGCTTACAGTTGCGGGGGCAGCCCGGGCATTGAACCCGAGTTCCCTTTGAATCCCCTTGCGGGGAACTTGTCGTGCCGGCGTAAGGTGCAACAAAACCTCGGGCGGGTCAAATGCGAGCGGGTCACATGCGGACTCGAGCTACGTTGACCCGCGTGGGTGTTAGGGGCAAACTTGACGCGCGTTCAGGAGTCCATCGGCACTGGGTCGATGGGTGAAACGGGAAGCCGGTAAACTCGCATAGAGCCAGTCCGGCGCTGCCCCCGCAACGGTAGGTGAGTCAAGCCGGGTCACGATGCCACTGCGCTTTAAGCGTGGGAAGGCGGCCCGATCGGTCCATCCACTCACGAGCCCGTATACCGACCTGCGACGCTGCGTCCGGCATGTGCACGGTGGGTGCACGCAAGGTGGGGAACATGGTTTGCGGCATTCGAGCCAACGGCATGCGCCGGGCGGCTCTCTGGTTTGCACTGCGCGCGGGTCGCCGCGTGGCCGCCGTGCTGGCGTTGGCCGCGTGCTACGCCGGTGTCGCGGGCGCCGCCAATGTCGTGCGCGACGATCTCGATCGCGACATTCACTTCGAGCATGCGCCGCAACGCATCGTCACGCTGTTGCCATCGCTCACGGAGACGGTCTGCGCTCTCGGCGCCTGCGGCCGTCTCGTCGCCACGGACCGTTACTCGAATTGGCCGTCGCAAGTGCTCGCCTTGCCGAAGGCCGGTGACCTCGACGGCGCCGAGATCGAGCTCATCGTGAGCCTGAAGCCCGATCTCGTGCTGCTGAGCCGGTCGGAGCGCATCACCGAGCGGCTGGCCGAACTCGGCATTCCGTCTTTCGCACTGAACACGGACCACTACGCCGACATCGCGCGGAACATCACGACCGTCGGCAACATCCTCGGTGTCGCCGATCGCGCCGCCATTCTCAATGACACGATCGCCGACGAGGTGCGTACCATCGGCGCGCAGGCGCGCGCGGCTCGCCACGGCCCGGCACCGGCCGTGTACTTCGAGGTCGACCCGACGCCTTATGCGGCGGGCCCGGGATCTTTCATCGGGGACCTGCTCACGCAGCTCGGCACACGCAACATCGTGTCTGCGGACCTCGGCGCTTTCCCGAAACTGAATCCCGAATACGTCGTGCGCGAGAATCCGGATGTCATTTTCATTGCGGATGCCGACGCGCAGCATTTATCCGACCGGCCCGGGTGGGGGGACATCCGCGCCGTGCGTGAGCGGCGGCTCTGTTCATTCGAGTCCGATGTCGGCGATACGATCGTGCGGCCCGGTCCGCGCGTCGCGGACGGGATGCGCGCGCTGGCCGAGTGCCTGCATCGAGTGGATCCATGAGCGCGCGCCCCGCAAGCATCGCGCTCCACGCGGGCCGGCTCATCGACGGCGACCGCTCACGCCTGTATGCCTGGCTCGCCGTATGCGTTGCCGCGACGGCGCTCCTGACCGGCGCGAGCTTGGTGATAGGCACTTCGAGCCTCGAAACATCGCTGGGCTGGCTTACTTCGCCCGATGCGCAGTCATCGCTGATTCTTTGGCAGATCCGGCTGCCGCGCACGATCGGGGCTTGGTTCGCGGGCGCCTTGCTGGGGCTTGGCGGTGCCATCGCCCAAGGCGTGTTTCGCAACGCGCTCGCCGAGCCGTACCTGCTCGGCACCGCGTCGGGCGCAGCGCTCGGCGTGACCTTGAGCCTGCTCGCGGCCGACGCCTCGATCGGCGAACTCGCCTGGGCCGGAAAACTCGGCGTGACCGGCGCGGCGTGCGTGGGCGCGGTCGCGGCGATCGTGCTCACGATCACGCTCTCGCGCGGCGTGCTGCAGACCGCGAACCTGCTGCTCGCGGGCATCGTCGTCGCCTTCCTGTTGAGCGCCGTGACTTCGCTGCTGCTGCTCGCGAGGCCCGAGCTCTGGCGCACGATGCAGTCGTTTCTACTCGGCAGCACGGGCTTTTTGGGCTGGTCGTCGGCAAGCATGCTCGGCATCGTCCTATGCGTCTGCGCATTGCCGGCCGCGTTGTTCGCGCGCGGCCTCGACGCCTTGAGTCTCGGCGAGGACACGGCGCAATCGCTCGGTTTGTCCTTGGCGGTTCTGCGCCTCTGCATGCTCGGCATTCTGTCGCTCGCGACCGCGGCGGCCGTCGGCGAGGTCGGCGTCGTCGGTTTCGTCGGTCTCGTCGCGCCGCACCTCGTGCGCGAGACCGTTGCGGTCAATCATCGGCAGCTGCTGCTCGGCGCGACGCTGTGCGGCGGCGCGTTGTTGCAGGCCGCCGACCTCGTGAGCCGCTGGGTCATTCATCCCGCCGAACTTCCCGTGGGCGCCGTCACCGCCACGGTCGGCGGGGCCTATCTTGTCGTCCTGCTCTGGCGCCGCAGCCGCCGTGAGTGAATCGCTCGCCTGCCGCGATCTCGCGCTGAAGTATGGCTCGCGCTCGGTGCTTGAGAGCGTCTCGCTCGACATCGAGGTCGGCGCCTGGACCGCGATCGTCGGTCCGAACGGGTCCGGGAAGTCGACACTGCTGCGTGCGCTCGCGGGACTCATGTCACCTTACAAGGGAACCGTCTCCTTGCAGGGACGGGCACTCGCGGCCTGGCCCCGGCGCGAACGCGCGCGACGTCTCGCCTGGCTTGCACAAGATTCGGGGACGACCAATCTGACCGCCGCTGAGGTCGTCGGTCTCGGACGCTTCGCCCACGGTGGCTGGCTTGGTGCCAGCAAATCCGATGACGATGCGGCGATGCATCGCGCGATGCTCGCGACGGGATCACTGCCATGGGCCGGCCGCAGGGTGTCGACACTGTCGGGCGGCGAGCGGCAGCGCGTACTGCTGGCGCGGGTACTGGCCGTGGAAGCTCCCGTGCTCCTGCTCGATGAGCCGACCACGCATCTCGATCCGCCGCATCAGGAGGAAATCGCGCGTATCCTCAAGAATCAGGCACACGGCTGCGGTGTCTGCGTCGTCAGCGCGATTCACGATCTGTCGCTCGCCCTGACCGCCGACCGATTGATCGTGCTCGGCAAGGAGGGCGTGATCGGACATGGCACGGTCCGCGAGGCCTTGGCCGGCGGCTGGCTGTCGACGGCTTTTCGAACCCACATCGACATCATCGAACACGAGGGCGCGTACTTGTGGCGGCCCGCGCTCGAGCCGCGACGCCGCCTCGACGCTTGAGCAATTCGCCGCCGTGGCGGGAGCCGTGATCCTGTGATCGACAGCGCCACGACTCGGACGATGACTGCGGGCCTGCTGGCGCTCGCGCTCTGCCTTTACATCTTGGCGCTGACCTGCGGACCCCTCTTTCTCGCGGCAATGCCCGTCGACAATCTGAACCTCACCTTCAACAGCATGGCGGAGCATCTGCTCGCCGGTCGATTCGACGTCGATCCCGCGATCGTCGGTAAAGAAGGATTCGCGGTCAACGGCACGATCGTTGCTTATTGGGGCGTGCTGCCTGCGGTGTTGCGTATGCCGCTGGTGCTGATGCCCGGGGGGCAACGATGGGACGTCACCGCCGTGTCGTGCTGCATTGCCGTCTGCCTCGCCGCCGCCGTCAAGATCAAGACGATACGTCTGATCTTCAGCCATTTCGAGAACGTCTCTCCGCTGGGGCGCGCGACGTTCCGACTGCTTTACTGGAGCCTGGTGCTGACGATCCTGTTCTCAGGCCCACAAATCGAGTTTCTCAAAGTCAGCATCTACCAGGAAGTGTGTCTCTGGGCCGGCGCGTTTGCGGCGATGTTCGTCTACGGCGCGGTCGGCGGCCTGATCAACGGGAGTTTCCCCGCGGCCTCGCTGTGTGCCATGGCGCTCATGGCAGGACTTGCGTTGCTGACGCGCGTATCGACGGGCGTCGGACTATACGCGGCCTGTGGATCGTTGCTCGCGATCGGAGCCTTGAGCGGCCCTTGCCGCGCCGGCCGCCACCTCGTCGCGCCGATCGCGATCCTGGTTGTCTTCATCGGCATTGCCGGATACGTCAACTACATGCGGTGGGGAAATCCGCTCGTATTCGCCGACTATCATTATTACCTCTACAACATCGAGCGCCCGGATAGCATGCCGAGACTTGCCCACTACGGCACTTTCAACCCAACGCGGATACCGATGGGATTGAGCTATTACTTCGCGCCCATTCTCTTTCTGCAAACGAGCGACGGCTCGCTCCTCTTTGAAGCTGCGCAAATTCGCCTGCTCGACTTCACGGAACTTCCGCCCAGCAGCTTTTTCCTGACCGATCCGCTGCTGCTGGCAGCGATGCTCGGAGGCTTCGGCACTATGTTAAAGCGCGGCGATCGATCTGCCGTCAGCC
>Ga0116229_10015204_pt1 | contig 10537 bp, 8 predicted proteins | sample S1TSphgellanicum_3_FD_87313 | JGI IMG/M metagenome (GOLD analysis project Ga0116229, IMG submission 87313) | Host-associated microbial communities from peat moss isolated from Minnesota, USA - S1T2_Fc - Sphagnum magellanicum MG | ecosystem: Host-associated > Plants > Peat moss > Unclassified...
ATTGCGCTTCTGTGAGAATTCAGAGAAGGTCCAGAAGAAGGTGGATACTCCAGAATTGCGTTCTGTGAGAAACATTCGCTGTGCAAAATTCACGAAGCCACCCGAGAAGTTGCTAAAGAAAAAAAGGAAGAAGCGGAGAGACAAGACTTCCAAGGAAAGCGCTGACGAAAACCGTATTTATACGTATCCCACTGTGTCCATAGTACATACGCCTGAGGAGAATACGCGTATATACTTCCCACAAGGGAGGTAGCCTCAGAGTGATTTTATTTATTTTGTAAATCGACAAATTTTGTCGTTTCTCTTTCAGAAAAAATTGGGGTTTTTTTTTTTGGATTTTTTGGATTTTTTTTTGTAGTTCAGATAAGACTAATTTTTGCTGATTTTTTTTTCAATCGCCAATTTTTTATATATCATAATATTGAAAATAAAAACCCTCCAGCTTGTGGGTCCAAGTTGTTCAAATGCTGATTTACATATGCCAATTCACATTAATGAAAAATACTATAATAATTGGCATTTGTGTTGTTATATTATACTATTTGAAATGAGCAACCTTTCCTCCATTGGCAAAATTTTACCAAAAAGCGAAATTCAAAAATCGAAACTTTTAAAAGTCTTTTGGAAAGTTTTCAATAGTGAGAAGTGAGAAATAAAAATTGAAAAAAATCACCGCATCTCTATACACTTGGGTTTTCAGCGTTGTAGCCAAAAATATAGAAGGATAATTAAATATTTTTAAATTTCATATTTGGTGCATAACCAGATTTGGCTAAATATTCATAGGGATGATAGCCACTTTTTCTACATCTTTCTATGGATGACAGCAACTTTGGCTACATAACCCCAAAATAAATAAATAAATAAATAAACCAATGGAAATGAGATATATTCCGGAATACTGGAATTGGCAATTACCACCAATTCCCAAAAAAAAAACCTACAAAAATATGAAAGATCCCTGTAAAAGCAGTCTGAAAATTTTGGTAGTGTAATTGGAGACTAGATGTCAGCATAGATGTCAGGTTCCGCATTAGGATGTGAGATTCCAGTTTAGGAGGTGCACCTCCTAATGCGGAATCTGACAAGTATTTGCGGAATCTGACATGTATGTGACATGTATTTTTTTTAGCCTCGTGCTTTGCTTCTTCCGGTAAGGCCCTCGGCGGCGGTTGAGGGCATCACCAGAAGCAAGCCGCCGCCCATGTTGGGGCTTCCGCCCTTGCAGCGGTGGGCCCTTCTTCCGCTAATGCCTTTGACCTAATGCTTTAGAGCATCTCCAGCCGTGCTCAGTATGTGATCCTGTACAGGAACATTGGATGAAGAAAAGTCAAAATATGCTGGTTTGGCTCAGGAAATTGGTTTTGGGTCAGCATGATGTTAGAGTTTGCCATGGCACCTAAAAGGCCTAGCAACGCTGTGCACCTGCAGAAAAGAGTGTAATAAATATGATCTGACTTCTACTCAGTGTTTTTGAGGAAAGCATTAAACAGGCCAAATGAAATGAATGCAGTCAGTACAAAAGTACTGCTGCGAGTTTTTCCTCCAGTCTGCCCATTTGCCCGGTTTATTTTCACCTTGTCATGCCTAGGCATGTTTTGAGTCCATGTTATGCACGTTATGAACACACTAGGGGTATAAAGGGGTATGTAACCTATTACTTGGCATGTTGTTGTGTGAGGTTACAAGTGCAAAACATGACGTATTATATGAGGTTACGAGTGCAAAACATGCCTGGGTGTCACTTGAGAAATTATGGATGGGGGCAAATGGGCAGACTGGAGGAAAAAATCGCAGCAACACTTTTGTACTGACTTCATTCATTTCCTTTGGCCTGTTTAACATTTTCCGTGTTTTTGATTGGCCCATCATATAATAATTGATCCAGATGGTTTGTTATTAGTAATCCCCCCACCTATTTGCTGTCCCAGTTTCACTTTTATGGGTGGGGTTGCAAATAAGTATATAACTGAACTTGGATGTGAAAATATTTGTGGAGGGTCACATACTGAGCACCCCTGGAGATGCTTTTTATAGGGTTCTAGCAGTGAACACATCACTTGTGCACTTTATCTAGTAAAGGGAAAGTCAATGTATAGCCATATACATTTTCATGTTCTTGGTTTTTAAGGTAGGTAAGACTCTTATTAGAGCATCTCCACCAAAGCTCAATATGTGAGCCTGCAAAATATTTCTCACATCCAAGTTTTAGTTACTAACTTTTTTCCAACCCCACCCATAAAACCGAAACTGGGACTGCACCCAGGTGAGAGACTACTAATAGCAACCCACTTGGACCAATCAAACTATCTACCCAATCAGAAAAAGGGAGCAATCCCATTGGACTGCAAAAGAACAAATCTTCAGGCTTACAAACAACCTATTCTGCTGAACCTTGAAAATAATGATCTTTTTCTAGCATTTCCATCAGTCCTCTGAAATTTTCACAAACCTTCCAAACCCCACTACACTTCACTCAAAATAAACTAAGTAAAACAAATTCAAACTATCAAATCCAACAATTTCATTGGTCATAACATTTTTTCTTCACACCTACACACAAGCTTATTCAACACCTATGTATATCAATTTCAGTAGCAATAATAATCAGAATTGGTTTAAGTGAAACATGTATAAGGTTCATTAATGATCGATCATCACTATGATAATTTTAAATGTCGCTCACTTTAGAATTATGAAAACATTCCATAACTATCTAAGTATCTTGCTCTTCTCATCAAGCTAGTTACATGGATTAAAAAAGAACAAATTAACATCCACCTTCTCATAACTGAATTTTCATAATTTTGTTGAATTCAATTCAATAAAATTATTTTAAAAATTCAATTGAAATTAATTTGTATTAAATTTGGTTCATTTGAATTCAACCAATTTGTATCCAATTGAATTGAATATAATTTGATTCAGTTGAATTGAAATTGCAATGAGATAAACTTTGATGAATCCAAAAGAGAATAATATTGTGTTCAATTTATGAATTCTAATTCAATTGAATCTAAACTACCAAATCCAACAATTTCATTGATCATAATATTTTTCTTCACACCTACACCCAAGCCTATTCAACACCCTTTTGTATATTAATCCCATATTAATGCACCAATATTATAAATCATGTCTATGTATAAATAGGCTTAACAAAAATTAATCTATGAAATGACAAATTTGGGTAGGGGTTTAAAGGATGATGAAAAGTGGTACTTGTGTTTTTTGTTTTATTATGTGATTTTTTAATAACAAATAATGTTTTCCATATCTAGGTCAACTTTGGGATCACACATTCTGGTTATCACTTTTTCTTAATATGGGGAGTTTTAATAAAAAAATCAACATTTTTTGTATTACATAGTGGGTCTGATGAGGCTTGTTCCATCTACATAAGATTAATAGGTGGAACACCATTTCATTAGGTGGTAACTTTCAAAGTGCTTTGGAAGAATGCATATAGCAAGAATTGATCGCTTTTCAATGACCAACGAAAATGATTGACCTAGATGGTGAGAGTTAAATAATCTTTCATTTTGTACAATCCATCTTTTCAAGTTTGTGAGTGAGATGGAGGAGAAATAATCAACACACATTAGATGTGCTAAATATTAATAAAAATTTATTAATGAGCATCCCTAAGAACATTTCCACTACAAATCATCCAATTCCTCCTACAAAATTAAAATAATTGAAGAATTTAACATATTTATGGTGGTCTAGAACCATAGTGCCCCATCATGACCCCATGCTACAAAGTCTACTCAACCTTTTTGTTTTTTGATGTGTTTGTTACATTTGGAGTTTAAAGATGGCATAAAAAAAATTTAGGTGTGAGTTGCAATGTGAATTCATTGCAATGCTACAAGGAACAAATATTGTTCTTTAAAAGTAACACATTATTTAAAATTTAGTAATTTGCAATTTGTTGTGGATAAACAAGTGTGGAAAATTATACCTTTTCATACACAAGCAATGTTACATATGAAAATGGAAAAAAATCACATGATATAGGAAGCAATTTGATTTTTTTTCCTTCTTGAAATATTGCTACATTTGGCAAGTTTGCAACTATATTATAAACTTTATGTTGATCACAATTGCATAAATATTCTTGTTGTCACAACCCTAACCTTGAACTCATGAATAAAGTAAGGGCTTGCAAAGGTGCAAGTTGAGAGTGAAACCCAAGAGTCACATTTCATGCTCTCGGGAGTGTAAGGGAATGTGAGGGAATAAACCCACACATTCCCAAATGGGTTCCCACTTTGGGAGTTAAAATCCAAATGAATTTTTGAATTTTTAAAGAATAATTTTAGGGGTCAAAACTCATTGGATTGAAAAGTTTTTTATACTATTGAAGGTCTCTTGAAACTTAGATGTCTAAAATGGGCTCTCATGTCCCATTTGAGTACTTAAAACACAAGTTATGACGAAAATAAGAACTAGGAGTCAAAGTGCCAATTTGACTTCTAACCACTAAAAGTTGGGAATCACCTTGATTTACTTGTGTGTAGGTGGTGTGCCACATATGGTTGGAAAGATCTTAACGAGGGTTACAACTTTTATTTAGACCTCACCTCAATTGGAAGTTTTCACAAAATGTTATGGGCTTCCAAAGTTGAGTTACGAGAGTCCCAATTTTGGGAATTTTGAGACTCGCAACTTGGGAATCCTGGGACAAAATGACATTTGAGTGCAACCCCCATGGCCAGGCACAAAGAATACTATAAGGGTGAAGGTGGTGGTTTCCTCCAAGCCTGGGCCATGGTGAGTTTTGTGAGTCCATGTATGCTTGTGGTTTATTCGTGCACCAAAAATGCTCCAACTATGCACTAACCAACTTGTTGTTTGATTTGTACAAGTCCATGTGAATAATTGACCCATTGTTCATCTTAGTCCCCATCCCGAAACTCTAGCACACCTTTCTATTTTTGAAATGCTATAAGTTAAGAAACATACCCCAACTCCTTCTTTTTCTGTTGTTTTCACCTTTGGACTCGCAATTGAGTCTATCAATGAATTTGGGGGTGCGTCACTTGTCTTCTTCTTAAAAAATTCCCCCTTCCACTTCCCCTAACCTCTTTTTCCACCTCTCAACCTTTCAACTATTTTTACAAAAATCAAACCAATTTTTGGTTCGACAAAATCCAAACCATATATCCAAAATAAACTTCAAATAAAAAATTTGAATTGCTTAGGAAAAGTGCAATTGCTTTGCACAGGCAATTACCTCATCCACCTCATTTAGGTCTTGTACAAAATTTGATACAAATGCAACACAACAAAAGTAGTTGGGGCAAACAAAAAAAAACTTGGAAGGTGCTTACCCAAGATTGTTGACACAAATAGCCAATGATACTACATGCTAATAGAAAAGAACACACAAGATTCTACAAAATGGTTTCTAAGAAATAAATAAACTAATTCAACCACCAAGATCATCTTTGGAATTGTTTAAGGATGACCATACAAAGGAATATGAAAAATTTCCCATATACCAATTCTTTACAAATTTTCATCACCAAAATTATAAATGAAAAGTACATATTGATAAATGAATTTCATCAATTGTGCATGATTGTTGATGAATTTAATCCATGAAAAACAAAATTTTGTGATGATGAATGTTTTTAATATATTATGGATGAACTTCACTCGTGAATGATAAATGACCCTACATGAATCATATGAATTATCATATTTTTATAACTAATTATAAGAATCTTAATATATGTATGATGACCTTGTGGAGATTGATTGTTGAATGCATTTAGAATGTGTTTTGATCAAGAGGATGAACAAAAGATGTGTAAGTACACAAGATCCCTTCATGGATTGTGAGAATTTTTGAACAATGTGAAACCATAAGGATGATGCATATGTTTTTTATTAAAAAGTTTGAGAAGAGCTTGCTAACATTTACTTCAAAAGGCATTAAAACAAAACCTATGTGATCACACTTGCATTTATTGATGATTTGAATTTGGATTTTGTGCTTTGTTGCTATTGAAAGAGATAGACAATACCTTTTCAAAGGAACTTGAAATGGTATAGAAGAGGCCATATCTAAATGGCTTTGGGTGTAAGTAATTTGTATTTGATAAATTGTATAATTTATATGCACCTTTGATTATATTGAAAGGTATTGTAGAAAATACTCCAATGCACACTCTTTTTGTCACATAGGCATTAAATTTTTTTTTAAATACTTTTTTGAAAGTAATGTAAACTTTGAGACAATAAGCGTTGTCCCACTTTGAAATGTTGTTGGGAGTTTTATGCAATTATTTGTGGAAGTTTAAAGCTTGCCCATGGAATGCTTTTAATTACCAAATTGTGGCTAACCAAGGGCAACCATGGTAGGTTAATAAAATGGGGTTTTTTTGTTAGCCTAAATATACATTCAAAATTGTTTGCACCCCAATGAATTTAATAATGTTTTCATGGGCCTAGGTGCATTCTAATTAAAATACTTACCGATACCCATGTTCTAATTACCAACATTAGTGATGTCTTCATACATCGTATGCATTTTGGCATGAGAGTGTTTAACACGATCATCATCCCAATTGAAACACTATGGATCAAGAGTGTTCCATGAAAGGACCTTACTCTATGCAAACCACATTGGGTTACAATAAAATGGAATTCTTATTTTAAATGACACATTTAACCATGAATCACACAAAAAGGTTTTGATGATGATTTCATGGGTGTGCATTCTGACAAAAATGCTTATCAAAGCTACCCATCATTTCTAAAGGGATTATTGACATTTTCCTTCTTTCATGTTGTCATTAGAAAACATCAAAGCAGCTGACTGTTAGTGCTTTCAAACTTTGCATCTGCCATGTCCACCAATTGCAGCCACCTACATGTTCATCCCTGTCACTTCTCCTTCACACTTTCATATTAGCCTTGTTGGTGTCTCATATCTTCTTCGGAGATTTAATGTTGTTAGCCAGACAACTACAACCACTACCACCCCCAAGCCCTTGAAGATAACAATGTTCTGCCCATTGGCAAAGTGCTCCAATCATGCTCCATCAGGAGAAATGGTGGTGGCAGTTTTTCAGCTTGGTGAGATTTTAGTGCAGAAATGAGAAAATAGCAACAATCTCATACAAAGAAACTATTAAGTGAGACTTCATGTTGAATTTGTCTGCCCCAGCTGAAGTAGTTTCAATATCAGGTCTGTCAAGTATTCCATGATCCATTTCAATGATATATATCTGAAGTTTGATACCTGCCTGTTTTGTCACAGTTTTTGCAAAGAAAAGCTGGACATAAAGAAACCATTGAACAAGGACTCACAAATGCTGAATGACCAAAGCATCAAAAACTGTTCAATAAGGATGAAATTGCCTTATGATTTGTCTCACCACTCATAAGTTTGCATTTCCAATGGTGTGAGACATGACCACAAGAAACAGCCAGCTGATTAGTCTGAGAACCCATGATTTTGGGTTTCTGAAAGTAATAATGCTCCATGTTGCAGGACTCTTAAGAAAATCTAAAGCACTTGGTGCATTTATCAAAGATTGAAAGCTGACCTTCAGCATGTCACATGACTATCAAGGAATGGTGACAAGAAGTCATTGGACATTGATACCGAAGAGAATATGTTCTCAGATCCATGCAGAACTACACACTGTCAGTGGCATTGGCATCATGCCAGCCAGTGGCACAGGTTGGAATGGTCAAAAACTCATCAAAATCCTTCACATGCACATCACAGCAGGCCCACTGCCAAACAAACCACAACATGTTTAGTACAGCAGTGAAGAAGATCTAACACAGAAATTGCATGGGCACATTGTCAAGTAGACAACAAGATTGAGACCTTAAGATTTCACTGTGTATGAGAGATTGACGCTCATATATCTCTACACAGATATTCCAAGGACAATCAGGCATAGCATGCTTTACCCCTTTGGAACGATCGTGGAAAACAGCAGGGCCTGGGTGATAATGACAAGCGGTTGAGTGGTTCTCTTTTTCAGTGAACGTGTTTCCACATCCTTTATGCTTGCAAACCTGATTTGCATTCAGATCTATCACTTTTGGAGCACTGGCCTTCTTGGTGACTGGTGGTGGCACAGGTTTTGGAATTGGCTCAGATGATGTGAGCTTTTGGGAAGAAAGCTGAGCAGCAGCTCCCACTCCTGCTTTGGCACCTACAAACCACATAAAATGTTTCAGTGGAAAGTCTTTTGAACATGGACAAAGTTTCTGAAACTCTCTCTCTCTCTGGGCAAGTGTTTATTTGGCACAAAAAACATTGCAGTGATGTCATACACAGAGAGCAACAACAGTCACACAGACTGACCATGATCAGAGCAGAAAAAGCCTTGGCGACATCGGATGCATGCTGCTTGAGCAGCATTGAGAGAAGTATTCCCACCAGATGAAACCTGTTTGGATTTGTTTGGACTTGGAGCTGCTTTTGATGCAGGCTTTTCTGATGTATGCTTCCCTGTTGTGCATCTTCATGGATTGTATGCAGCAACACGGCCCAAAAACCAAAAGCATGAGAGTAAGAGAGATGAAGCCAAAAACAGTCATATATGTACTACTTTGCACTCAGAGCACATCATAGCTGACAGCATTAAGAGGTGCGCATATCTTATCTCACATACATCAGCAGTTACTGGAACATTGTAGGAGGTCTGTAATCTGTACCCAGGAATGCTCAAGAAGAGGCTGAAGTCATGGCTGCGCTGTTTACAACAACTCCATTCTTTTCCACCATCATGAAACAAGGGCTGTATACATTCCACTCAATCTTTAGCAAGCAAATACTTCTACTGTACACAACCCTAATTCAGACAAAACTTCACCCCCACCACCAAAAAAACAGTATGACAAAGTGTGCTGGTTAACATACTCCATTTTCCACAAGAAAACACAGAGCGGAACTTAATGAAAAATCTGTCTCATTTGATGTTGCAAGTATTCATGTTTTCGATACTAAAAGACCTTCTCAGCAAACAAATCTCCAAGACAATGTGTAGGGTGTGCCATATGGCACAGGAACTTACAGGCTATGTGATGGTAATTGTTGCCAACATATGTCATGCCCGAAAACAGGAACACAGAGAGAGAGCCATATCCAAAGGTAAAACAACAGCAGCAGAGATTAGAACAAAGCTTCTGATATGAGTAAACAGAGCTCCCAGTCCCTCTATACTTCCCAAAAGCTAGGGTTTTCTTCTTCTTCCTTTGAACAGCATCTTTTCCCACACCCCAAGTGTTTGTAGATCTATCTCCACAATTCCCCCAACACAAGCAAGGAGTGTATATCAATACTGACAATTGCAGCAGTTGCCAACAAAAACAAACAAGCACATAAATCCCCATCTTCTCATAAACCTTCTGCAAAGTACTGGCAGTGAGACATGCCCACATTGCATTCCATTTCATTCTACTGCCAAAAACCTATCAACCACAAAAGCTTGTGCAAAACCCCATCACAGCTTGTTCAATTTTGAAACATTACAATCCAGCTGAAATGAAGATCAGAAACACGACTCAAACGTGCAAAGATCACCAAAAGGAAAAGAAGACAGAGATAGACAGAGAGTGTAGAGAATCATACCCCAGAGTGGTAATGGCAAGAACCTTCTGGGTTGTTGTCAGGGGTGAAAAGAGCATCACAGCCTATTCTCTGGCATCTTGCTCCTTCTTCCTTAGCCATCTCTCTCTCACCACTTGCTCTTCTTCTTTCTGTTGTCCCTGCACTTTTGCTTCAAACTGCACGACAGGACTCCTCTCAAAACAGGTAGCAGCGGAGAACCAACTATGGACAAAAAGAAGATGGTATATGCAGCAGCAACAAGATCGTCATCAAAACATCCTGTCACAAACTAAGAGACTCCTCTGACATCATCATCATCATCTCTCAAATGCGCAGGATCTGCAGATTCTTTCCAACTTGATGAAAACCCTATGCAAAGCTTTTTTACTTATGAAATCCCATACACAAGACAAGAAGAACAAGAGAAAAAGGAAGAAGCAGAAGAATACGATTAGTCAAGAACAAGTGTCTCATGCACCTCTAACCATTGTTGCAAACAGATGAGGAGGAGGGAAAGGAGCTAGGGTTTAGGGGAGGAGAAGGCGAAAATGGAACTACCCCAACTTCGATGGAGTTCCAGAGAAACGCTCCTTTCCTTCGACCTTTTCCTTCGGCCTATTCATTACCGACGGCGGATGTTTCGTCCGGCAGGCGCCCCACGTGTCGAGCTTTGTCGCATCCATGATCTCTTGCGACCTAGTATTCTTGGGATTTGTTGCGCGATGTGAGTCCTCAAGCATTGACGATTCTAAAAGACCACGACGACCATGTCAATCGCTGATGAGAGCGAAGGTAGATGATTCTGGTTTGTTGTTGCAGAGCCCTTGTCTTGGAAGAAACACATCTTGGATCTAGTAAGCTCTGGGGGCTTCCTCTTCGACATATGAGCTTGGAGATTGCAACAAGAGGGAAGTGAAATTGGAGGGTGTGAGAAGAAGAAGAAGAAGAAGA
>Ga0116229_10015205_pt1 | contig 10537 bp, 9 predicted proteins | sample S1TSphgellanicum_3_FD_87313 | JGI IMG/M metagenome (GOLD analysis project Ga0116229, IMG submission 87313) | Host-associated microbial communities from peat moss isolated from Minnesota, USA - S1T2_Fc - Sphagnum magellanicum MG | ecosystem: Host-associated > Plants > Peat moss > Unclassified...
CGCATCGAGGCTGGCCTTGCTCTATTCGCAGGAAAGGACTGAAGCGTGCGCGCAACACTCGGTCGTCTCTCTGCGCCGAACCCGAACCCTAGCTATAATCGCTCGATTCGGTCGGCGGCCTAGCTGAGCTGGGAGAGCGCTTGCATGGCATGCAAGAGGTCAGCGGTTCGATCCCGCTTACCTCCACCAATCGATATCGGTGACCCGATCGCTCTCTTACGGTCACCATCTGCACGCTGTCCCTATCGTCTAGAGGCCTAGGACATCACCCTTTCACGGTGAGTACGCGGGTTCGAATCCCGCTGGGGACGCCACCGCCTATGAGCGTTTCCCAGTAAGTGACCACTATCGATCTTGATATTCGGGCATTTCCTGGGCGATAGCCGTGTTCCAGGAATGCGCACTGTTTATTCCTTGATCCAGGGCACTTCACAAGAAGCGGCAGATGTCGCAAGACTCCTGGCAGATGGCGACACTTCCGGACGTACGCAAGAAACCGTCTGCGCCAAGTGGGTTAAATCATCAGCTCGATCAGAAACGGTGCCTGCTGCCTGAAGCTCATTTTCATGAGATCGGCGAGATGCTCAAGCGTCAATGCCTGAGCGGCTTCCACGCCCATGCCATTTGCGAGCTTGACCCAGTCAAGGTTGGGGTCGCCCAGATCGAGCATCATCGAGGCGGTCTTTCCAGGCGTTGCGCCAACGCCTTTGTATTCGCCAATCAGGATGTTGTACCTGCGGTTGTTCAGAAGAATCGTTGTCGCCGGAAGACGCTCGCGTGCCTGGGTCCAAAGCGACTGCAGCGAGTACATCGCCGAGCCATCGGCTTGCAGGCTAATCACCCTGCGCTCGCGGTTTGCAGCGAGCGCAGCACCGGTGGCAACAGGCAGCCCGTCGCCAATTGCGCCACCGGCGAGGTGGAGCCAGTCGTGGGCGGGTGCTGCATGGGTATAGCGATAAAACGCTCGCCCGTAGGACACGCTTTCGTCAGACACGATGGCGCCTTCAGGCATCAGTGCGGCAAGCGTTTGTGCCAATCCTTCGGGCGTTGGCGCGCCCCTGGCGACGTCAAGGCCGACCCCTGCATCGGGAATCGGGGCAGGGGGCGCACCCAGTTCATCAGCGAGGGCTAAGAGCGCCATCACGGGATCCTGGTCGTAGCGCGAGAGCACATGGATGTGCGCCGAAGATGAATAGTGCATCGACGGCTTTCCGGGATAGGCAAAAAAGCCGACCGGGGCCTTGGCACCGACCAGAATGATCTGCGTGAAGCGCTTGAGCGTCTCGATGGCCAGATCGGTGCCGTAGGGTACGCGCTCAAGTTGCAGGCGGCCCCGGCCGCGCGCGACGTTCGCGTTGACAAAATCGGCCATCAGTGTGGCGCTCGTGGCTTTCGCGATACGCCACGCGAGCGCCTGGGCGTCGGGCCTGACGGCCCGACCCGCAAGCAGGATCAGCGTGTCGTGCCCCTTGTTCTTGAGCATGCGAGCGGCATCCAGCACGACTGCGCTTTCGATCGGCTCTGGGGCAGTGACCTGCAACGGCTCGGCGACTTCGCCGCCGTCGTCCCATGAGGTGTCCGAAGGCAGGATCAAGCTCGCAATCTGTCCTGGCATCTTTCTCGCAGCCTGCACGGCTGCGGCGGCATCACGACCGACGTCCTGTGCACGAAGGCTGGTGTGAACCCATGCGGATACCGTTCGTGCCAGCCCTTCCGTATCGGCGGTGAGCGGAGCATCGTAGGGCCGATGGTAGGTGGCCTGGTCGCCGATGATGTTGACGATGGCGCTGCGTGCTCGCCTCGCGTTGTGCAGGTTGGCAAGACCGTTGGCAAGCCCGGGTCCGCAATGCAATAGCGTGCAGGCCGGGTTGCCGGCGATGCGAAAATAGCCGTCGGCCATGCCGGTGACGACGTTCTCCTGCAATCCCAGCACGCAACGCATGCCAGGCGCCTCATCCAATGCTGCGACGAAGTGCATCTCGCTCGTGCCCGGATTGGCAAAGCAGGTGTCGACTCCCGACTTCAAGAGCGTTGCGACGAGACTTTTTGCACCGTTCAAGGGAGATTTACGCCCGGATTAAAGCGCCGAAGACAGGCCGCGATGGCTCTTCGCCGCGTCATTGCGCTCGACCATGCGCAACATGAACAGCAGAAAAACGCCTGCCGAAAGCGTGCCGGCTGCCATATAAAGACCCCGGGTATAGCCGCCACCGCCGCGAGCGAGGAGCCCGGTCACGGCGGGTCCGATAATTTGTGCCGAGCCGTAGGCGATCGACATCTTGCCGATCATCTTGGCGGGATTCATCGGATAGTAGCGACCCGCCATGGTCAACACGAGACTGACCAGACCCATGACGGTACCACCAAAGAGCAATGCTCCGACCAGTGCGCTGAGCAGCCCGCCCGGCCAAACCGGCAGGAGAATGCCGATGATCTGCAGCAATGCTGCCATGATCAGGGCGTTGAGTTCGCCGGTCTTTCTTGCAATCAGATCCCAAACGACGCAGGAGGGCGCGCCCGCCAGTCCGATCATCAGAAAGACCAGCGTGCCGTGCCCGGCCATGCCGGGAAACGCGTCGACGATCGAGACGATGAAGGTCGCGCTGACGACATAGCCGATGCCGGCGCAAAAGTAGGCGGCCATGAAAATGCTCAAGAAGAGTGTGCTTGGCGGCGCGTCGCGCATCGCCTGCGCCGTGGGTCGCTTGACCTGCGCGTTTTGCTTCGGAAGCCAGGCCAGCGCCGGGACGACAAGCACGCAGCCAATCGCGCTGAACACGTACCACTGCTGGCGCCAGTCGAGCGCCGGGGTCATGATCTGGACGCAAGCGGCACACAGGGCAATGCCAAGTCCAACACCCGAGAAATGCACGCCAAGCTCGCTGCGAAAGTTGTGCATCATGAGCCAGTTCAAGACCAATCCGCTTCCCATCAACATGCCCGCCGCAGTGCCAAGACCGGCCAGGAATCGCGAAATTTCCCAGACGAGAAGGCTCGTCGTTGCGCCCATCATCCACGTGCTCACGATCGCGACCAGAAGGCCGACGCGATAGAGGCGATCCTTCAGTTTCACGTCGCTGACAAGCGAGGTGATGATTGCGCCCGTGAGATAGCCAAGATAGTTGATCGCGGCAAGAAAGCCGGCATCGGTGGCGCCAAGACCTGCCTGCTTGAGCATCAGAGGCAAAAGCGGCGTGTAGGAAAAGCGGGCGACGCCCATCACCAGGATGAGGCTGAAGATTCCGGCGCTAAGCACCCTGATGCGTTCGTTTGCAAGACTCAAGCTCATCGTCTCCTGCTGCATCGACTCCCCGATGTCGACGGTGCCCGCAGTCCCGCAAGGGCGATGGCGCGCCGTTCGGGCCGTCACGGCATGGGCCTGCACGCTTGCGACATCGGGCGGGGTCGGGCGGGTTGTGACCGGATGGCATTATGGTCTTTATCGGCAAAGCTCGCGAACGGCCCTTGGCTAGGGCCGATCGGCTACAGTGGCGGCGAAGGCAGCAGCACATCGGAAAGGATCATGGCGCGATACCAGCTAAGGAAGCGGTGCGTTTTACTCACCGGCGCAGCAAGCGGCATTGGCGCTGCGCTTGCCGATGAGCTCGCTCGAAACGGTGCGCATCTCGCCCTCGTCGATCGCGATCGCGAACCGCTTGAGGCCGTTGCTGCCGGCGCGGCCCGCTACGGCGGCAAGGTCTCCGTTCACGTTGTCGATCTCGCCAAGCCCAGCGCCGTCACCGATCTTGAAGCCGCCGTTTTTGCCGAACACGATCACCTTGCGGGGCTTGTCAACAATGCCGGTGTCGCCATGTTCGGCGACTTCGAAGAGATCCGGGCAGACGATTTCGACTGGCTCATGCGTATCAATTTCCATGCGCCGGTCGAACTCGTGCGCATGGCATTGCCCCACCTTCGCCTGCAACCTGACGCCGTGATCGTCAACATGTCGAGCATCTTTGGCATCGTCGCGCCTGCGGGTCAGTCCGCCTACAGTGCAAGCAAGTTCGCACTCAGGGGATTCTCCGAAGCGCTGATGCACGAGCTTGCGCCAAGCACGGTGCGCGTGCTCACGGTGCATCCCGGCGGGGTGCGTACGTCGATCGTTGATCGTGCGCGCATCGCAGCTGCATTTAGCGGGGCTCGCGCTGCATCTCTCGCGCGCCGTTTTGAGAAGTTTGCGCCGACCACGGCTGCGCAAGCCGCGCGACAGATCACCCAAGCCATGCTTTCAGGGCGGCGCAAGCTGCTGATTGGCGCCGACGCAAGGGTGATGGAGTGGCTGCAACGGATTGCCCCCGTGGGCTACTGGCGACTTGCCGAAGGTTTGCTTGACGCCGGGCGCGACGAGCGGCAAAAGCAGAAAGCCAGGGGCAAAATATCACGCGCAACGCTTGACGAGTGAGCCTTGCTGGGACTATCCTAGGTGAACAATCATTCACGGCACCCCTCATGGCTCGCCCTCGTTCCAATCTCAGCGATTACGTGACCGTCCTGCAGGACTATTACGCGCAGCATCAGGTCGTGCCCTCGATCACGGAACTGTCAACGCTTTGGCGTATTGCCGGACGGTCGTGGACCCATCGCCTCGTCGTGCGCCTGAAGGAAAGCGGCTATCTTGAAGAGTCACCCGGACGCAGGCTAAAGCCAGGACCGCGGTTCTACGAGCGCACGCTCGTCGATCGCGTCGCGGCCGGTACGCCGCAAGCCGCCAATGATGCCCCCACCGAGAGCCTGTCGATCGACCGGTTCCTGATCGAGACGCCATCTGAGACCGAATTGTTCCAGGTCAGGGGAGATTCGATGATCGACGCGCAGATTGCCGATGGTGATTACGTCGTCATCGAGCGACGCTCGTTCGCAAATCCTGGCGATATCGTCCTTGCGCAAGTTGACGGCGAATACACCTTGAAGACACTTGCCAAGGATGCTGGCGGCTTCTACCTCGAGCCCGCCAATGCCGCGCACCGACCGATTCGCCCGCGCGAAGGCATGGCGATTCATGGCGTCATGACCGGCCTGTTTCGCAGGCTCTCCACCGGTAAGAGGCCGCGGGCGAAGCGCGAGCACCGGACCGTCTCCCACACCTGAGATCAAGCATGTCGCGCCGCCGCTTCCTGGCTCGAGCGCTGTTCTTGACCTTGCTTGCACGACTGTCGTCAGGGGCTGCCTTTGCGGCAGCGCTCGATCCTGATGCCCGTGCCATCGAGAAAGTCATACGCGGCCAGATGGCGGCGTTCGCGCGCGATGACGCCGACGCCGCCTTTGCCTATGCAACGCCGGCCGCGCGCAAGCGCTTTGGCAGCGCCGTGCGCTTTCTGGATTCCGTCAAGGCCGCCTATCAGCCGGTCTATCGCCCAGGCGACGTCGTGTTTTTGCCGCTTGAAAAACAGGACGACGAGACCATTCAACCGGTGCAGATCGGCATGCCCGATGGCAAGGTCTACATCGCCTTCTACGAGATGCAGCGCCAAGAGGACAAGGCCTGGCGCATCAACGGCTGCAAGCTCAGCTTGACGACAAGCGTTGCGACCTAGAACAGCGGCATCTGCGCCGTCTCGGGTACGGCAAACTGGGTCAGATCAAGCGCTTCACGCTCGCGGTTCATGCCGAGCTTCTTGCAGGCCAGATCGAAGCGCTTGCCAATCAGCTCGGCATGGATGCCTTCGCCTCGCATGCGCTTGCCAAAGGTCGCGTCGTAGTCACGGCCACCGCGCATCTGGTTGATCAGGCTCATGACGTGCTCAAGGCGCATCGGGTAGTGCTCGCGCAGCCATTCGAGAAACAGATCCCGCACCTCGAGCGGCAGGCGCAGGACGGTAAATCCCGCATAGCGGGCACCGGCATCAAAGGCCGCCGCAAGAACGGCCTCGATATCGCAATCGGTGATTGCCGGGATGATCGGCGCCACCATCACACCGACAGGGATGCCGGCATCGGCGAGGGCCCTGAGAGCGGCGAGACGTCGTAAAGGCGATGAGGCTCGCGGCTCGAGTTTTCGCGCCACCTCATGATCAAGAGTTGTGATCGAGATGTAGACGCGCGCGAGTCCGCGTCGTGCGATGGGCGCGAGCAAATCGATATCGCGCACGACAAGTGCCGATTTGGTCGTGATTCCGAAAGGATGATTGAATTCCCCGAGAACTTCGATGATCGAACGCGTGATGTAGAGGGTGCGTTCGATCGGCTGATAGGGATCGGTACTTGTGCCAAGGGCAATCAGCGCCGGACGATAGCTGCGCGCGGAGAGCTCGCTGCGCAAGACTGCGGCTGCATTTTGCTTGGCAAACAGGCGCGTCTCGAAATCAAGGCCCGGCGAAAGTCCGAGATAGGCGTGGGTTGGCCGCGCGAAACAATAGACGCAACCATGCTCGCAGCCGAAGTAGGGATTGATCGACCGGTCAAAAGGAATGTCAGGCGACTGGTTGCGCGTGATCATGCCGCGCGCCGGCTGCAGCGTGACCTGAGTCTTGATCGGTACGACAGGCTCGTCGTACAGGCGTGACTGGTCGATGAAATCACCATCGGCTTCGCGCTGTCGTTGATCGAAGCGGGACGGCCGGTTGGTCAGCGTGCCGCGCCCCCTGATCGGCTGGATCGGGATGGTATCGGGTAGCTTGCGTGTCATCGTCGCCGTTCACCGCATGAATGGTGAACAATTGTACACTATGTCATCGGACAAGAAAAGAGCGGCGCAAGAGGGGCCGCCCGATGGCGGCTTTCAGGGCTATTCAGGCTTCGAGCTCAGCGCAGCAAAAATGTTTTCAAGTTGCGGGCTCATCGGCATGTTCATGCGCTCGCCTGAAGGCAGGCGGCGCATGAACCAGCGATCATAGATGTGCGACAGGTCGTCCGCATCCTGCATTTCGGCAAAGGATTTCAGGATGACTGCGTCGAGTTGCGGATCGCCTTTGCGATACATGATTCCGTAGGGCTCGTAGGAGAGCAACTCGCCCACCACGAGGAGCGAGCCTTGCGCCCGGTTTTTTGCAACCAGTCCATAAAGGATGGCGTCATCGGTTGCGAAGGCGTCGACCTCTTTGTTGACCAGCCTCGCGTACGAGTCGGCGTGGTCAGGCGCGATCACGATCTTGAAATCGATGTTGAACTTGCGCGCGATCTCGCGCATTGCACGTTCGTTGGTCGTGCCTGCGGTGACGACCACGGTCTTTCCTGCGAGGTCGCGAAATGACTGGATCGGGGATCCTTTCCTGACCAGAAGCTTGGTGCCGGCGACAAAGGTGATGGGCGAGAATGCGACCTGCTGGCGGCGTTGCGGATTGTTGGTGGTCGAGCCGCACTCGAGGTCGATGGCGCCGGACTGGAGGGCGTCGATGCGGCTTTCTGCGGTGACAGGCACCCACGTGATGGTCAGATCGCGCCCCACCTCTTCTGACATCGCAGCGACGATGTTGGTACAGAGGTCGATCGAATAGCCAATCGGTGTCTTCTCCGCTGACAGGTAGGAAAAAGGTACCGATGCATCTCGATAGCCAACCAGCACGGTGCCGCTGGCTTGCGCTTTTTTCAGTGTCCCGACGAGTTCTGGCGATGCACTTTGAGCACTTGCGCATGCGGCGAATACAAGCAAGCCCAGCGCAACCAGGATGCGCCGCGCAGGAAGCATCTGACCCACCATGGCGTCAGGCCGCTTTGGCCATGGGGACGACCGCGGCGAGCTCCTCGCGCGCCTTAAGGTGTGCGTCTGCCTCGGCTGCCGAGAGCAGACCGCCTTCAAACTTGGCCACGACCGCCGAGGCGATCGAATTTCCGACCGCGTTGGTGGCTGAGCGCCCCATGTCAAGGAACGTGTCCACGCCCAGAATCAGGAGCAGCCCGGCTTCGGGGATATTGAACTGGTTAAGCGTCGCTGCGATCACGACGAGCGAGGCGCGTGGCACGCCCGCCATGCCCTTGGAGGTCAGCATCAGGATCAGCATCATCGTGACCTGGGTTCCGATCGAGAGCGGGATGTTGTAGGCCTGCGCGATGAACAGCGTGGCAAATGTGCAGTACATCATCGAGCCGTCAAGGTTGAACGAGTAACCCATCGGCATGACGAAAGCGGCGATCTTGCGAGCGACGCCAAAGCGGTCCAGCGCATCGAGAATTTTCGGATACGCGGCTTCTGAGCTTGCAGTTGCAAATGAGAGCAGGAACGGCTCCTTGATCTCGCCTAGGAGTTTCAATACGCGGGGGCCGAGGAACACGAATCCGGCGAGCGACAGCAGCCCCCAGAGCACGAAAAGACCGGCGTAGAAGTCGGCCATGAACACTGCGAACTTCAGAAGAATGGCAAGTCCGTTGGTCGCAACCGTGGCGGCCATCGCCGCGAAGACCGCAACCGGTGCGAGTTTCATGACGTAGCCGGTAATTTTCAGCATGGCGTGGGACAGATCCTCGATGGCCTTGACGAGCGTGGCAACCGAGTCTCCAAGGGACGCAAGCGCGATGCCGAAAAACATCGAAAACACGACGATCTGCAGGATCTCATTGTTCGCCATGGCTTCAGCAAAGGACTTGGGCACCATGTGTCCGACGAAATCCTTCAACGTGAACTTGGAAGTGGCAAGATTGGTCGCAGCACCGATGTCCGGTAGCGGCAGACCCAGATTTTCGCCGGGCTTCAAGAGGTTGGCGAGGGTCAGACCCAAAAGCAGCGATACCAGCGAGGCGATGACGAACCAGGCCATCGAGCGTGCAAAGATGCGCCCCATGGTCTTTGCATCGCCCATGTGTGCGATGCCCACGACCAGCGTGGAAAACACGAGGGGGCCGATCAGCATCTTGATCAGGCGCAAGAAGATGTCGGACATGATCGAGATGTAGCCGGCAATCTCGCTTGCGGCCTTTTTGTCGGGGTAGCTTGTGAAGACCATCCATCCGGCGATCACGCCAAGGATCATGGCGCCGAGGATCAACAGCGCCATCGGGATTTTTTTCTTCACAGCGACGCTGGTTTCAGCCGCAATGCTGGTGTTCATGGCAACGCTCCCTGATCTAGAACCGTGCACCACCCCAAAGCCTTGGGGAACGATGTTCTTTGAACTGTTATGGTTTTGACTTATAACCGCGCCGCAAGCGTCGGTCAATAAACCGGTCGGCTGGCCGCATCAAATAGCGACACTGTCGGCTTGCGCCGATCTGCGATGGGTTTGCGCAATTGCGCATCGACGCGTCCGTGGTCACGGGCGCCAGGGGCTATTCGTCGAGGGTGTGGTGCGAGAAGACGCCGACCAGCGCCTCGAGATCGACCGCAAGCACGGTGGTCATGAGCGTTGAGCCAACGGCAAGCGAAAGTACAACCAGCGTGACCGCCACGGCGCCCGAGTGGTTGGCCCTTGGGCATCCGGCGTTGAATTTCAGATCGAAGCGTGCATCGGCCATGAGCCCGATGTAGATCGCGTCAAGGAAGGCGGCGATCACCGGAAGGGCGGCAAGAAGAACCGCCGGCGTAAAGAGGTCGTACGGAAGATTCAGGCCAAAAGCGGGGTTGTGGCTCATGGCATAGGCGAGTCCGCAGCCCGCAAGTAGCGAGAAGGAGCCGAGAAATGCGAGCGCCGCGCGCGAATCCTTGCCTTCCAGGTAGAAGCGGTGCAGGCCTACCCCACCGACTGTCGCGGCGAGAAAGACGGCGGCAGTCTTGTTCCTGAATGTCCGGCTCACGGCGGGCTGTACGTGATGCGATAGATCGCCCCTGCGGTGTCATCGCTGACAAGCAACGCCCCGTCCGGCATGACAAGCACATCGTCGGGACGGCCGCTGACATGCTCGCGACCGTCCGGGTCAACCTGCAGCCAGCCCTGGGCAAAGACGTCGGTCGATTGCACGGAGGATCCAGAAGGTGAAAGGACGACGCGGGCGACACGGTAGCCGATCTTTTTTGAGCGATTCCAGGAGCCGTGCTCGGCAACAAAGATATTTCCGCGATATTCCTTCGGAAACATGGTGCCGGTATAAAACCGCATGCCAAGTGTCGCCACGTGCGCGCCAAGCTTGGCCATCGGCGGGACGAATTCACTGCAGGGCTTCTGTGCGCCAAATTCCGGATCGGGCAGGTCTCCCTGATGGCAGTAGGGGAAGCCGAAATTTTCGATCGGGTGCGTCAGATGGTTGAGCTTGTCGCTTGGCAGCTCGTCGCCCATATTGTCGCGGCCGTTATCGGTAAACCAGAGGCTGCCGTCGCTCGGACTGAAGTCGAAGCCGACGGTATTGCGAATCCCCTTGGCGACGAGTTCGAGATCGCTGCCGTCAGGACGCATGCGCTCAAGGATGCCGTACTGGTTTTCGTCGCGCTTGCACACGTTGCAGGGGGCACCCACCGGAACGTAGAGCCAGCCGTCCTTCGAAAACGCCAGGAACTTGCCGCCATGGTGGGTTTCACTGGGCAATTTGTCAGTCACGACCACAGGCTGCGGCGGGTCATTCAGATGTTCATCGATGTGCTCGAATTTGATGATGCGCGAAACTGCCGAGACATACAGCGTGTCGTCACGCCAGGCAACGCCGATCGGCAACTCGAGCCTTTGCGCGATGA
>Ga0116229_10015206_pt1 | contig 10536 bp, 6 predicted proteins | sample S1TSphgellanicum_3_FD_87313 | JGI IMG/M metagenome (GOLD analysis project Ga0116229, IMG submission 87313) | Host-associated microbial communities from peat moss isolated from Minnesota, USA - S1T2_Fc - Sphagnum magellanicum MG | ecosystem: Host-associated > Plants > Peat moss > Unclassified...
CTGCCAGTCGCGCAGGAGAGGCTCGCCCGCCAGGCGATGCAGCAGCCGGTATTCGGCCACCGGTGCGATCGACGGTGCCCGATTGCCGCGTGGAAACACCCGGCCGATGGTGTGCATGACGGCGAGTGCCGGCGTGCGCGGTGCGAACGTGAACAGCATCGAGCGGCGCGTGCGCTGCGCCAGCGTCGCCAGCACCCGCACGATGTCCGCCGCGTCGTAGTGGATCAGGGAGTCCATGGCAACCACGTGATCGAACTCGCCCAGCGCCGGGTCCGACATGTCGCCGGTGCGAAACTCGATGCTGGCCGCGCCCGCCGCGCCCGCCGCGCCGGTGCGCTGGCGTGCCAGCTCCACCAGCGTCGGCGACAGGTCGATCGCCAGTACCTGCGCGCCGCGGCCGGCAAGCTCCTGCGCCAGCGCGCCGGTGCCGCAGCCGGCATCCAGGATGCGGCGGCCGGCCAGTTGCGCCGGCAGCAGGTCGAGTATCGCCTGGCGCATGCGATCGCGGCCGGCGCGCACGCTGGCACGAATGCGGCTCACCGGTGCGTCCGAGGTCAGTCGCTCCCAGGCGCGTACCGCGGTGCGGTCGAAGTACTGCTCGAGCTGACCGCGGCGTTGCAGGTAGGCGGCGCTGTTCACGTCAGTCAATCCTCATGTCAGTCAAACCCCAGCAGGTCGAAGATTTCCCGGTCCTTCAGCGGTGACACCGCCAGGCCCTCGGTGCCGTCCCACAATGCCTGGGCCAGCCGCATGTATTCCTGCTGGACGGCTTCCAGTTCCGGGGTGGAATCCATTTCGAACAGCGTCTGCTTCTTCAGCCGGCTGCGACGGATCGCATCCAGGTCCGGGAAGCGCGCCATCATCTTCAGTCCCACGCGCTCGTTGAACTTGTCCACCTGGTCGGTCGCGGCACTGCGATTGCAGATCACGCCGCCCAGGCGCACGTTGTAGTTCTTCGACTTGGCCTGGATCGCCGCGACGATGCGGTTCATCGCGAAGATCGAGTCGAAATCGTTGGCGGTGACGATCAGCGCGCGATCGGCGTGCTGCAGTGGCGCGGCAAAGCCGCCGCACACCACGTCGCCGAGCACGTCGAAGATCACCACGTCGGTGTCATCCAGCAGGTGGTGTTCCTTCAGCAGCTTGACGGTCTGCCCGACCACGTAGCCGCCGCAGCCGGTGCCGGCCGGCGGCCCGCCCGCCTCGACGCAGCGCACGCCGTTGTAGCCCTCGTAGACGAAGTCCTCGGTGCGCAGTTCCTCGGCGTGAAAGTCCACTGACTCCAGGATATCGATCACCGTGGGCACCAGCCGCTTGGTGAGCGTGAAGGTGGAGTCGTGCTTGGGGTCGCAGCCGATCTGCAGCACACGCTTGCCGAGCTTGGAGAACGCGACCGACAGGTTGGACGAGGTGGTGCTCTTGCCGATTCCGCCCTTGCCGTAGACGGCGAACACCTTGGCGCGGCCGATCTTGATCGACGCATCGAGCTCCACCTGCACGCTGCCGGCGCCGTCGCCCGGTGGCGGGCGCTTCTTCAGCGAGGCAACGGGTACTTCCGTGATCATCATGCGGCCACTCCTTCAAATACGCCTTCGACGCGGTCTTCCAGTTCATTGCCGGCGGCACGCAACGCTGCCAGCGTCTGCGCGTCCGGCTGCCAGTACTTGCGTTCCTGCGCCTCGAGCAGGCGGTTGGCCACCTTTGCCGTAGCGGTCGGATTGAGCTCGGCGAGGCGCGCGCGCATCTCCGGGTCCAGCATGAAGGTCTGCGTGAGCTTCTGGTACACCCAGGGTGCGACCTGCCCGGTGGTGGCGGACCAGCCCATGGTGTTGGTGATGTGCACCTCGATCTGGCGCACACCCTCGTAGCCGTGCTCCAGCAGGCCCTGGTACCACTTCGGGTTCAGCATGCGGGTGTGGGTCTCGAGACTGACCTGCTCGGCCAGCGAGCGCACGGTGCCGGTGCCCTGGGTCTGGTCGCCGATGAACACCTGCGGCGTGCTGCCGCCATTGGCGCGGCGGATCGCGCGGCTGATGCCACCCAGCGTGTCGAAGTAGTGATCGACCGTGGTGACGCCCAGTTCCACCGAGTCGAGGTTCTGGTAGGCGACCGCGGTCTGTGCCAGCGCGCTCTTCAGCAGCGCGCTTTGCTGGGTGACGCGTCCGCTGCGCGTGAAGGCGAAGCTCTTGCGCTGGGTATAGGTCTCGGCCAGCTCGTCCTCCTGGTCCCAGCGTCCGTTCTCGATCAGGTGGTTGACGTTGGAACCGTAGGCGCCCTCGGCGTTGCCGAATACCCGCAGCGCCGCGGTCTCGATATCGCAGCCGTTGGCGCGCTGGTAGGCGAGCGCGTGCTTGCGCACGAAATTGCACTCCGGCGGTTCATCGACGCTGGCGGCGAGGAACGCGGCCTCGGCCAGCAGTTTCATCTGCAGCGGCAGCAGGTCGCGGAAAATGCCTGATACGGTCACCACCACATCGATGCGCGGGCGGGTCAGCTCTGCCAGTGGGATCAGCTCAGCGCCGGCCAGCCTGCCGTAGGCGTCGAAGCGCGGGCGTGTACCCATCAGCGACAGAACCTGTGCGATCGGGCCGCCTTCGTTCTTCAGGTTGTCGGTGCCCCACAGCACGATCGCGATCGATTCGGGAAGTTCGGCGCCGTCCTGCTGGTAGCGCTGCAACAGCCGCTGCGCCTGGCGGGCGCCGTCCGCGACCGCGTACACGCTCGGAATCCGGAACGGATCGAAGCCATGTACGTTGCGACCGGTGGGCAGGATGGCGGCATTGCGCAGCAGGTCGCCGCCGGGTGTCGGAGGCACGAAACCGGTGTCCAGCGCGTGCATCAGCGCCGGCAGTTCATGATCCTCGCACAGCAGCCGCGCGGTGCGCGCCAGCTCCTGGTGGATGGGCTCGGGAATCTGTCCGGCAGGCACCGGCGCTGCGTCCACCAGCGCCTCGAGCGCGGCCTGCGACAGCTTGAGTCCATGCGACGCATCGGCGATGGCGGACAACATGTCAATGCGCGCGGCGCGCGATGGCGCTACGCCGATCACGTGCAGGCCCTGCGGAATCAGCGTGTATTCCAGCTCCAGTACCTGGTTGCTGAGCCGGTCGATGTGCGCTTGCGTTTCGGTGCCCCAGTCAGCGCCGGCGGCGCACAGCTCCACTTCGGCGGCCTGCGATCGCACCAGCCGCGCCAGCTCGATGCGTTCCTCGCCGCCTTCGAGTTCCAGCGCGCGCCAGCGCTCCAGCGAGGACTTGAGATCCGCCAGGCCGCGGTACAGGCCCGAGTGCGCGATCGGCGGCGTCAGGTAGCTGATGGTGGTGGCTGCGGAACGGCGCTTGGCGATCGCGGCCTCGGAAGGATTGTTGGCCGCATACACATAAAAATTCGGCAGGTCACAGATGAGGCGATCCGGCCAGCAGCTGCTGGACAGACCAGCCTGTTTGCCCGGCATGAATTCGAGCGCACCGTGAGTGCCGAAATGCACCACTGCATGCGCCTGAAAGTCTTCGCGGATCCAGCGGTAGAACGCCGCGAAAGCGTGCGTGGGTGCAAAACCTTTGGAGAACAGCAGGCGCATCGGATCGCCTTCGTAGCCCACGCTTGGCTGGATACCGACAAACACGTTGCCAAAGCGTGCACCTAGGATATGAATGGATTTGGCATCACTGAGCTGGCGTCCCGGGGCCGGTCCCCACTGGGTCTCGATCTCGCGCAGCCAGGTCTCGCGCCGCACGTGCGTGTCTGTGCTCACCTGCGCGTGTACGTTGGCGTAGGTGCCGCGGCGGGCGGCGTTGCCCTCGATGATGCCGGTGCGCAGTGCGTCCACGCTCGCCGGTACCTCGACTTTGTAGCCGCGCTGCGCCAGCGCCTTCAGGGTCTGATACAGCGACTCGAATACCGACAGGTAGGCGGCGGTGCCGGTGTTGCCGGCGCCGGGCGGGAAATTGAACAGCACCACGGCCAGGCGCCGCTCGGCGCGCTCGGTGCGGCGCAGTTCGACCAGGCGCGCGGTGCGCGCGGCGAGCGTCGCGACGCGCTCGTCGTGCGCGTGCATCTGGCGCACGCTGGCGTTGGCGTCCGCGGACGAGCGGCCGCCGAATACCAGCGGCCCGGTGGAGCCATCCAGTTCCGGGATCGCAACCATGATCGTGGACTCGACCGGCATCAGGCCACGTTCCGAGGCTTCCCACTGCTCGATGGTCTGGAACTCCAGCGAATGTGCAACCACGTAGGGCACATCCAGGCGGCTCAGGGTGTCGGTGGCTGCCTGCGAATCGTTGTAGGCCGGGCCGCCGACCAGCGAGAACCCGGTCAGCGATACCAGCGCATCGATGGTGCTTGCGCCATCGCGCATGAAGAAGGCGTCGATGGCTTCACGCGAGTCCAGGCCACTGGCGAAGGCCGGCAGCACGCGCAGCCCGCGCCGCTCGAACGCTGCGATCACCGCATCGTAGTGCGCGGTATCGCCCGCCAGCACGTAGGAGCGCATCACCAGCAGTCCGACCGTGCCGCGGGTGTCGCGGCGCGCCGCCGGCAGCTTGTCTACCGACGTGGTCATGCGGGCGGGCAGCGAAGGATGGTACAGACCCACTTCCGGATACTCGACCGGGGGCTTGAAGCTGACGTGCCCGCGCAGTGCGGCGCGCGGGCCGGCGGCGTAGCGCGATACCAGCATGCGCACCAGGTTGCTGAGATTGACTTCCGAACCGCCGAGCCAGTATTGCAGCGCGAGGAAATAGTTGCGCACGTCCTGGGCGACGCCGGGGATGAAGCGCAGGATCTTCGGCAGCCGCCGCAGCATGCGCATCTGCTGCGCGCCGTTGCTGGCCTTGCCGGCGCCGGATTTGTCCTCGTCGGACTTGCCCTTTCGATTGCCTGGCTTCAGTTTGCGCAGCAGCGCCATCGGACCGCCGCCGGAGCGCGACATGTCGAAGCCGCCCAGGCGCGTCAGTTTTACCACCTGGCTGGCGGAGATCGCACACAGCATGGCGTCGCATTTGTCGCGTCGCGCCGTGAGCGCGCCCAGGATCGGCAGGAACTGATCCTCCAGGAACAGCATGTTGGCAAAGATGATATCGGCGCGTTCGATCTCGGCCAGGGTGCGCGCCAGCGCCGGCGCCGAGTCGCTCCACTCCGTGGCTGCATGGAATTGCAGCGACAGGCCGGGCAGTTCGTGCTGCAGCTGCTGGCCCACGCGCTCGGCTACCACGGCCAGGTGCGTATCCATGCTCAGCATCAGCACCCGGATGGGCACGGGTTCAGCGCGCGAAGTGGGCTTTGGCTTCATATAGTGTGTCGATGGTGATCTGGCCGAGTTGGCGTTCCTGCGCATAGCGTTCGGTATTGCGCCGGGCCTTGCCGCGTACGAAAAACGGAATCTTGTTGAGCTCGCGCTCCGCCTCCGGCGCCCAGCCGGCCACTGCGGCGGCGCTGCTGGCGACGACGGCGGCAGCCGCGGGGGCTGGCGCTGCTGCGCCGGGCGCTACCGCGTCGGTAGCTACCGCTGCCGCGGTGGGAGCTACCGCTGCCGCGGCCTGGGCCGTTGGCGTGGTCGCGCCGAGGTGCGAGGGCGCTGCCTGGTCGTGAAACTCGAAGTCGCCGCGGAACATCGTCAACAGGTGCTCTTCCAGCCCCATCATCAGCGGCTGCACCCAGGTATCGAAGATGACGTTGGCGCCCTCGAACCCCATCTGCGGCGCGTAGCGCGCCGGAAAATCCTGCACGTGCACCGGGGCCGAGATCACGGCGCATGGAATCGACAGCCGCTTGGCGATATGGCGTTCCATCTGGGTGCCGAGTACCAGCTCCGGCTGCAGCTCGGCGACACGTGCCTCGACCTCCAGGTAGTCGTCGGTGATCAGCGCCTCGATGCCGTACTGCTCGGCGGCGGCGCGCACTTCGCGCGCCAGTTCGCGGCTGTAGGTGCCAAGCCCGACCACGCTGAACCCGAGTTCGCTGCTGGCAATCCGGGCCGCGGCGATCGCGTGAGTGGCGTCGCCGAAAATAAATACCCGCTTGCCGGTCAGGTAGGTGGAATCGACCGAGCGCGAATACCACGACAGGCGCGAGGAGGAGGAGGCCAGCACTGGCGCCGGGTCGATGTGCGCCAACTGCGCGACTTCGGCGATGAAATCGCGCGTCGCCGCAAGGCCGATCGGCACTACGCGCGTGCACGGCTGGGCATGATTCTGGCGCAGCCACTGCGCCGCCGAGTGCGCAATCTCCGGGTACAGCACCACGTTGAAATCGGCAGCGGTCAGCCGCGCCAGATCCGCGGCGGTCGCGCCCATCGGCGCCACCACGTTGACGTCGATCCCCAGCTGCGCGAGCAGCGAGGTGATCTCGCGCACATCGTCGCGATGACGAAAGCCGAGAGCGGTCGGCCCGAGCAGGTTGCAGCTCGGGCGGCGACCCTCGAACGGCGCGCGCGTCACCTGGGCTGCTGCCGGGCACAGCGTGCGCACCAGCCGGTAGAATGTCTCCGCGGCACCCCAGTTTTCCTTTTTCTGGTAGGCCGGCAATTCCAGCGGTACCACCGGGATCGGCAGGTTCAGCGCCAGCGCCAGACCCGCCGGGTCATCCTGCAGCAGCTCGGCGGTGCAGGAAGCGCCGACCAGCATCGCGTCGGGACGAAAGCGCTGGTACGCGTCGCGCACCGCGTCCTGCAGCAGGCCCGCGGTGTCCGAGCCCAGGTCGCGCGCCTGGAAAGTTGTGTAGGTGACCGGCGGGCGCTGCTCGCGGCGTTCGATCATGGTGAACAGCAGGTCGGCGTAGGTGTCGCCCTGCGGGGCGTGCAGCACGTAGTGCACGCCTTTCATTGCGGTGGCGATTCGCATGGCACCCACGTGCGGCGGTCCTTCATAGGTCCAGAGGGTGAGTTGCATGCGCTACACCGCCAGCCGCGTGCGCCGCACCAGCGGCCGCGCGAACAGTTCCGCCAGGTCCGCGCTCTGCTCGTAGCCCTGGATCGGCGTGAATACCAGCTCAATAGACCACTTGGTGGTCAGACCTTCCGCTTCCAGCGGATTGGCCAGCCCGAGCCCGCAGACCGTGAGGTCGGGGCGCGCCGCGCGTGCGCGATCAAGCTGCTGATCGACGTGCTGGCCTTCGGTGATACGGGTGCCCGCCGGCAGCAGCGCCAGCTCGGGCGCCATGTGGGCGCGGTGCAGGAACGGCGTGCCGACTTCGATCGCCTGCATGCCGAGCTCGCGCACCAGGAAGCGCGCGATCGGCAGCTCCAGCTGCGAGTCCGGGAACAGGAACACGCGCTTGCCGGCCAGCAGTGGGCGATAGCTGGCGAGCGCACGTTGCGCCCGGTCGTGCGACGGCGCGGTGACGCGGCGAAAGCGCGCGGCGTCGACGCCAAACGCGCTGGCGGCGGCCTGCAGCCACAGCGTCGTGCCTTCCGCGCCCAGTGGAAACGGCGCCGGCAGGATCTGCGCGCCGCGCTCCTGCAATGCGCGCGCGGTATCCGCCAGGAATGGCTGCGCCAGCAGTACCCGCGTGCCGGGGCCGCAGGCAGGCGGATTGAGCGAGCGGCGCGGCGGCAGGAATTCCACCGGTCCGATGCCCATTTCAGCGAACAGCCGCGCCAGCTGATCCTCCACCACATCGGCCAGCGTGCCGGCGATGAGAAGCCGCTGGGTGTCGCTCGCCGGCAGCGTCGGCACCATCGATGCCAGGCAGGCGTCTTCGCCCTGCGTGAACGTGGTCTCGATGCCGCTGCCCGAGTAATTGAGAATGCGCACGCGCGGTGCAAACTGCCCCGACAGCCGCTGCGCGGCGCGCGACAGGTCCAGCTTGATGACTTCGGACGGGCAGGAACCCACCAGGAACAGCAGCCGGATGTCCGGTCGTCGCTCAAGCAGGCGCGTGACCACCCGATCGAGTTCGGTGTTGGCGTCCGCCATCCCGGCCAGGTCGCGCTCTTCTATGATGGCCGTGGCAAAGCGCGGCTCGGCGAAGATCATCACGCCAGCCGCCGACTGGATCAGGTGGGCGCAGGTGCGGGAGCCTACGACCAGGAAGAATGCGTCCTGGATCTTGCGGTGCAGCCATACGATGCCGGTCAGGCCGCAGAACACCGAACGCTGGCCGCGTTCGCTGACGATCTGATGGGTGCCACCCCGAAGCTCGCCACCCCGAAGCTCGCCACCGGGGGAGGGCGTGTCCTGGGTCGGCATGACGGCGCAGCCGGTCATTCCCGCGCCCCTAGTGCGACTGCTGCGACTACTGCGCCTGCCGGGACGACGGCGGGTGTGACTGCCGGGCCGACTGCATGCGCTGGTGCCGACAGCCGGGCAGCGCGAAACTTGATCAGGAACTGGGCCGCATTGATCACGTAGCTGGCGTAGGCCGCCAGCGCCAGCAGCATCAGCTGCCGCGCCGAGAGCCAGCCGCCCAGCAGTGCGGCAACGTATGCCGTGTGCAGGGCGATCACCAGCATGCTGACCACGTCTTCCCAGAAAAATGGCCGGGCAAACAGATATTTGCCGTAAACGTCGCGCTCCCAGAGCGAGCCGGTGATCATGATCGCGTACAGCAGAGCGGTCTTGACCAGCACCGATACCGTCGCGGCGGCCAGGCCCTGTCCGACATAGAGATAGCGCAGCACCAGGAAGAGGCTGACCGCGAAGGCGAGGAACTGCAGCGGTGCAAGCAACCCCTGGACGACTGTCCATCGCGAGGCATCGCGTCGTTCCCGTTCGGCCACGGTATAGAGAGGAAGAGCCGTCGAAGCACGCCTGTTCATTATCTGGTCGATGTCCCTGGGCTTGAGTGCCCTGGCTGGTTGCAGACAATCCGTGACTGAAAGCTAGACCCGCGCTCGGAAAGTGTCAACTAAACTTCACGTAAATCTTACTTGACACGAAGCTCCCGTATTGCGATGTTTCCGTCGGACTCGAAAAAGCCCGCGGCTAGCGATAGAGTTGCAGATGAAAACAACAGCGACAGCGTTCGTGCAGGGAGCCCACTCCTGGGCGCGAACTCCGGCTTCACCGAGTCCAACCGGGAGACGCAAGCGTATGCCCATCCGTAGCGTGTCAGAGAACAGCGCAGGACAGTTCAACGGGGGCGCGACACGGCGTTCCGCAGACGGCGGGAGAGCTGAACGAGGTGAAGACACTCGCAGCATGCATCAGCAGGTGGCAGACCAGCACCTGCTGAGCCTGGTGCGAGCGGTAGAAGGCGAGATTGTGCCGCGTTTATTGCTGGCGCGCCGCAGCGCCGCGCGGCCTGCCCTGGTCGACAGCGGCGACTCCATACGCGACAGCGAACCCGACGCACTGGCCCGACTGCTGCTGGTGCAGGAGATCGCCGAACTCTATGTGTTCGTCGAGGCAATTCATCACCGCGGCGTCGGCGAGCGGGATTTGTACCTGCGACTGCTGGCGCCGGCGGCGCGACTGCTGGGCCAGATGTGGGACCGGGATGAATGCGATTTCGTGCAGGTGGCAATGGGTCTGGGCCGCCTGCACCAGTTATTGCAGCGCGTCAGCCTGCTGAGCCCGGGACCGGACAGTTTCGAGTCGCGCGGCCACGGCCGCCGTGCGCTACTGGCGACCGTGCCTGGGGAAACCCACTGCTTCGGCGTGATGATGGTGTCGCAGTTCTTTCGCCAGAACGGCTGGGACGTGTTCAACGAATTTCCCGCATCCGAGGCGGAGCTCTGCAGTTGCGTGCACGCGCAATCGTTCGCGATCGTCGGCTTGTCCGCAGGCAGCGAGACGCGGGTCGACGGGCTGATCGCAGCGGTGCGGGCGGTGCGGCGAAGTTCATTGAACGCCGCCGTGGGCGTCATCGTCGGCGGCCCGCTGCTGCACGGTCGTCCGGAGCTGGCGACGCGCGTGGGCGCCGACGCCACGGCCGAGGATGGCGAGCAGGCGGCGCGCCTGGCCGAGAGCGTGTGCGCCCTGCTGGCCGGGGAAAAGTAGCGCGATTTTGACATCGCAAGATCGCCAGTGCCGAACGGGACCAGCGACTTGTTGCGAAATGTAGACACTTGCGGTGTCAAGAACGCAGTACTTTAGCGTACTATCCATGCATGCCGAGATTGACTGGTTCGGGTGTGAAGAGATTTTCAGGTGCCAGGAAATGGCTGAACAATATTGATACCGAAACGGCGTCAACACTGATCACTGTGGCCTCGGACATTGCCCTGGTGGTCAACGCCGGAGACCAGGGCCTGATAAGCGACATCTCGTTCGGCAGTGACGAGATGGAGCGCGAATTCAACGGCCAGGCGCTACTCGGCAAGCCCTGGGTCGAGACCGTAACCCTCGAGAGCCGGCCCAAGATCGAAGCGCTGCTGAACGACGCGCTGTCCAAGGCAGACCCACGCTGGCGGCACGTCAATCATCCGATGCCGGACGGTGAGGACCTGCCGGTCATGTATTCGGCGGTGCCAGTCGGCCCGCGCGGCCGGGTGGTCGCGATTGGCCGCAGCATGCGGCCGATGGCGTCGATGCAGCAGCGGCTGCTGGAAGCACAGCGCTCGATGGAGCGCGAATATTCACGCCTGCGCCAGGCCGA
>Ga0116229_10015209_pt1 | contig 10535 bp, 11 predicted proteins | sample S1TSphgellanicum_3_FD_87313 | JGI IMG/M metagenome (GOLD analysis project Ga0116229, IMG submission 87313) | Host-associated microbial communities from peat moss isolated from Minnesota, USA - S1T2_Fc - Sphagnum magellanicum MG | ecosystem: Host-associated > Plants > Peat moss > Unclassified...
TACATACTTACCTCCTCTATCTACCTATCATTTTACAACCTACCTTATCAACCTACCTCCAATCTACTTATTAATTACTTAACTTTCTTATTTTCTTACATAAAGAATGATATGAAATAAACATGTGAAATTAAAATATTGACAAAAATTGTGACCTTTTGGAGGTGTAATATGTTAGTAAAAACTTGATTTATCATTGTGAAGGTGAAAGGTTCAACTTCTTATTCTTGTAACATATGTGCATGTTTAAGGGACTAAAATAAGTAGGCTAAATTAAAGTAGCTAGGTTAAGTTAAATAAATTAAGCTAAATTAAGCTTACCACCACTATGAAAAATTGTGTTTGTGACAATTAGACTACCTTAAAACTAGAGTTCCAAAACAATTAATATATAACTGCATTGCAACTGTCCCATGGAATTACAATAAATTAATAAATAAAATGTCATGTAAAAAAATCAAAAACTTGTATTATAGTTGCAAATTAGTTGGAAGATATATATTTATACAATATAATGTACACATTGTATATATGGTTATAATCAACCATGTTTGACTCTGTTAACAAGTTGCATTTTAATCGCATATAACAATTACATCACAACTAAGATAAATTTAATTACTAATCAATGACTACTTTGCAATAATGTACGACCTTGAGTAACACATATGATCATGTTACGTGTATACATTTCCATCACACAATATATATGACATTTCAACTTATTTGCAACTAATATGCAATTGTATTTCAACTTAATTTGAAATTTAAAGATTTATAATTTGGGCGAGAAACCTTTAAGCAAGTGACACATGGCAGTATATTAGTAGATCTACCTTAATGCATTAATGACCTTCATGTGCTTAGGCTTATTGTCAAAAAATTCAAAATGATTTTTTTATAAATCTTTTCATATTCAAACATTTTGTGTATTTCCTAGTCTTTTGGTGATGCAATTTTCATATCATGTGTTATAACTAAGATTATTTTTGTTTGTTTACTTTAAAACTAAAACCAAAAGGTTGTTATAAATTTTATTATTTATTTAAATAACTTGGAGATTGATGGCTTTTGTTTTTTATTTTGGAGGTTGAAGGTTCTTGTTCTTGCTTTTTCAAAAGTTTAAAACTTTTTTTTTTTTATCTTGGAGGTTGAAGGTTCCTATTTTTACTCTTAAAGAGGTTGAAGGCTTTTCTTTTCATTCTTGGAGGTTGAAGGTTTTTATTTTTACTCGTAGAGGTTGAAGGTTTTTGTTCTTACTCTTAAAGAGGTTGAAGGTTTTTGTTATTGCTCTTGGAAGTTGAAGGTTCTTGTTCTTGCTTTTAGAGAGGTTGAAAGCTTTTGTTTTTGTTCTTGAAGGTTGAAGGTTCTTGTTTTTGTTCTTAAAGAGGTTGAAGGTTTTTGCTTTTAAAAAGGTTGAAGGTTTTTGTTGTTTCTTTTGGATGTTGAAGGTTTTTATTTTTATTTTTTGATGTTAAAAGTTATTATTCTTATTCTTGAATGTTCAAAGTTCTTATTTTTTGTTTTAGATGTTGAAAGTTTTTGCTCTTACTCTTAGATATTGAAGGTTTTTACTTTTGTTTTTGGATGTTAAAAATTCTTACTCTTACTTTTAAATGTTGAAGGTTCTTACTTTTACTCTTGGATGTTGAAGGTTTGTGATTCTTGGTCTTTTGTTTATTTGCATATATTAAGAAAATATGATGTGAAAATATATTTCATTAAATATTTAGAAGTTAATTGTATAAGTTTAGTTTAACTAATAGTGATGAGAGATTTATGAAAGGTGATTTTTCAATGATAATCATGTTACATATGTCTTATTTTGTGTTTGAACATTTGTGATGAATTTTATTGTTTTTATGTTATAGGGCCAAATTTTCATTATGTTTCAATCCATCAACATCAAAATTATGTATACAAGGTAAGACTCTTTCAAAAATACCTAAAATTGTAATTTAGTTTACCTAATTGTAAACACAATATTTGATTATATTTGCAAGTGTACAAATTATAGTTTAGTTTGTATCAATGTTCTACATACGTTGCACTTTAATGATAAATAAGTTGCACTTTAGTGTTAGTGTAATTATAAACTAGTTTTATTCAAGTTGAAGGGATTATTTAAATATTTTTACATTACAGTGTTATGTTATGATATGCTATTAATTTCATTTCACATGTGGAACTAAATATCACAACATGGCAAATTTCAAGCAAATAAGGTGGATTGAAAAAATTACATGGCTTAAGTTCCATTTCAACAAAATAAAATAAAATCATTTATGAAACATAGTGTTTTAGATGACAATATTTGATTGTTGTGGGTCATCATTTTTATGATTTGACCTTTTTTTATATAGAAAAATATGTTTGTTATAAAAATAGTTTAGGCATTATGTTTAGATTCATAGTTAAATTATCTTTTGATAGAAACATTTTCTAATTTTTTTTGTAATGTATTCTTCAACATGGAATGTAAATCTATTTAAAGTTTCAAATCCATTTCATGTTTATAAATAGTGATGTGCCATGCAATTCAACATTATCTAATATAATTAAGACAACATGATAATGGTTATGTGAAGTTTGTATAATTGCATTGTAAGTTGTACTTTAATTATTTAGTACTATTAAAATCAACTACCATACAATTGCTTTAACACCCAAACTTAAACACCTAGTTGCAAATTAGTCACTAAATCCTTTATTTTCATTTCATATTTAATTGTAAGGTAATTGCAAAAGATAAGAACTAAATTCATTGCTCAAATGGATGAATGAAATAATTAAAATATATATTGATTAAACTAGTTATAAATAGTTGGAAATAAGTTACAAAAGATAAGGATATTTAAAATCCATTTGTCAAATGGACGAATGAAATATGAAGGAATATATTCATCAAGTTAATTGTAAAATAGTTGTAAATAAATTGCAAATGATTATAATAGAATCCATTCACATCAAATGGATGAATGAAATAATTAAAGATTATATTCATCAAACTAGTTGTAAAATAGTTGTAAATAAGTTGCAAAAGGTATTAACATACATCATCCGTTGAAAAATGGATGAAAATCCATGTTAGCATTTCGTTCACCACATTGGAATGTGCATGAAAATCTAACATGAAAATTAATTGCAAAGAAGTTGCATATAATTGCAAGTGAGTTACACCATATATACATTATTGTATACAACATAAGGTGTCCACTACAATTGTTACGACTTGTTTGTTAACACTCAAGGCCATATAAATACCATGAGTTGCAAATGTCTGTTGCAACTAGAAAACCCAATTGCAAACCTAGTTGTAAAACCCTATATTTTTTCATAGTGCACCTACCTACCTACCTTTTTAGGACCTACTTAAACCTATTTATTATTTACCTACCTTAAAATATATTTCTTAATAATAATCAATAAAAATTTATTTAATTTTATGTAAAATTTTAATCAATTAAAAGGTTCATTCTTTACCAATTAAATAACCAATCAAATATTATTCTATTATGATAGTTAGAAAAACCACCCAAATCACAACAATGGGTCAAAATTAACAAGGTGGTCATTTTTATGCTTGTCATTTTGAGTATTTTTAAACAAGAAAATCTAGCAAAAGAAGTTTCAAGTTTTTCAATAATGGAAGGCCTCCAAACAAGCTATTTAATCTTTAAATGTTACTTCATGACATTACAAATTGTGATTTATAATGTTCAAAACTTAAGCTTTAAAAAAAGGTTCATAAATTAAAATTGTACATCCAAAGCTTCTTAAGACTTGGAATGGATGTGGTATTATTATAAAAACACAAGGTCAAAGGTGTAAAAACATTTAGCTTAAATAAACATATATCGACAGATTCCAAGAATTAGATGTATTTAAAGCATCTATAAGTTACAAAAACTTTTGTCATGATCATGGTGTAGGACACAAAGGTACATGCATCCTATTAGCTTGCAAATGAGTAAATTTTGTGTTGCAATAGGGTTGGTTCTTAACAATAAAATTCAAGGGCTAATGTTGGATGGGCTACTAGGGGGGAAGGTTGGAATTCTTAACAGTTACACCTTTAATGAAGTTACAAAGAGGTGCAAGTTGTGGGACTATTTAAATGATAGTCTACCTAGGGACTATAGATGGATCATGGGGAATAATTTTAATATGGTGGAAAACCCAACAAACAAGCATATTGAATGTAAGAATATCATAAGTGGGAGTGAAATTTTGACTTTAAGGACCTTTAAAATTGCTTTATAAATAGAAAAACCAAGGAGGTCCAATGTATCACTAAAGTTTTCATGGGGCAATTTGTGGAATGAACCATATCATTGTTTGGTAAAATAAACAAATTTTATTTGGCTACTACTTAAAGGGTGGAGGGCATAATAAAACCTTATGAGTACATCGTACAAGGTGATAATGTCTATTTAACCAACCACTTGGTTGCCTTAAGGAATAGAACTTACTAAAAGGTTAAAACATGGTATTTTGACCAAGTAAAAACCATTTAGTAATAAAAGAATAAAGGTGATTCTTTTCTTGCAAATATGTGTAAAGTGACAAGGTTTTATAAATATTTTTATAAGGAAAAGGCAATTGAATGTTGAAGATCCCAAAAAAATGGTTAAATGTAAACTAAAAAAGGTCCAGTTAAAGCTACAAAATATAGTATATGACATGCATTTATGATAAACAATATATAGGGGATTTAAGGGAGTGAATCAAAATGTTAGAGGATGTTAAGGTGGAGGGAAAGAAAATAAGGGCCAAATTTATGAGGATGGAAAAAAAGGCAATTAATGTCACAACCTTAACCTTGGGCTCGCAACCAAGGTAAAGGTTTGCAAAGGTGCGGGCCAAGAATGAAGCCCGGGAATCACATTTCATGCTCCTTGGAGTGTAGGAGAGTGTGAAGGAATGAACCCCCACACTCTCAAATGAGCTCCCACTTTGGGAGTTGGAGTCCCAATGGACTCCTGAATCTTCAAAAAGCAATTACAGAGGCCAAAACTCATTGGATTGAAAAGTTCCTTACATTATTGGAAAGCTCTTGAAATGCAGATGTCTAAATGGGCTTGCATGACCCATTTGGGTACTTAAAACATAAATTATGGCCAAATGAAGGGTAGGGAGTTAAATTGCCAATTTGACTCCCGACCATTAAAAGTCAAGAATCACCCTAATTTACTTGTGTTTAGGTGGCGTGTCACATACCATTGGAAAGCTATTGACAAGGTCTAAAACTTTTCTTTAAACTTCATCTCAATTAGAGGTCTGCACAAGAAGTTATGGGCCTCCAAAGTCACCCAATTTTGAAAATTTTGGGATTCCCAAGTTGGGAGTTTCGGGACAAAATGACATTTGGGTGCAGGCCCCATGGCCAGGCACTGAGAATACTATAAGGGGGAAGGTGGTGGCTTCCCTCAAGTCCGAGTTGTGGTGAATCTTGTGAGTCCATGTTTGCCCGTGGCTCGCTGTGCACCAAAAATGCTCCAACTATGCATTGACCAACTTGTTATTTGGTTTGTGCAAGTCCGTGTGAGTAATTGTCTTGCTTGTCCCTATTCCTAATCCCCATTTCAGAGCTCTAGCACACCCCTGTACCCCAAAGTGTTGCAAACCAAGGAATGTGCCCCAACTCCTTATCCTTTCGTTGTTTTTCACCCTTTAGATTCGCAGTTGAATCCATCAAGGAGTTTGGGGATGTGTCAATTAGAGCATCCATGCAATTTTTCAAAGTTCGTGGGGGAGCTTTAATGAAGTTGAAGGGCAACCTTAATAGTTATATGGAAACATGATGGTAATATTGTGGAAACAATCTTAGAAAACACCTATTACACCTTCTAAAAGAACCTATATGACAAGGGTTTGAAATCAACAACAATGGAACAATTAAAGGAAGAAACATTAAAATCTTTGTTGGTGAATTTCAATCAAGATATGAATTCCAAGTTGGTTGTTCCTTTATCAAGAAATGACCTCCATAAAACAACCCTTACTTTAACTAAAGGTATGTTGTGCGTTCCTATGTTGGCACCTATAACCATTGTTATCACCACATTCACAACACATAACATAAAAATATCTTGAATGGTACACCACATCCAAACTACCCTCATATCTGGAGCTGAGGTCCCCCTAAACCAAATAACATCATAAAATTATTTATTGGAAATCCACCATGGATGAACACTTTGGTTCCAAGGCAAAAGGACCATTCGGTTAAGTGCAAATGTGAGCCCCATCATTAGTCACCTAGCTATAATCCTTCAAATCCCCAACCAAATGTGAATTACCATGGAAGAAAATTTTATATTAATCCTACTATGTGACCTTAGGAACCTAGGTCTATTGGGTGCATCGAGGGCAAAACCGTTTGCCAATTGGCACTTCTTCCATTGGTGGCATGAGACATCCCATATGCCAACCTCAAAAACATTTATCACAAATCAATGTAATGACGGCTCCTAAAGCTTGTCCATACAACATACATTGTAGGCTAACTAAAACCACGATTAAGGATGGGTCCATTTGGCCATCCACATTGGGAAGATGGCGTGGTGCACAATTGTGCACATGGTCCTTCCATGTTTGACCATCTCGGCCTTTCAACAACAACACTCCAAAAGGTAAAACCTTTTGCACATGTAAAATAACACATCCTACAATCACATCCAAAATGATCAGTGCTATTTGTTGTAAGTAAACATAATATCCTCATTCAAACCTCTGAATCTAAGGTTGATAACCACCTCCATGTATAGTGGCATAACGCAATGTATCCTAGTGTTGGGCAATTGCCAAATTTTCCATAGCCATGGGCATAACACATCAAAACAAGGTGGCTCACTACTCACATGCCTAAATCCACACATTAGGATCATCCATGTTGATTATTGCCATCGCATTTCGTCGAATTGAAACTGGTAACTCGGGCTCATAATCAAACAATAAGAAGTATGGTGAAAAATATGAAAGAGAAGCTTGTCGACTAAACCTATACCCCATAGCTAGCCATGGTAGTTGTAAGTCCCAATCTTGAATACGGAAATCTTTGAAGACCATACTTTCGTAACCCCACCTCACAATCTGCACCATCCACTCAACTAACCTGTTTTCTTTAGGATGGTCTCGTGAAGTCATGCGATGATTAATCAATGCTTTCTCACATAACTTTTGAAATTCCCCATGAAATTCTATTATTTGGTTAGTGAGAATTTTGGTTCGAGCCCCAAACCTGCTAAGTACCTTGTCCAAAAATGCATATGCTGCTCCTTCACGACTACAATCCAACAATGGAACCAACTCCAACCACTTGGAGAAATGCTCAATGATAACCAAACATATTGATTATGTTGAGGTGTCAAACTCAATGGGCTGACAAAATCCAAACTCCATCTATACCCAAGCCCCATAATTGGTAAGGGTTATAGGTGACGTGTAGGTGCGTTGAAAAATGCCCAAATTTGGTCACACACCATACACCTAGAAATAAATTGTTGAACTTGCAATTGCATCCCTCACCACTAATACTGTGTTTGGAGCAAACTGTATGTCTATTGGACCCCAAAATGGCCCAACTTTTCATGAACATGCCTCACAAGGTTTTCATGTTGCTCTAGGCGAAGTGCAACCTTCACTTATCCATTTGCCCATATTTGTAGGAAGGAATTACCTTCCCATTTGAACCGCTTGGTTCTATGCACAACATGGTCCCTTTCCTTGGGTGTTAATCCAATTGGAACTTTTCCTGCTTACAAATATGTGATGACAAGTGCATCATCATAAATATCTAAGGCACCATTGCCCTCTTACTCAATGTCCACATCATGGGGATCTCCATCATCCATATTAGTCTAAGGTACATCCCCATAACACCCCAATAAGGTACAAAGGTATGCAAAGGCATGCCATCTTGGTATTGCTTCTAAATCCACATCACCATGCCAATGAACCCCAATGGTATCCTCTTCGTTGGAACTTGGGTTCCAACTCAACCCATTGACATCTTGATTAACCTTACCAAGCTTATGAATTATATCAAAATGATATTCTTGTAAGATAATTGCCCACTTGGCCAACTTTCCTATGAATCATTCTGATTCCATAAGTAATTTTAGAGGCTGATGATCGATAATCAAAGTGAATGGACTACCATAAAAATAGCATCAGAATGATGAAATAACCCAAACAACTACAAGGCACTCCCCCTTATATGAATTGTACTTGGCCTTTATTTTGTTGTTGGACTGACTAGCATATGCCACCACAAACTATTGTCCATCATCATCAAGTTGGGTAAACATAGCTCCTCACCCTAAAGTACTCCAATCTGCGTGTAATTGGAATGGTTGTCCTCAGATGGGTCACCTCAAAATGGGGGTTGATGAAACCCTGACTTTCAACTCCTAAAAAGCTTGTTCTTGTGGCTCATCCCAAATGAATTCCTAATCAATCTGCATTAGTTGAGTGAAAGGTTTGGCTATGCTACTGAAACTTTTCACAAACCTCTAGTAGTAATTACATTAGCCCAAAAAACCTTGTAAATAACTAGCATCTATTGGTTAGGGAACTTGTGAAATAGCCTCAACCTTGGCCTTCTAAACCCCCAATCCACTTAGATAAATCATGTGACCCAAGTACTTTACATGAGTATGAAAACATCAGCGCTTGCCTGGATGAAACTTAAGGTTATGTTCCTTAGGTCTTCTAAACACCTCTTGCAAATGGTGCATATGATTTCTTGGGGTCAGGCTAAAAACAATGATGTCATCAATGTAGCATTTGGAAAAACCAAGATCGCTAACATTCAATCCATGACCTTTTGAAATTCTACAAGGGCATTTTTCAAACCAAATGGCAAAACTTTCCATCGGTATAAACAATCCTTCCCATGGGGGTCAATTCCCCAAAATGTTATTTTGACCTTATCACCCTCCCTCAATGGTAATTAATGGTAACCAGACCTTAAGTCCAAGGTATTGAAAACCTTGGCATGTCCAAGGGCATCAAAGATTTCCTTCGATAGAGGCATGGCATATTTGTTTAAACGGGTTCGTTTATTCATTGGACAATAATCCCCACACATGCGGTGTTCAATCCAATTACTAAAAATGTCCTTCTTGGCTAGCATCATTGTTGCTAAAGCATATTCACCCCTAAATAATTCACCAAATTAACATCAACTCTGCTATTCAAACCTAAACCAAAGTTCTTTCCACCTCACTACGCTTGTAAGGTCATTTGAAAATCAAAATATCATCCTCCAATATGATTCGGACCTCTTATCCCTTCAATTGACCCAATTCTTTTATACTGAAGGCAAAACATCTAATGAAATCTCGTATTATCTATTGTGTTTCATGCAAATCACCACCTGTAATTATTAAGTTAATTCCTAGGTCCCATGTTTCTACAGTCACATGTACCTTGGGTTGGGATGATGGAACATCCTTAGCACTTAAAGTTGAAGGCATGACCTATGATTGTTATGCAAAATGTGAAGAGGTGTCATCATGTCTTGGCACCCCCACATCACGAATTTCCTGTTCCACACCCATAAATGTCCCTTGGCATCCCTAATCCCATAATTGCCAAGGTTGTACTTGTCCTATTATAACATCACCCCCCCCCCTTACACTGCCATACTTGACTCGACAAAAGGTGCAACAAGTGAAAGATTGGGTGGAGTGGGTGGGTGTGATTGGCCAAAACATAATTGTTTTGCCAAGACCAAATTGAAAATCCATGTGAGGTAGTTGAAATCCATAACTTGCCCCAAAATTTGCCTACAAGCTCCTTTGGAAATGCCTTGCACAATTGTGGTGTTGGTGCGAAAACCCATGGCCCATTCCCTCTCATTTGTATTGGGTTCTTCCATATTAAATGATGGGAGTCCCAAATCATCCCTAGGCCCCCATTCCTAAATGCATGGGATTGTGGAAAACTCAAAAATGTTAGTAAGGTTATTTGTGGAAGGCCAACCCTATTGACTACAACCAAAGGTGGTTAGTCATCATCATGAAATGCACATGAATGGCATCCTAGATTCAATATGTCATCCACCAAGCATGTGGGTGGTCTAGGAATGAATTCATATGCTTGTTGGATCACCTCTAGTAATGCTAGGTTAGTCCACATCCATCGAAATTGACACTACTAAAAATCTTGTCGTTTGCAACCAGTCACTATGCAACTAGCATGCAACTGGTTGTCATTTGCAACTATCTCAGTCATGTTTACAATTATAAATTTGGTATTGTATAAATTTTCAACCATACAGTTGTGTGTGCAACTAATGTGCAACTAAATGTGTACAACATTGACATGTGTCATAAAAATGATGGCCTAAACTTATACATATTTAAATTATTATACTTAATATATCTACATAGGCTATGTATAATAATATTATGTGCTTTTAGTATTAAGGTTAACCACATGCTAACATATGCTAACCTAAACTAACCTAAGTTAAAATAACCATGGCTAAACAAACCTAGGCTAAATAAACTAAAAAGTTAAACTAA
>Ga0116229_10015210_pt1 | contig 10534 bp, 10 predicted proteins | sample S1TSphgellanicum_3_FD_87313 | JGI IMG/M metagenome (GOLD analysis project Ga0116229, IMG submission 87313) | Host-associated microbial communities from peat moss isolated from Minnesota, USA - S1T2_Fc - Sphagnum magellanicum MG | ecosystem: Host-associated > Plants > Peat moss > Unclassified...
TCGCCGGGAACCCGGTCGCCGGCAGGCTGCCGCCGGGGCGCACCGTCCCCCACCGCGGGACGGGGAGGCCCGCCCGATCGAGGAGCGTGTTCACGAGATGCTTGCGGAGGCAGATCGTCGTCGTGGCGCTCGAGCTGCCCGTGAACGGCACACCGAGCAGTTCGAGCGCGGAAATCACCGCCGGCTCGAGCGCCGCGACGCCATCGACGCCCTCGCAGAGATTGAATGCGAGGGCGAACTTGCCGCGCCGGACGCGTTCGATCCACCGGCCGTCGGGATTGACCGGGATGCGCACCGCCTCGTGGCCGGCGGCGACGAGGACGGCCTCGACCGCCTCGACCGATTCGAGGATCAGGAGGTCCGGCGTCTTCCCGAGCGCCGACGCCCCATCGAAGAGCACGGCGCACTTCACGGCCGCACGCTCACAGGCGGACGCCCTGACGCTCGGCGGCGAGCCGGCAGCACGTCTGGATCAACTCGTCGTACCCCATGCCGGCGGCGCGCGCCGCCTTCGGGAAGCAGGAATTGTCGGAGGGGTCCGGCAGGATGCCGGGCAGCGGGTTGATCTCGACGACGTGCGGCACGCCGAGGCCGTCGAGGCGCACGTCGACGCGCGCCCAGTCGCGGCAGGCGAGCGCGTGATACGCCGCCAGCGAGACGCGCTCGATCTGGCCGCGCAGCTCGTCGTCGATCGCCGCGGGGCACTCGAAGATCCGCAGCGGGCGCTCGGGCCGGTCCCAGAGCCACTTCGCCTCGAAGCCGTAGATCGGCAGCGCGCCCGGCGGGAGCGCGCCGAAGTCCATGCCGATCAGCGGCAGCACCTGGGCGCCATCGCCGTTGCCGAGGATCGCGCACGTGAACTCATCGCCGGGGAGGTACTCCTCGACGAGCACCGGCTCCGCATAGCGCTCGAGGAGAAAGCGGACCTGCTCGTCCGTGTCGGCCGGCGTACGGCAGAGGTTCCGCTCGGTGATCCCCTTGGAGGACCCCTCGTAGAGCGGCTTCACGAAGAGCGGGTAGCGCAGCGACTCGACGCCGGCGACCGCCTCGATCCGATCCACGACGCGGAACGGCGCCGTCGGCACGCCATGGTAGGCGAGGATCTGCTTCGTGCGCGCCTTGTCGAGGCAGAGCGACAGCGTCAGCGGATCGCTGCCGGAGTACGGGATGCCGAAGAATTCGCAGATCGCGGGGACGTGGGCCTCGCGGTTCGCGCCCGCGAGCCCCTCGGCGACGTTGAAGACGATATCGGGGCGCTCGGCACGGAGCCGGGCGGGGAAGTCGGCGGTCGCCTCGAGCCGGACGACGGTGCCGAGCGCGGAGAGGGCACGGGCGACGGCATCGATCGTCTCGGCGCTGTCCCACTCGGCGAACTGGTCGTCGGGATCCGGCGCCGCGGTCATCACCGCTTCGCCGCCCGGCGACAGGTTGGAGATACTGGGAGGTTCGTCGCTGTCGAGCGCCTCGTCGCGAGCCCCGCCGACGACGACGGCGGCCGACGGGTCGGCCTGGCCGGGCTTCTGATTGTAGGCGAATCCGATTCGCGTCATCCGGTCCTTGCAGCGTGGGCGTCGTGCAAGCGACGAGCAAGAGCGATGCCAGTTACGAATTCGGCGGATTATAGGTGATGCGAATTTGTCGCGCAATGTCCATTACTCGTCGCGCGCGCAAAAGTTTCGCGTTTCGCCACGACCCTCGCGGAATGCCGTGCGGCGACGCGCGTCGTGCGCCGATGTGACGCGGTCGGACCGCGCGATCAGACCTTGTGGAAGGTCGCGCGCGCCGCGTCGCGGCGGTCGTCGGCCAGGTAGATCTCGAAGTCCGAGAAGAAGGCCGGCGCCTCGCGCTGCAGGAGCCGGATCGTCGCGACCGCCAGCCGCCGGATCTCGAGATCGGCGCCCTCGCCGGCGCGGAGCGCGAGCATCGTGCGCCACGCGCGCGCGTTGGCGGTGACGACGATCTTCGTCTCGGTGGAGTTCGGCAGCACCCCGCGCGCGGCCTCGCGCGCCATTTTGCGACGGTGGACCCGGTCGGGCACCCAGGCGTAGCGCTCCATCAGCTCCGCGACGAGCGCGACGTACGCGGCCTGCGCCGACTCGATCTGGGCCTGCCACTGCGCCTCGAGCGCCGCGTCGCCGAGAATCGCCGGCGGGACGACGAAGCTGGCGTCCGACTCGTCGACGTACCGCTGCGAGAGCTGCGAAAACGCCCAGCCCGCGCGATGCCGCACCAGCTCATGCGTCAGCGCGCGACTCACCCCCTCGTAGAGCAGGGAGTAGGTCGCGTGTTCGAGGACGCTGCCGTGCGCCTGGCGCTTGATGTTCTCCAGGTAGTCGCGCGTCGTCCGCTCCGCCGGATTCGACTGGCTCATGTAACAGAGGCGACCCGCAAACTCGGCCAGTCGCTCCCCGTCGGTGCTCTCGCCAAGCCAGTGGACGGGGAGATGGGCCGGCTCGGCAAACGCCGGCCTGGCCAGCAGCGTGATGGTCGGCTCTCGATAAAACACGGGGCGGTGCGGCGAAGGGGACGGCGCGCGTCGGACGACGGCGACGAAGACGACGGGGATGCGGCCGCGAGACGGCGCGCGGAGAAGCTACGGCGCGCGCCCGGCAGGCGACAGCGCCGGCAGCGGGGACGCCGCCTCGGCGAGCAGCGCCAGGCGCCCGCGCGCGTACAGCCGCTCGCGCTCGACGCGCGCCAGGACGGCACGCGCGACGTCGGGGAGCGGCGGGAGCGCGGGGTCGTACTTCACGTCGCCGACCGCGCGCTGCCCGGCCAGCGGGACCTTGACCCCCGGATTGAGGATCCCGCGCGGATCGAAGGCGCGCTTGATCGCGGCAAAGAGTGCCAGCGTCGCGGCCGGCCAGACCGCGGTCATGAGCGGCGTGCGCAGCCGGCCGTCCCCGTGCTCGCCGGTCAGCGTCCCGCCCAGTCGCGCCGTCAGCGCCGTCACGTCGGCGAGGAGGGCGTCGAGGCGCAATCGCCAGTCGGGCTGTCGGACGTCGATCAGCGGGTTGACGTGGACGTGCGCGTCGCCGGCGTGGCCGAAGATCACGCCACGGATCCCCTGCCGCTCGAGCGCGGCCCGCACGCCAAGGACGTATTCGGCGAGCCGGTCCGGCGGCACCGCGCCGTCCTCGATGAACTGCATCGACTTGAGCGACGGATCGAGTCGCGCGAGGATCGGACTCGCCGCGTGCCGCAACGCCCAGAGCGCCTCCTCGGCCGCCGGATCGAGCGCGAGGTCGACGCCGCTCGCGCCCGCGTCCCGCAGCGCGGCCGCCAGCGCGCTCGCCGCGGCGTCGACCGCGCATCGTGCCGCCTCCGCATCGCCATCGCCCGCGTGACCGGCCTCCAGCTCGATCAGGAGCGCGGCCTCGGTCCCCGCCGGCACGCGCCGGCCAGCACCGCCGGCCGCGGCGACATCGAGGAATGTCCGGTCGAGCAGCTCACACGCGACGACGGCTCCGCCGACAGGTCCGGCGACCGCGTCCGCCGCAGCGCGACTCGCGGTCTCCGCGGCGGCGCGGGCCGCCGCCGTGCCGGCGACGGCCGCGGCGAGGGAGGGAAAGACCGCGAGCAGACTCGCCGTCGCCGCCGGTCGCGGCGCGAGCGCGAGCTCGATCCCGACGAACAACGCGAGGGTCCCTTCGCTCCCGACGAGGAGATCGACCAGATCGCCGGAGGCGAGGTACGCGTCGATTCCGTAGCCGGAGGAATCCTTCCGCACGCCCACGCGCCCCACGCGACCCGAGCCGGCGAGCGACGGTCGGACATCGGCGAGCAGCCGGGCGACCGCCGGGATCCCGCTCGGCGGTGGCGCGCCGCGCCGCACGACGGCGCGCGTGCCGTCGGCGAAGACGCAGTCGAGCGCCGTGACCCAGCGCCGCATCGGCCCGAACGCGAAGGTGTGCGCCCCCGCGGCATTCGTGGCGACCATCCCGCCGACCGTGCAGAACGTCCAGCTCGACGGGTCGACCGGAAAGCGGAGGCCCACCGTGGTCGCGGCGCGATCGACGTCGGCGGCGATCACGCCGGGGCCGACCTGGCAGCGGCGCGCCGCGACGTCGATCGGCCCGCGCGCGGCGAGTGTGCCGAGGTCGACGATGACGCCCCGACCGATCGCGCCGCCGCCCATGCTGCTCCCCGAACCACGGGCGATCAGCGCCGTCCCCGTCCGATCGGCCCAACGCACGAGGGTGACGACATCGTCGGCATCGGCCGGGACGGCGACCGCGTCAGGCATGAGCTGCGCGATGCCGGCCGCTTCGGCGTAGACGGCGCGGGCGGCCGCGTCGTCGCGGAAGGCGCCGCGAAATCCTGCCGGCGGCGTCACACGCCGAGGTCCGTCGGCACCGGCGGATCCTGCGCGTAGTCGTAGAACCCGCGCGTCGACTTCCGTCCATACCAGCCGACGAGCACCATCCGCCGGAGCAGTGGCGGCGGGGCGAATCGCGTCTCGCGGTATTCGGTGAACATGATCTCGGCGATCCGCACCGCGGTATCGATCCCCACGAAGTCGAGCAGCGTGAGCGGCCCCATCGGGTGGCCGGTGCCGAGGCGCATCGCGGTATCGATATCGGCCGTCGTCCCGACGCCCTGCTCCACCATCCGCACGGCGTCGAGCATGTACGGCACGAGCAGCCGGTTGACGATGAAGCCCGAGGCGTCCTTCGCCAGCACCGCCTCCTTGCCGAGGCGCCCGGCGAGGGCGAGCACCGCATCGACGGTCGCGGTGCTCGTCCCGACCGTCGGCACGACCTCGACCAGTCCCATCACCGGGACGGGATTGAAGAAGTGCAGCCCGATCACCCGGTCGGGCCGCCCGCTGGCCACGGCCATCGCCGCGATCGTCAGGCTCGACGTGTTGGACGCGAAGATCGTCGTCGGAGGCGCGAGCGCGCTTGCCTCCGACCAGAGCGCGTTCTTGACGGCGAGATCCTCGACGACGGCCTCGATCAGGATCTCCTTCGCCGCCGCCGGCCCGAGGTCGGTGCCGACCGTCAGCAGGCCAAGCGCCGCGTCGCGCGCGTCGGCGGCGAGCTTGCCGCGCTCGACGGCCTTCGCCAGGGAGCGCTCGATCGACTGTCGGGCGCGCGCGGCGAGCTCGCTCGACACCTCGCGCAGGTACGTCGGCAGTCCGGCGCGCGCCGCGACTTCGGCGATCCCGCTGCCCATCAGGCCCCCGCCGAGGACGCCGACCGATCCGATCGCCGGAGTCGTCGTCACCGGCCCGGCGACCCGAGGCGCCGTGACTCGCCGTGCTCCAGCCGGTCGAGGATCCGCTCGAGCGCGAGCTGCGTCCGCTCGACGACCTGACGGTGGCTCCGCGCGATGGCGAAGCCCGCGGCGAGGCCGGCGGCCACCGGGATCGCCGCGACCCCGAGGACGGCGCCCAGCATGAAGCCCTTGATCAGCAGCGCGGCGCCGACCATTCCGCCGCCGGCCGTCACGCCGCCGATGGCGACCGCGCCGCCCTGCTCGAGGCGTTGCGCGCGGGCGCGCGAGACGTCGGCATCGAGGCGGACGGCGACGCGTCCGTCATCGAGTGGCGCGAGCGTCGCGGCCACTTCGTGCGCGTAAAAGAGATCGAACGCCCGGCCACCGGGCGCGAGCCGGCGAAACGCCGCCCAGAAATCGCGACGCGGCTCCCACGTCATGCGGTCGACCCAGCGGCGCTTGATCGCCAGGGTTTCGTCGCGCAGCATCGTCTGGTTGAGCGCGGCGAGCACGTCGGCGGTCGTGCCGCGGATCGTCCGACTCGCCGACGCGACGCTCGCGCCGGCGACCTGCGCGGCGATCCCGCGCTCCTCGGGCACGGCGACCCGCGTGCGCTCCTCGGCCAGCGCCTGGCGGATCAGGGCCGGCGACAGGCCGGCCTCGGTCCCGGCGGCGATGATCTGTTCGTCGCTGATGTCGTCGCGTGCGTCGCCGTCGCTGGTCCGCGCCTGCAGTTCGGCGGCGCGCGCCAGGACCCGCTCGACCGCCGCGCGATCGAGCGCGTTGCCCGCAGCGCCCGGCGCGCGCACGGCGCTGCCGGCACTCGACGCGCGAGGCGGTGCGCTCGGGCCGCTGGCGGGACGGTCGGAATCCGCGGGCATTGGCGGGCGTCGTTCCGGCTACGCGAGCGCTTCGAGAATCACCGCGATCCCCTGCCCGCCGCCGATGCACGCGCTCCCCAGCGCGTACCGGCCGCCGCGTCGCGCCAGCGCGTGCAGCAGATGGACGGTGATCCGCGCGCCGGAGGCGGCCAGCGGGTGGCTGAGCGCGATCGCGCCGCCATCGACGTTGAGTCGCGCGGGATCGATCCCGAGCTCCTGCGCCACGGCGAGCGTCTGCGGCGCAAAGGCCTCGTTGACCTCGACGAGATCCATGTCGGCGAGCGCGAGGCCGGCGCGCGCCAGCGCCTGCCGAGCCGCGGGGACCGGCCCGATCCCCATGATCGTCGGATCGACACCGGCGAGCCCCCAGGCGACGAGGCGCGCGAGCGGCCGGCGTCCGATGCGCGCCGCGTAGGCGTCGCTCGCGATCACGAGCGCCGCCGCGCCATCGCCGATCCCCGACGCGTTGCCGGCGGTGACGACGCCCGTCGCGCGAAAGACGGGCTTCAGCTTCGCGAGGCCCTCGGCGCTCGTCTCCGGTCGCGGGTGCTCGTCGCGCGCGAACGGGACCGCCGGGCCGCCGCGTGCCCCCGGGATCGGGACGGCGACGATTTCGTCGGCGTACGCGCCGGCCGCCCAGCTCGCGGCGGTCCGCTGCTGCGACTGCAGCGCGTACGCGTCGACCGTGGCACGATCGAGTGCGTAACGGGTCGCGAGGTTCTCCGCGGTTTCGGCCATCGAGCACCCCGCGACGGGATCACTGAGCGACTCCCAGAGCGTATCCGCGAGTGGTGGCGACTGCCCGAGCTTGACGCCCCAGCGCAGCCCGCGCGCGACGTGCGGCGCCTGCGACATCGATTCGCCGCCACCGACGAGGCAGACGTCGGCGTGGCCGAGCAGGATCTCCTCGGCGCCACTGACGACCGCCTGGAAGCCGGAGCCGCAGAGTCGGTTGACGGTCAGCGCCGGTGTCTCGACGGGGCACCCGCTCTTGAGGGCCACGTGCCGCGCGAAGTAAATGCTGTCGGCGCCGGTATAGAGCACGTTGCCGAAAATCGCCTGCGACACGTCGGCCGCCGGCACGCCCGACCGCGCGAGCGCCGCGGTGGCGGCGTGGACCGTCAAGTCAATCGCCGACAGGTCCTTGAGTGTGCCGCCAAACGTCCCGAACGGCGTCCGGACACCGGCCAGGAACACGATTTCCGCCATCCCGGAACCTAACCGGCTGAGCCGAGCGCGGGCCCGCGGCGGTCAGGGCGGGGTACTGACGCCGACGCCCGCGCCGATGCGCGACTCGTGCATCGCGCCATCGCCGTCGCCGGCGATTCCGTCGTCCCGTCGCGCGTCGTCGTCGCCGTCCTGCTCGACGCCGCGACCACAGGTCGGGCAGAACTTCCACGAGACCTCGAGATCGGCGCTGCACGCGGGGCAGTGCTTGACCGTCACGTTCTGTCCGCAGTGGGGACAGAATGTGATGCGCCGATCGGCCGGCAGGTCGCCGCCGCAGAAGAGACACGGCCCGCGCGCGAGGATCGCGACCGGCGTCGTCGACGCGTGGCGCACGGCGGGCGACACCGTCGGCGTCGAGCGACCGGGCGTGCGTGCCGACTCGGCGTCGATCCGGCGCACGGCATCGGGCGAGATCTCGATCAGCGACGCCGCAAACGTGCGGTACGTGAGGGCGCCGCCGCCGGTGCCGGCGAGCGCCGTCGCGAGCCCCTGCTGCATCGCCGGGTCGCCCGTGACGTAGCCGCGTTCCCCGGCGAGCAGTCGCGTGAGGGCGTGCTCGTAGTCCTCGTGGACCTCGATCTCGAGATCGGAGCGGTTGTGGCGGTACGGCACGATGCTCTGATAGAGCTCGGCGACCGGAAAGGCGCTCGTCAGATACGCCGGGTAGTCCGCCCGCATGTTCCGGACGAGTCGACGAAAGAGCCGCTCGAGATCATCCATCGTCGGACCGGCTCAGCGCTTGTGCGCCGCGCTGTCGCTTTCGACCCTGGACATCTGTGCGTCGACGTCGGTCTGCACCTTGTCTCGCGTCTGGCCGCCGACCTGGTCGACGAGGCGCGCGACGATGTTCTTGTCGTTTTGCTTCGCGTCCTGGAAACCGAGGCCGTAGCCGACAGCGCAGCCAATGATCAGGACGAGGAGGTACCGCATCGGACGCTCGGGCGTGGGGAGGGGGACTCGCCCTAGCGACGCGCCGTGGCCGGCGGCGGTAACGGCAGCGGACGGTCGGGCCTGATTGCGTCGTCGTCCGGGAACGGCTCGGGATCCTCGCGGTGGCCGGCCTCGCGTCGCGCCGCGAGCCAGGCCTCGAAGCCCGATGGCTGCAGGCCGTCGGAGTCGCCGAGCGAGGCGGCGGCGGCGGTCGCGAGGTGATTGACGTACTCGTTTTGCGGGTGCCCGTCGTGGCCGCGGACCCAGCGCCACTGCACCGCCTGCCCGCCGGCGCGCACGGTCGCGAGCAGCTCGTGCCAGAGGGCGAGATTCTCGATCGCGCCGCCGCGCCGGACCCAGCCGCGCGCGGCCCAGCCGTGCACCCAGTCGCGCAGCCCATCGATGAGGTAGCGGGAGTCGCTGGTGAAGACGACGCGCGCCGAGCGCCCCCTCGTCGAGAGGGCCCGAAACGTCTCGATCGCCGAGCGCAGCGCCATGCGGTTGTTCGTCGTCGATCGCTCGGAGACCCAGAGATCGCGACGGACGATCTCGCCGGAGGCGCGCCGCGCCTCGATCAGGACCCCGGCGCCGCCCGGGTTGTCACCCTCCCGGCCGTTGCCGAGACACGATTCATCCGCATAGACCGCGACGACCGCGGTCACCGCACCACGTCGATCGTGTCGACGTCGTCGATGTAGAGGGTCATCGGCTCGCCGGTCGTCGGATGTCGGGTCGACAGTGCTTCCCGCCCGTTCGTCATCGCCAGCCGGATCGGGATCAGGACGTATTCGGTGCCGCGGCGAAAGACGGAGATCCGGGACCCCCGGATGATGGCACGCTCGAGCGCGTCGTACTGCGTGGTCGTCAGTTCGGCCATGGCCGCAAAGGTACCGTCCGGCACGTCTGTTGCGCTGACGCCGGAACGGTATGGACGACTTCGACGCGCTGTTCGCGGGTCGGCCGCTGATCCTGCTGTCGAACCGCGAACCATACGAACACGTCGAGGACGCGGCCGGACCGGTGGTCGTGCGACCCCCTGGTGGACTCGTGAGCGCGCTCGACCCGACGCTCAGGCGCACGCACGGCGTCTGGGTCGCGTGGGGGTCGGGGTCCGCGGATCGCGCCGTCGCCGATGACGCGGGGCGCGTCGCCGTGCCGCCGCCGCCCGAGGCGCCGAGCTACACGCTCCGGCGCGTCTGGCTCGATGGCGCCGACATCGAGGGCTATTACCTCGGCTTCTCCAACAGCGTCCTCTGGCCGCTCTGCCATCTGCTGATCCAGCATCTGCGATTCCGCGCCGACGACTGGGACCGCTACCGCGCGGTCAACGCCCGATTCGCCGCCGCCGTCGCCGAGGAAGCCTGCCGGGTCGGCGGCCGGCCGATCGTCTGGATCCAGGACTACCACTTCGCGCTCGTCGCCGACCTGCTGCGCCAGGCGGCGACGCCCGAGCTCTTCATCCATCAGTTCTGGCACATCCCGTTCCCGCCGCCGGAGATCCTGCACCTCCTGCCGTACGGGGTGTACGAGGCCGTGTTGCGCGGCCTCGTGGGCAACGATCTCCTCGAATTCCACACCGAACGCTATGCGCTCAACTTCCTCGAGTGCGTCGACCGTCTGCTCCCCGACGTCGTCGTCGATCGCGAGGCGCGCACGGTCCGCTATCGCCAGCACACGATGACGGTCGGCGCCTTTCCGATCAGCATCGACGTCGCACGGTTCGAGGCGCTCGCGGCCTCCGCCGAGACCGCCGCGCGCGCCGCGGCGCTCCGGGCGCGGTATGCCGGTGCCCACCGACAGCTCGGCGTCAGCGTCGATCGCGTCGACTACACGAAGGGGATCCCCGAGCGGCTGCAGGCGCTCGACCTGCTCTGGGAGGCGAGCCCCGAACTCCGCGGCCGTCTCACGATGCTCGTCGTCGCCGCGCCGTCGCGCTCCGAGCTCGCTCCGTATCACGCGCTGCAACAGGACGTGGAGGCCCAGGTCGCGGCGATCAATCGCCGACTCGAAACCGCCGACTGGACACCGATCGTGGTCGTCGCCGATGCGATGGACGCCGCGGACCTCGCGGCGATCTATCGTGCCGCGGATCTCTGCCTCGTCTCGTCGCTCCAGGACGGGATGAATCTCGTCGCCAAGGAGTTCGTGGCGTCGCAGGCGGACGAGCGCGGGGTGCTCGTGCTCAGCCGGTTTGCCGGCGCGGCGGAGGAGATCGACGGGGCGGTGCTCGTGAACCCGTTCAACGTCGACGGCTTCGCCGACGGCATCCGACA
>Ga0116229_10015211_pt1 | contig 10534 bp, 9 predicted proteins | sample S1TSphgellanicum_3_FD_87313 | JGI IMG/M metagenome (GOLD analysis project Ga0116229, IMG submission 87313) | Host-associated microbial communities from peat moss isolated from Minnesota, USA - S1T2_Fc - Sphagnum magellanicum MG | ecosystem: Host-associated > Plants > Peat moss > Unclassified...
CAGAAAAAGAACTGCTTGCTTTCACCTTGCCTCAAAATTGGTGATGAAATCCTCCGGCGGCTTGGGCGCCCATAGATACATGGCGTCGGCCACGTCGTGATCGCCCGCCTGCCAGTCCTTATCTGCGGGGATATAGTCCATATCGGCCGAATATTCGCTGTAGCTGCCCCAGGGGTCGCGAACGTAGAAGAAGTAGTTGGAGCCAAGCACGTGGCGGCCGAGGCCCCAACCGGCTGCAAAGCCCTTATCGGCCATTTGCTGGGCGCCGAGGCCGACATCGTTCACCGAGCCGACATCCCAGCTGCAATGGTGAAATCCCGGTGCGTCAGATGCAACGAGGGCCAGCATATGGTGGTCGCTGCCATGCGGGCCGTGCAGAAAGGCGACGCCGCCGCCCGATCGATCGGAGAGGCGCATGCCCAGCACATTCGCGTAAAATTCGATCGCCTTGCCGACATCGCGCGTAAAGATTGCCACATGGCTCATGCGCCGCGGCAAAATGGGCCGAATTTGGCTGCGCAGCATTGCCCCAGGCACACCGGCGGGGGAGGAGGACATGGCGAAGCCGGTTTTTTCGTTGGCCGAGGATTTTTCGGCGACGCGCAGTTCCACCTGGTTGCCGTCCATATCCTGGAACCAGATGCTGTTGCCGCCATCAGGCGCGGGCAGCAGCGGCAAGCCAAGCTGGGAGAGCCGGGCGCGGAACTGCGGCAGATCGTCTTCGAATATGCCGAAACTCAACCGCGCCAGACGCTTGGTTTTGCCTTCGGTCATTGCCGCCCAGCGATGCGTGTCGCCGAAATTGTAGAGCGCCAATTCATCCCCTTCCACACGCGCATCGAGGCCAAAATTTCGATAGAATGCCTGTGCTACGGCAAGATCCGGCACGATAAGCGAAAAATGGTCCAGCGAGTGGACGCCGAGCACGCCAAGCCGCCGTGTGGCCTGAGAAATCGTCATTATCGGTATCCTCCTGAGTTTCTTGTTTTTGCCCGAAAAGCGCCTCGCCGCTTGCCTGCCAGTGGATAGGTTGAGCTTTGCCAATCGGGCCTAGTTTGAGTGCAGAAAGGCGTGGAACCACCCGCCCGGCAGACGGCAGGCGACAAGCCTTCCGCTTTTATCTGGAGACCAATGTGGCAGAAGCGTTTATTTACGATCATGTGCGGACCCCGCGCGGCAAGGGCCGCGCGGACGGTGCCTTGCATGAGGTCACCGCCATCGAGCTTGCAACCCAGGTCCTTACCGCCATCCGGGACCGCAGCGCGCTGGATACGGCATTGCTGGATGACGTGATTCTCGGCTGCGCCCAGCCGGTTGGCGAGCAGGGCGGCAACATCGCGCGCGGCGCGGTGGTGAATGCCGGCTACGACCGCACGGTTCCCGGCCAGCAGCTGCACCGCTTCTGTGCCTCTGGGCTGGATGCCGTGAACATGGCCGCCGCCCAGGTGATGGCCGGCCAGTCACATGCCGCGGTCGGCGGCGGCATCGAATGCATGTCGCGCACCTTCATGGGCGCCGATAGCGGCGGCTGGTGCGCGGACCCGGCGGTCGCATTTCGAAATTACTACGCCCCGCAGGGCATCGGCTCCGACATGATCGCGACGCTGGATGGATTTTCCCGCGCCGATGTCGACAGCTATGCGGTGGAAAGCCAGCGCCGTGCCGGCATTGCCTGGGAGGAAGGCCGCTTCGCCAGGTCCATCCTGCCGGTGAAGGACGTGCTGGGCGAGATATTGCTGGATCGTGACGAACATATGCGCCCCGGCACCACGCTGGAGGGCCTGGCCAAGCTGAAGCCCGCGTTTGAGGGCATGGGCCTAAGGGATGGTTTCGACGCCGTGGCGCTGGAACGTTTTCCCGACATGGAAGCGATCAACCATGTGCATCATGGCGGCAATTCCTCCGGCATCGTCGATGGCGCCGCCGCCGTGCTGGTGGGCGATGCCGAATTCGGCAAGGCCGCCGGCCTGAAACCGCGGGCCCGCATCCGGGGTTTCACCTCCATCGGTTCGGACCCCACGATCATGCTCACCGCCCCGGCCGATGTAACGCGCAAGCTGTTCAAGCGGGCCGGCATGACGGCGAAGGACATCGATTTGTTCGAGATCAACGAGGCCTTCGCCTCCGTCGTCATGCGCTTCATGCGCGCGCTCGAACTCGATCCGGAGATCGTCAATGTGAATGGCGGCGCCATCGCCATGGGCCACCCGCTCGGCGCCACCGGTGCGATGATCGTCGGCATCCTGCTGGACGAGCTGGAGCGGCGGGATCTGTCGACCGGGCTCATCACGCTTTGCGTCGGCAATGGCATGGGAACGGCTACCATTATCGAGCGCGTCTGACCGCGCCATGCAGAGACAGGATAGACCATGAAGCATATCAGAATCGGCATCGATGCCGACGGCATCGCGACCCTTACGCTGGACAATGCCGAGGAATCCGTAAATCTCGTCTCGCCGGCATTCATCGAGGACTATACGGCGGCGGTCGATCAGGTGAACGCAGACCCGGCGGTGAAGGGTGTCATCGTCACCTCGGCCAAGAAGCTGTTCATGGCCGGCGCGGATCTGAAATTCCTGGTGAATTTTTATGAGACCGGAACCAAGCGGGAAGCCTATGCGTTCAGCCAAAAGGCAACGGCCATGCATCGCAAGATGGAAACCGGCGGCAAGCCGTTTGTCGCCGCCATCAACGGCACGGCTTTGGGCGGCGGGTTTGAGCTTTGTCTCGCCTGCCACGGCCGGGTGATTGCGGATGATCCGAAAATCATGGTTGGCCTGCCGGAAGTGAATGTCGGCCTGCTGCCGGGCTCCGGCGGCACCCAGCGTATCGTGCGCATTGCCGGCGTGCAAGCGGGGCTTGATCTGCTGTTAAGCGGCGCCAGCATCGGTCCCGCCCAGGCGCTCAAGCTCAGGCTGGTGGACAAAATCGTGCCGCCAGCGGAACTGCTTAGCGCCGCGAAACAATGGCTCCACGACAATCCGGATCCCGTGCGCGCCTGGGACAAAAAAGGCTTTTCGCTGCCCGAAACGGCCGGCCTGCTCAACCCCGCGGCGGCGGCTTATTTCTCCAACCTGGCCGCGGCGGCGACGGTCAAGGGGCGCAACTATCCTGCGCCGATCGCCATCACCTCGGCGGTGTTCGAGGGCGTGCAGCTTACCTTCGACGGCGCGCTCTCCGTGGAATCCAAATACTTCACCAAGCTGCTCACCGATCCGGTGGCCCGCAACATCATCCGCACCTTGTTCATCAACAAGGGGGCCGCCGAACGGCTGATCAACCGCCCTGCTGGCGTGCCGAAATTCAAGGTCAGCAAGCTGGCCGTGCTGGGTGCCGGCATGATGGGCGCCGGGATCGCCAATGTCGCTGCCGCTGCCGGCATCGAAGTCGTGCTGCTGGACAATACCCTCGCCCAGGCGGAGCGCGGCAAGGCCGGCATTGCCGCCTTGCTTGCAAAGGATGTCGAGAAGCAGCGCAAGACCGCGGATGCTGCCGCCGAAATCCTCGCTCGCATCACCCCGGCCGGTGATTATGCCCTGCTCGGCAACGCGGATCTCGTGGTCGAAGCCGTGTTCGAGGATACCGGCGTGAAGGCCGGCGTGACCGCCAGGGCCGAGGCCGTGCTGCCGGAAGGCGCCATCTTTGCCAGCAACACCTCCACGCTGCCGATCAGCGGGCTCGCAAAAGCTTCCAAACGTCCCGCCCAGTTTATCGGCCTGCATTTCTTCTCCCCGGTCGAGCGCATGGCGCTGGTCGAGGTGATCATGGGCAAGGCCACCAGCCAGGAAACCCTGGCGAAGGGGCTGGATTTCGTCGCACAGCTCCGCAAGACGCCGATCATCGTCAATGACAGCCGGGGCTTCTACACCTCCCGCGTGTTCCAGACCTTCATCCATGAAGGTGCGGCCATGCTGGCCGAGGGCGTGAACCCCGCGCGGATCGAAAATGCGGCCAAACAGGCGGGCATGCCGGTCGGCCCGCTCGCGCTGATCGACGAACTCACCGCCGACCTGCCGATCAAGATCGTGGATCAGGCGATCGCCGAAGAAGGCAGCGCCTATGAACCGCCTTGCGGTGCAACCGTGATGCGCAAGATGATCGAACTCAAGCGCTCCGGCCGCAAGACCGGCGCCGGCTTCTACGAATATCCGCAAGGCGGCAAAAAGCATCTTTGGTCCGGGCTGCAGGAGATCTGGCCCGTCGCCGCGGCGCAACCCGATGTTGCGGAGCTAAAAACCCGCTTCCTCTATGCCCAGGCGATGGAAACCGTCCGCTGCCTGGAAGAGAACGTGCTGACCAATGCAGCGGATGGCGATCTGGGCGCGGTGCTGGGCTGGGGCTTCCCGAGTTGGACGGGCGGCACGCTCTCCCTCATCGACACCGTGGGCGCAGCGGAATTCGTGAAGGTTTGCGATGGACTGGCGCAGCGATATGGCAAGCGTTTCACGCCTTCCGCATGGCTGCGCGCCCGCGCCGCCGCCGGAGATTCGTTTCTCTCCGCACCCCGGCAAGCGGCGGCGGCTTAGGACATGGGCATTCCCCGTCTGATCTTCGATGCCGATCACGACCTGTTCCGTGATCAGGTGCGGCGCTTCTTCAAAACAGAAATCGCGCCATATGCCGAGGCGTGGCGCGAGCGCGGCTATGTCGACCGCGAGGCTTTCCTTAAGGCCGGGGCACAGGGCTATCTGCTGATGTATGCCGATCCGGAATATGGCGGCGCGGGGGTCGCGGATTTCCGCTACGAGCAGATCGTCTATGAGGAGAATATCCGCAACGGCGAGATCGGCTTCTACATCAACCTGCATTCCGGTCTGGTCGCCCCCTATCTCCACAAGCTGGGCACGCCCGAACAGAAGCGGCGGTTCTTGCCAGGCTGTATTTCCGGCGAAACCATCCTGGCCGTGGCGATGACCGAACCTGGCACCGGCTCCGACCTTGCCGGCATGCGCAGCCGGGCGGAAGACAAGGGCGATTATTGGGTGCTCAACGGCTCCAAAACCTATATTTCCAATGGCTATTTGGCGGATATCGTCATCGTCGCCGCCCGCACCTCGGAAGCGCGCCACGGCCTTGGCCTGTTCATGGTCGAGCGCGGCATGGAAGGCTTCGAACGCGGCCGCCGCCTCGCGAAAATGGGACTCTCCGCGCAGGACACCTCGGAGTTGTTTTTCGATAACGTCATCATCCCGAAGGGGAACGTGCTCGGCGATCCCAATGAGGGTTTCAAGCACCTGGCGCAATTCCTCGCAGGCGAGCGCCTGATCGCCGCCGTGGGTTCGATTGCCGCGGCGCAGGAAGCATTCGATATCACGCTGGATTATGTGCAGCAGCGCAAGGCGTTCGGCCGGCCGATCGGGACCTTTCAGAACAGCCGGTTCGTCCTGGCCGGATTGCGGGCCGAGATCGATGCGGTGCAGACCTTCATCGACCAATGCGCGATGCTCTACAACGAGGGCAGGCTGGAGGCGGATGTCGCCGCCGAAACGAAATTACTGGCCTCCGAACTTGAAGGCAGGGTCTGCGATGCCTGTGTGCAGCTGCATGGGGGTGCCGGCTACATGGAGGAATATCGAATCTCGCGGATGTATACCGATGCCAGGGTGACCCGCATCTTCGCGGGCACGTCCGAGATCATGAAGGAAATCATCGGCCGGGGCCTGGGCCTCGACGAACGCAAGATAAAATAACGCCAGGCAAGGGAGACAGCATATGCGTTTTTTGAGATTCAAGCAGGACGGCAAGCTTGGCCTGGCCGTGGCCGCGGGAGAGGGCTTCCACGGCCTGTTCGCCGGCGATGCCGGTTATCCAGGCGATCTGCCGGCGCTGGTGGAAGCCGGGACGGACGCACTGCAATCCGCCGCCGCCGCGCTCGCCAAAGGCGCGAAAATCGACGAAACGGCGATCACCTATCTGCCGCCTTTGCCGAATCCCGGCAAGATCATCTGCCTTGGGCTGAACTACAAGGATCACGCCGCGGAAGGTGGGTTCGAGGTCCCCAAATATCCGACCTTATTCGGCCGCTTCGCCTCCAGCCTGATTGGCCATAACGCGCCGATCCTCAAGCCGATCGTATCCGATCACCTGGATTATGAGGGCGAACTGGTCGCGGTGATCGGCAAGGCCGGCCGCCACATCGCCCAGGCAGAAGCGCTTTCCCATGTCATCGGCTATTCCATTTTCAATGACGGCTCGGTGCGCGATTACCAGTTGAAAACGCCGCAATGGACGATCGGCAAGAACTTCAACGATACCGGTGCGTTCGGCCCCTATTTCGTCACCGCCGATGAGCTGCCGCCAGGTGCCGCCGGGCTCAAGATCGAAACCCGCTTGAACGGCCAGGTCGTGCAGCATGCCACCACCTCCGACATGGTGTTCGATGTCGCAACCACCGTCGCTTTGCTCAGCGAGGCGCTGTCCTTGGAACCGGGTGACGTGCTGGTGATGGGGACGCCGGCCGGCATTGGCCTGGCGCGCAAGCCGCCTTTGTTCATGAAGCCCGGCGATGTATGTGAGGTCGAGATCGAAAAGCTCGGCATCCTGCGCAGCCCGATCGAAGCGGAAGCATAACCGCCAATAGCTGGGAGGAAACAGACAGAATGGCCAATTTCGTTCTCTGCCATGGCGGCGGCATGGGCGGCTGGGTGTGGCGCTTCCTCAAGCCCTCGCTGATCGAGGCCGGCCATGCGGTTTACACCCCAACCTTTACCGGGTTCGGCGAACGCAGCCATCTCATCAGCCGTGCCGTCACGGCGGCGACTCATGCCCAGGACGTGGCGAGCGTGCTGGAATATGAAGACATCACGGATGCCATCCTGGTCGGCCATTCCTATTCCGGCACCGTGCTCCCCGGTGTCAAAAAACTGGCGGGCGACCGGGTGAAGCGGTTGGTCTTCATCGACGCGCTGGTGGCGCATGAAGGCGAAGCGCCGGGCGTTGCAATCGGTTTCATGCCGGCGGAACAGGCGGCGGGGCTTGCCGCCATGCTGGCGGCAGGTGAAGGCCCGGTTGGCACCGATGTGCACAAGCAGCAGCGCGAACAGGCGAAAACCGAGCCGCATCGCATGACGCGTGAGCGCGAAGCCTGGCTGCTCGGCCTTTTGAGCGACATGCCGCTTTCCTGCATGGTCAATCCCGTGCCGGCAGGGGCGGAGAGCCTGGGCGCGGATATCGACTATCTCAGCGTCACCCACACGATCATGCAGCCGATGCATGCGCGCGCCAGGGCGCTTGGCTGGCGCGTGACGGAATTCGAAGGCGATCATGCGATCATCGTCGGCGACCCGGAACCGATCGCAAGATTTCTGCTCGGTCTGGTATAGGCTGCGCCGATGAAAATCATCATTACCGGTGCCGCCAGCGGCATCGGCCGAGCCATCGCCCTTGGCGCCGCCGAGCAGAAATTTTTCGAGAGCAGCCCGGCGCTGCTGCTGGTGGACCGCGATCCGGCCGGGCTCGCCGTATTGGTGGAAGAACTGCAAAAGCGTGAAGTGCACGCATTCCCCTGCGTGGCGGACCTGTCGGATGCGGCTGCCCCGGCGCGGATTGTCGAAGAAGCCAAGGCCAGGCTGGGCGGCCTGGATGCCTTGATCAGCAATGCCGGCGCCATTCACGGCATGGCGCTGCGGGACATGCCGGTCGAAGAATATGAGCGCATCTTCGCGATCAACTGCCGCGCCGCCTTCCTGCTGGCGCAAGCCGCGTATCCGCTGCTGAAGGAATCGCGCGGCGCCATCGTTGTCACCGCTTCCATGGCATCCGAGCATCCCGCACCGGGTCTTGGGGTCTATAGCGCCAGCAAGGCCGCGGCGGCCATGCTGGTCAAGCAGATCGCCCTGGAATGGGGTCCGGATGGGATCCGCGCCAACTGCATCTCGCCCGGCCCGACCATGACCGCGATGACCCAGAAATCCTATTCGGACCCGGCGAGGCGCGAGCAGCGCGCCGGCGACATCCCGCTGCGCCGGATCGGCCTGCCGGAAGACCTTGCGAAGGCCGCCTTGTTCCTGGCCAGCCCGGCAGCGTCGTTCATTACCGGCGTCAACCTGATGGTCGATGGCGGGCTGAGCCTGACCGCCATGGTCTCGTCCAGCAGCGCCGCGGCAAGCATGGACCCGCGCTGAAGCAAATGGTCGCCCGACCGCGCCGCCAAAGCGGTTCATGATACCGCTCCTACACAACGCGGTAGGGCACGATCCCCGGCGCGATCGCAATTGCGCCTGGCGCGGCCTTCCCTCAAGCTTTTCCGTGCCGCGCGCTCCGGCGCGTGAGGCGGAAGCCGGCGCCACCCTCGCTGCCCGCGGTGCTGCTTTCACGATACCGGCTTTCAAAACCGCCGCTGCGTAGCCAAGCCGCTCTAGCTCTATTAGAGAGGCTGATTCACGCTTTCGGTTGCCGCGCAAGGCGCGTCAACCTCAAACGATCAGGCTTGTCTAAAATCCTTGCATTTTTACAAATTCGTCGAAGGCCGCGCGGCGGGTTCGCAATGTGTTGATCGGGTGGTCCGGGTCGCGATAACCCAGAGCCATTCCTGAAAACAGCATTTGATCGGCAGGGGCATCGACCTGTTCGGCGACCGTCTTTGGCCAATTGGCCCAGATCTCCTGGGCACAGCTATCGAGGCCGTATTCCACCGCCAGCAGCATGACGGTCTGCATATACATGCCGAGGTCGGACCATTGCGGCGGCCCCATGCGGCGTTCGATGAAAAAGAACAGACCCACGGGTGCGTCGAAGAAAGTGAAATTCCGGGCGAGCTGGGCGAGACGGGCGGGTTTGTCGCCCCGCGCGATGTTGATGCTGCGGTAGAGGTCTTCGCCGCATTCGAAACGGTAGGTCCGGTAAGGCTCCCATAATGGGGCGGGGTAGACGTCGTATTCCGGCGTCTCTTGCCGGCCCGCCGCGATTTGCTCGGCCACGCGGCGGGTCAGCGCGGCGAGGGGCTGGCCCGTCAAGGCATACACCTTCCAGGGCTGAACATTGCCACCGGATGGGGCGCGGCCGGCTTTTTGCAGAATTTTCCTCAGCAATTCAGCGGGGACGGGATCCGGTTTGAAGGCCCGAACCGATATTCGCCGTTCCACCGCTTCGCCGACATTCATGCTCTATCCCCTCATTCGCAGATCTTTACGACGGATTTTACCGGTCGGAGTGAGCGGCATTTCAGCGATGAATTCAATGGCGCGCGGATATTGATAAGGCGCGGTTTTGGCCTTGGGTGGCTTTGCAATTCCGCCATCTCCAATACCCCGGTTGCGCGGGCACGGCTGCAAGGCTGGCATGGAACCGTGGCTTGATCCATTGCAAAACCTGCACTTTTCGATAAAACGAAAATCGGGGAAAGATTTCCAGTGCCACGGCATGTGACGCAACAGCGACGCGATATACCGGTTTTCTTCCTCTACGGTGAGCCGCGCCGTGAGGTTGGGCCACGGTTTTTGCATTTGGAGCCGCTGGAGGACCGATCCCGGCCGAGCGATTGGAACATTCGTGCCCATGCGCATGCCAATCTGAACCATGTATTTTTCCTTAATTCCGGCAGCGGGCTGATGGTGGCGGACGGGGCGACGATGCGCTTTGAAACGCCTTGCCTGCTGCTGGTGCCGGCCCGCATTGTGCATGGATTTTCCTATACGCCGGACACGGCCGGCTGGGTGCTGACCTTGGCGGATGCCTATTTGAACGAGTTGACCGCGCGCGAGCCGGCTTTCGCCACCCTGTTTGCCGCGCCGCGCTGCCTGCCGGCCGCAGCAGAGGATGGGCTGGAAGACTGGCTAAGACGCCTGGCGCAAGAGCTGGTATGGAACGCGCCTGGCTATGCCAGCGCCATCGAGGCGCATTTGCTGGGCGTGCTGGTGTCGGCCCTGCGCCTTGGCCATTACGCGGTTCATACGGCGCGGCCGGTCGCCGGCCGGGCGGCTGAGCTGGTCGCGCGCTTTCGTGACCTGATCGAGATCGAATATCGCAACGCGGTGCCATTGTCGCATTACGCCGCACGCCTGCGGGTGACCGAAGCGCAGCTGCGCCGGGCCTGTCTCCAGATCGCCCGGCAACCGCCAATCCAGCTGATCCGGGACCGAGTGTTCCTCGAAGCCCAGCGCATGCTGCTCTATACCAACATGACCGTGATCGAAGCCGCGCATTCCTTGGCCTTTTCGGATAGCGCTTATTTCACGCGGTTTTTTACCAAACATGCGGGCTGCTCGCCGCGCGCGTTCAGGCGGCAGATGACGATGACGAGCCAAGATTAGAAATAAGCAGCGTTCGACCAGGCTTGGTTATCAGTTTCGCCAAAGGGCCAAGGCGTCAAGGACTTCGACGCCGGAGGCGGAAATTGCGAGCGGATTGATCTCCAGCAGCGTGAGATCCGGGCCGAAGGCAAGCGCCGCTTCGGCGATTTTTTGCACCGCCAGCACCACCGCATCGAGATCCTGAACCGGGCGGCCGCGGCCGCCGGTGAGCAAGGGGGCGGCGCGCAGGCTGCGCAGTGCCTGCTCGATCCGCTCCGCACTTGCGGGAAGCGGTAACAAGCGGG
>Ga0116229_10015212_pt1 | contig 10534 bp, 13 predicted proteins | sample S1TSphgellanicum_3_FD_87313 | JGI IMG/M metagenome (GOLD analysis project Ga0116229, IMG submission 87313) | Host-associated microbial communities from peat moss isolated from Minnesota, USA - S1T2_Fc - Sphagnum magellanicum MG | ecosystem: Host-associated > Plants > Peat moss > Unclassified...
AATGGCCTGACTGGCCAGACCTAAGCCTAAATCAGGTTCAGCAATGAACTAATTCAACAAGAGTTGATAGGGTACTCAACAGTGACTAATGATTGACTATAATCTACCTGTAACCAGCATACTGCTGGTTTGCGTAACCCCCCATGCCCATCCACATGTTAGGAACCCCCTGACCCATTCCCATGTTCATGTTTGGAGCCATGTTTGGAGCCATTCCCATGGCCAGGTTTACACCCATTCCCATGCCAGGATTAAGTCCCATCTGTGGTCCCATACCTGTAACAGGTGCCACACCTGGTGCCATACCCATCCTTACATTCATGGCTGCAGGTGGGGGAAGGGGTGGAGAGGGCAAAACACTAGCACCTGCTCTGCCAAGGCCAGATCCAACACCCATTGCTTGTCCCATTGATGATGCACCATATATTGATTTCCTCTCATCCTTCTTCTTATTGTCAGATCCTCCCCATAGCTCATTCCGCAATGATGCATCTGTGAGTTGGATGCCCAAATCTGCCAAAGGATTCACTTTTGCTGCCAAATTCCAACACAAATTTAGTCTCAGTGTTTCATCCCATGCAAATAGGTCAACTACCACTGAATATGAGTCTGGAATTCCACTCATAGCCAATCCCAAAAGTATCTGCACTTGAAAAGACAAGCAGAAGAACAGCATAGTGACATGGAAAATCATATTGGAAGTTTATGCCAAATCTGTATCTTCATGTGAGCAACTACGTGAACCAAACAAAAGCCAAAAAATGCAGACCTTGTTGCCTACCCTAGAGTCACAAGCAATCCACTCTCAGAGCTTCTCATGGAGTCACTGAACAAAACAACCTGCACAGACTACTTTGGTGATTATCTATTCTATATCCAATCCAAGCTGGAATAAAAACTTGGAGAGGGAAAGAATAGATTAGAAGATGACAGCAGACGAGATTCGTACGTCCAGCTATATTGAGGTCCACCAAGCCTGTGCTGAGAGTATCAGCCCACAAGGTTGACTTGAGTGGAGCAAAAGTTTTCTTTGGTTGTTGCTGAGGCTGCAACATGCTACAATTGATGCTAGGTTGCATCTGCATACTTTCCAATTGTGTTTGTTGGGTGTTGGTTGACAGACTGTTTCCAGAGGGTTGATTGTTACTGTAAGATTGAACATTGCTTGAAGGCTGAGTGCTGCCAATAGATTGGTTACCAAAAGATTGCACTTGCAACACTGTAGCACCTTGGGAGAAACCACTCCCATTATTTGGTGCAAAATCAAAAGCAGGGGAAGCCTGAGGAGGTGGAAACATGCTTCCACCATTGTCATTTGAACCCCCTGATCCAAAAGCTTCCAAGCTCTCTGCTGCAACACTTTTGGCAGGCAAAGTTGGTTGTTGAAATGCTGGTGGAGGGAATAGACTTGGAATGGATGGAGGAGGGGCTGCTTGCACTGCTGGAGCTCCAAACATGTCTGGGGCAGATGATGGGGCAGCCTGAAATGCTGATTCCCCAAAAAGGTCTTCACTTGGTGCCTGTTTGCATTGGCAGAAGACACCCACCCAATCATTGGAAATGTACGAGCAAACCCAGTGTTGTGTAGATATAAATAAATCAGATGGGACCACAGCAGACCTAGTACAAGGTTCTATCGATGAGGCAGGAATGTGTAAAACATCATCTTAGAGCTAGAAAAAAGCCATAACAACTCCCACACAGTGAAAGCTGTCATTAGTGCAAAAAGAACACTGCAAAAGTGTGAACGGACACAAATTTTTGTTACCACAACATACAACAGAACAGAGTCCCACAGAATCATATAAAGTTCAATAGACATATCCATAAGATTGCAGAAAACATTGCACCATAACACTTTCAGGTAATTATTGTGTCAGGTCCAGCAAAACTAAAACTAAAACAACAAGAATGAGTGCAGCCATAACCTTATGGAAGTCCAGAACTAGACACTTCCAATACATATTCCTCATTTAATATTTACCTGTAAAGTATGATTGGAACTGGTTGCAGGAACTGGAACAACCTCAAACCCAATGTTCCCAAACAAGTCTTCAATACCACCTGTACTCTTTGCCACAGCTGGAGGTGCAGAAGATGGTACACTAGGGGCAGCTTCTCCAAAGAAACCATCCTTGGGCTGGCTTGCAGAAGAAGCTACAATGATGCAACACACATGGGAAGTTCAATATCAAACAAACATTGCATCAAACCCATTCAATCAGCATCCACAACTAGTTCTATTTCCTAACTATTCTTTAGAAAAGGGCTGAATGACAAACAGAAGCAAAATTGAAACCAGTGAGCTGTGACATGAACATATTATTTTAACAACTTCATATAACCAAAGACTGCAGCTTTCAGTGGCTGAATCCAGAAACTTGTGGCCCATCAAAATCTATCCTGCTCACTCAATATCTTCATAATTATTGAGAAATTTTCTTTACTTATAAATTAAGTCACACCTGAATAGAAGTGAGGGAGGACCCAATCATAATGAGGTTATAGAGATTTTTGTTTTGCTAGCATCTTAGCAGACAAGGAAGAAAGAAAGAAAGAAAAAAAACAAAGACCCCACCCTTAAAAACAGAGGAAAGACACGGGGTGTGGTCTGAACAACAGTCACATGTATTCTCAGTGACCTTCAACAGCACTGACCAACTATCATAACATCCCCACTGAGTTCTTCAGCTCCTGGCAGTGGATGGAGTTCAGTCGCACACATTAGCCACCATAATGAGTTTCTGTCACAAGACCAGTAATGATGGGAAGACTCAACCATGATGCTGGCTAGCTCAACAGAACATATAATAGAAGGAGATGGCCAGAGAAAGCAAGAATAAGAGAAATACAGAAAGAATGAAAAACCAAAAAAAGACTCAAACAAGGAGAGAGTAAGACATATCTATGAAATTGCAAAGAAGGTAAAATGACAAGTGCACCATAACCTTATGAGAGTCACTCACAAAGTGACAGACCATCACCTTGACCACAAATAGCAGTGACGAGCTGCAGTGACTACCCACTGACTTCATTAGCTCCTGATTGTGGGTGTAGATAAGTTACAATAACCCATCTGAAATCTGGGCAAACCATTACAAAAAATCATTGTCCTGAGTTTCTCTCACATTTCTGAAAGAGACAGGAAGACACAATCATGATGTTGGCTAGCACTCAAGAGACATACCTAATGAAAAATGTCAATAGTATCCTCATTTCAGTTCAAAAAGCCTGTGAGATTAGCTTGTTTGTGTAAAAACAAAGATCTAAGCCAAACACAAAGTGAGGCCAACATAGAGAATAGTGATTGGGGCCTCCTGAACCCTGAACATATCCTTTAAGCTCACCAGTAGCAATTACTTGGATGCAGAACATCCAATAAAGCCACTGGAGCACATATATTTGAAATTGGAGAGGAATCTCCACAACAATAATTTGAAGGTAACATGACAATGAGTTGGAGTCATAACCTTATGGGAGTTGCTCACAAGGTGTCAGACCATCACATTACATCACAAGAGAGTAACACAACAGAGAAAAAATTGGAGAACTTTAAGAGTAGAATCTGTTGAGAACAATCCTGCTCACTAATTCATAACAGATTCCAAGTGAAAACACAAAGTACAGATACTTACCAGCTGCAGAGAAGGCACCTCGTGGATCAAAATCATCTTCATCTGCTGCCTGATTTGCAAAATAAGCTCCCCCACCACCATGTTTACTGGCAACATCTTGGACTGTGCTAACAGCAGCCTGTGCCTGGCTGGATTGAGCTCTTCCAACTGCTGCAGCTACACCTTTACTATTAACCCTGCACAAACTCCAAAAGTCACTACAGCCTGCTGCGGCCAAAAAATGGAGGGACAATCAGAGGTTTGTCCATTTACATTCCCTGACTAACAGGCTACAAAAGAGTGATTGATCAAGGCCCTCTTCAAGCAGCCAGGAGGATAGCCAGCGTATAAGTACATGAGTGCTCACTTCAATCAACCTGATGAATCCACTTAGATGCTTTCAGATTTTCACAGAATGTCTACTTGAGACTTTTTGTACTGTAGCAGAACATGCAATATGTGCTACAAAAATCGTGGCTGATGAGATGCTTGCCACCACCAAGGACATCCACATTTTCTAAGTGAAGAGATGCACTCCACTAGTACCTGTCATCCTCCTGATCATCAGCTTGCACTGTGTCTTCATAGGCAGGAGGAGGAGCAGCTCTTGCATTGTTGCTTTGCCTGCCATTACCTACATAATGTCAGCCCAATGGTTTCAAGTACAGACAAAAAGTTGAGAATTGTCTTAAAAGTGTGTATTCCTGCAATCATTGGCAATTGACATCTCCTGGCTCCACATATTGCTTGCAACATCCCACCCTCAGCAACCACATGTGTCACAATAAAGTTTATTTCAGCTGATGCAATGTCCCTACCTCACACAGTTTGAATGTGAGGGTCTGATGGCAGATTATGTGCTTTCTGTGCATCTTTCACAAATTATATTAAAAGTATTCACCTATAATCACCAAGGACTCTCCATAGATACAGTTTTGAATCAACCTGAATAGAAACTGTGAGACAACTTGGTAATTAAGATGATCAGATTCACAACCAAACAAGAGACAACAGCAGGCTGAGAGAGGAAAAAGAAGGAAAAAATCAACTAAAAAGAACAAATTAGAAGAATACTGCAGTGTGAACAATGGTGACAGTATCTTGAATATTTGAGTGACCATGAACAGCAACATATATAGCAGTGACTATCATAACATCCCACATCTTGCCTCAGTACCCAGATGAAGGAGAGGCAAATGTCAGACATCAACCAACATACAGGTTACTGTTACAAATCTGCAAGCAATGGGAAGACTCAGGTGTGATCCTAGCTAGCTCACAAACTTTAAGATTAGGGAAACTTATGGGGAAAATGAGAGGTGTAAAGAAAGAAGAGTTAAGGGAATAGACTGGAAGTACTAGGAACACACAACTTTGAAAGCAAAACCAAGGAAAGAAAGAAATGGGAGCCATCTTGCACCTGGAAGAATAGTGATCCTCGTCCTCATAGCCCCGATCTCGATCACGATCACTGGAAGCACCACTATCATACCTGTCATTGAAGCTTCCCTTTTTGCTATAATCATCAATGTTACGGTCTCTATCCCCACCATATCCATCATCTTTGTGGCGGTCCTTCTCTCTTCCTGACCAGTCATCATCCCTATATCGATCAGTGTCTCTACTTGTCCCACCATAACTGTCATAATCATCTCTTCCTCCACGGCTCCCCCCATAACTACCTCCATAGTGGTCATCATCCTGGTCACCATAGCCTCCACCAGTACTTGAGTATGTACTAGGTCTGAATGACATTCCAGTACTTGACACACCCCGATATCTGTGCAAACAGTCATCTGTGTCAAATGACTAATGAGGACATCCATCCAAAGCAGCACAAGCAACACCAAGCACAGACTATACCAACCCATCCAGTAGAGATCCCTTGCATGGTCTCAATTCAAAACCACCCCTCTACTGAACCTGCTGTCAACAGAATTACCCCATGCAGGTTGCAGAATTTCCACTGACACACACACAATTCCCAAAATGCAGCTACTGTACCGTACATGTCAAAGGTTCCCCTCAGCAACCAAAGCATTCTCTTTTGCAGCAGCATCTTGACGACTACCTTAGGGATGTAATCATACAAAGAATAAGCTTTTGCAGAGAAGATCTCAATTCTGACAAAATGTGAAGGGATGTATTAGAAAGGTTTCATGTACTTCTCTCTGTTGGCATTAGCCTTTTGTCTCACTTCGCGGATTCTCTCTTTGTCGTTTATCAATGAGACAAGATTCTGGGCCTTTTTTCGTACATTGATTCCCTGGTCCTTGCCACTGGCTTCAATGTACTGGAAATCAACCAATGTCTGTAGAAAATACATCGTTTGAAGTGTTTAAGAAACCCAGACCATGAGAGGACAAACATAATTAGCTTAGATGCAGCAATTACAACATTTCTCTGACACATACCCACAACTATACATCTCTAAAGGAATGCATAGAAAAATCCACAATAATACTTTCAAGGTAGCCATTGTGTTAGTTCCAGCCACCAAAACAAGCATGAAAGAACATATGTGGTCAGAACCTTGTGAATGTCCCTCATAAAGTATCAGACCATCACCTTCAGGATAAATGGCAGTGATTAGCTGCCATCACTCACCCCTGACTTCATCACCTTCCAATGGTGGATGTAAAATAATCTGCCCTGAATTTCCATCACATTTTCCAGAAGCAATGGGAAGACTCAGACATAATATCTGCTGGCACTCAAAAGGTATAGCTAAATAAAATTCAGCAATATCCTCAGTCAAGCTGCAACAAACTTGTGAGGGTATATTCATTTCATTTTAGCTTGACCTTGTACAAGCAAGTAACTAAGCAGTAAGATAAAGAGGTCTACATAGAGGATAGTGATTGGGCCCTGCTGCCCCTGAACATATCCTGTTAGCACATGACTAGTGACTTCACGGACGCAGTACATCTGTTTTAACAACTGGCAAAAGCCATGTATGAGATTGCAGGAAAAACCTCCACAATACCCACAACTGCACATATCATTCAATAGTTCTAGTAAAGAATTAATTGTATTCTTGTCCTGAAGGCAAATTTTGGATAATAGGAACCAAAGAGGCCAGTAAGGTGTTAGTTGACTCACCTGAATGTGGTAGGTATGCTCCCGAAGTTCATCTATGACCCTTTCTGAACCATTGGCAACCAAATATTCCAGCACTGTCAAAGACTGGCACACAATCACACAAACTATCATCAGGTAGGAGATATCTCCAGCAGCCATAATTCACATGTCAGATCGAATGGAATTCTTCTGAACAAATTCATTTCATCTAGTGTTTCAAGATCATGAGAGACATGTGCATTTATCTCCTGGCTAGGACAAAAGCCCTTTGCATTGACCATTCTACAAAGCCCTTGAAGCACACAACTGATTTCAATACTGAGACCATATCAAATTGACTGACATTGAATGATAAGTCCCCCCTTTCCCCCTCCACTAGATCAGCACACTGAAGAAAATCATATCATTACCTTGTACACATGACGCCAATTTCTTCCAGTGTCATTCAGCCGCTTGTACAAAATTGCCATTATGAGCTGGTAGTCATTGCTGTATACCACAACAGGAAAGGAACACAGCAAATGGTCAAACCCACAGTCACCACCACATCAATGCAGCATTTCCTTCAAATTTATCTCTCCCCTGAGAAAATAAAGGGCTTTCAGTTAGGCTCTCACAAGTTGCGAGTAGCTTGTGCAATATCAGCCATAATTTTTCCATGAGGACCCCAAGGCTCATTACTTGTTGCTTCAAGGACCTGCAAAACAATCCAACTAATCTCTCTCTGTGAGTAATCATCTCACAAGAATCACTACCCATTTCGTCTTCTTTCTGCCACATTATCAGTGGCAGCTCAGCTTTAGAATGGATATATGTGGCAGCAAGATATGAGGATTTCATTGCAGATTTTATAACTGATTACCAGAAGAATCGGATTGATTCTTTTGCACCAAATCAAAAGAGTCACTCTCTAGCAATTTGCTCTGCTTAAATGAGATGGGTTTACAGACAGGTGATTGAATCGTACTTTCACTTCAATCTCTGGAACCTTGAGGACCTTTTTGTTCACTTCTCTTTTCCTGCAACATATTGTCCCCATAAGAGAAAACTCATTGTAAGAGATTTTTCAACATCTGATCTGCACAGACCTTAATAGCTTCTCGCTGTGGCAATGATTTGAGATCCAGTATGAAATGTACAAGAAAAAACTCTCTCCCCCGTGGAATAGACAAATATATGGGAGAGCGAGTACTTCATGCATGAGAACAACACAGACTTCGTGTCTTCAAGTAAGTGCGATGGAGTTGCAATTCCTACTCAGAAACACAACTGAAGCATCATAGAGCTCGCTGATACATTCAAAACCGTCCAAATGCATCATGACATAAAACGTCGTCGTCTTTTGAGCTCTTAGAGATTTGCTTGCACTCGGGGCACCTTCAGAGTTAAAGATATTCTGCTGGATCTCGGACTGAACACCGCCGAGATGGTGAACGTATAAACACAAGTAAGCTTCAAGATCTCAAGGGCTCGAAATGTAGAAGAACAAACAAAGAAAGAGAAAAAAATCTCGAATACGAAGAGACTCCACAAAATGAGCGTTGTGTGCGTGTTTGTGTGTGGGGTAAGGGGCAGAGAGGGGGGACAACCGCGTGTGAGGACGGAGAGTTTGTGCGCTTACAATTCTCTCACTGTCTGATCGAAGACCTTCTTCAGATCCATCGCTTCCCGATTCAACTTTCTCAGCAATCGGTACTGTATTATTCACTAGTTACGCACCGATTCGCCGCACATTGCACAGCCCTAGAACCCGATGCTCATCGCCATCGTGAGCGAGCTCGCTTCCCTCCGAGCACCAAATCTCCAGATCAAACACCAGTACCAGCGAGAAAAGAGATACTCCGAGTAAAAAATGGTGACCACCCAACTCCCAAAATAAAACACATACACACACACACACACACAAAACAACAACAACAACAACAACCACAACCAGAAGCGGCACCACTAATTCACTCCCGCACTCACCACCGCGCACCCTCCCGCACTTCCCCGTCGTCTCTTTCCTTCCTCCCTTCTTCTTCTTCTTCTTCTTCTTCCCCGCAGCAACAGCAGCGCATCTTGCGGGCAGATCCGGGAGGAAGTTTTCCATCTGCCCAGCGGCCAGCTCATTCAGACCAGCTGTCGCTAAGCTGCCAGGGACGGATTACGTTCTAGATGGATGAATTTAGTTATTTCTATACTCAACGTGGATGAATACATTCATTCATTCATGAATACAAGGATGAAAAACATCCTCGTTGTCCATAACTGTAGCTTTATAATACTGCTCGTTGAGTGCCTAGTGCCTACCATTCGCACGCTAGCCCACATCCACATCTCTCATCCAATATTACCTGGATGATGATGATGATGATGATGATGATGCTGGAATTTGAATGAAAAAGTGTACAAGATTTGAAATGCTGACAACAAGGATGCTGATTACGTTCCACGTAGATGAATGAATTAACTCATAAATACTAGGATGAAACACATCCTCGTGGTTAGTAACTGTAGCTTATAATCAGTTAATGCTCGTTGAGTGCCTACCATTCGCACGCAATCGCAGCTACAAACCACATCAGCCTCTCTCATCTAATGGATGACGATGAACTGGATTTGGATGAAAAAGTGAAAAAGAATGAAACGTTGATATCAAGAAGGCAATAATGGAGTGAGGTTTTTCTTTTTCTTTTTTTCTTTTTTGGGTTTGTTCTTTTGGCGGATGCAATAGTGAAATGATTGCACTCCTCTGTAAAATTTGAAACCAAATTCGAAAGAAGCCCCTTTCCTTTCTTTCTATTTCATATAGGTACCTATCAATCTAATTATCATCCAATAGATGCTGCCTCATGTATTCATCTATAAATAATCCATTAGATAATCATTTTGTCGTTTATTATTATCCATTAAATAATGACTTACAGTGATGACCATGGTTAAATGGACTCAACTTAATTTTCCATGCGGAAAGTCGTCAAATTTTATTTTTAAAATTAAAAGCATATTGAGAATAATAGTATAATTATGGAATAAAACACTCCACTAATATGACATTAAGGGGACTTTTTATTTTGTTTCTGAAACATCAATTATATATATATTTTTTTAATTTGCTTGATTTTGTTCTTTTGATGCATGAAATAAGGTTATTTGGATTCTTTTCTTTTTCTTTTGAATGTATATCTACCTTTTCTTTTTTTTTAAATCTATTTCATTTAGGTTTTAGGATAGTTTGAACTTCCCTACCCCACCCACACCCACACCCACACCCACACCCATCCCCACCTTTTTTAAGAATTTTTTTTTCATATTTTTATATTTTCCCAAAAGACATGAAATGTTATAGGTAACCGATAATTAAAATATAGAGATAAAATAATTAGTCACGTGAAAATTCAAAATATTTAAGAAATAATCTCCTTTAAAGGTTTAATGAAAGCATTTGAACATTCAACCTACATTTATTAGTTGAGCAAAGGAATAGCATATTGACCAAGGCCAATCAAAATACTATAATTGGTTTCCATTTAAATTCAGAGATGATAGGTAATTCCTTTACCATCATCAAGAACCCCATTCCCAAGTGGACATGAATAAAATCAACACCAAAGATATAATGCTCATAATAAAAAAATGAAATGAAAAGGAAAGTAGGAAAAAATTAATGAAACAAAATTCTAAAGAATTTCAAATTAGTGCACACATGTTTTAAATCATTCATTTATCTTCAATGTACCTTCTTTTGGATTTGAACCAAAATAGAATGCAACTTTGATTCTTTGAAGTTCAACAATAATTCAAAAATTGCAACAATTCAATTTTTTGAATTGTAGTGGACCTTTTAACATTCATGT
>Ga0116229_10015215_pt1 | contig 10533 bp, 10 predicted proteins | sample S1TSphgellanicum_3_FD_87313 | JGI IMG/M metagenome (GOLD analysis project Ga0116229, IMG submission 87313) | Host-associated microbial communities from peat moss isolated from Minnesota, USA - S1T2_Fc - Sphagnum magellanicum MG | ecosystem: Host-associated > Plants > Peat moss > Unclassified...
ACTATGTACAACCATTAATGCAATAACTTGCTTAAAATGTATGGCCAATCTTATACTTTCTTTCATTAAGTTATACTTATTTACTTAGAGAGCTGGAACTTGTGTAAAATGGGGCAGCACCTCGAGTTCACGTTTTTAAAAAAACTAGTTACCTGATTAGGTTCCAAGGATGGTTCCAACAAAACTTGGAGCCTCTGAGCAGAAGATCCTAAAACCTAACCTATAAATCCCAGAATCTGCCAACATTGGTTTTGAGTGTCATTGGAGCTAGTCCACAACCCCTAGTAATGGCCCTCCATCAAATAAAGTGAACAAGTTGTCGAGGAAGATAATAAAGGTTACAAAGACTCTTTCCCTTTTCTGAACAAAAGGTCAGCAATATTGCCAACAACTGCAAAGAAGCACTTCTAAAAATACCCCAAATGTCAATACCATTAGTGTTGACGTCTGAAATACTAGAAATTCCTACTTAATGGTCAATATGAGCATATGAAATCCATCCACAACATTGATAACATTGCCACCCGCTAATGGTATGAAACCAAGTTTTGTCTGCAAAATGATGCTGGTGATGAACAAGTTGTTGCTTGTGATACTTCCTTTGCAAGATACTTGCCATAATCATCTTCACTTCACTTATAGTTTGTGCATCCAAAAAGCTGTAGACATTTGAATGTTTGATATGTTTACTTCCATCATAAAAAAGTACTTGAAGACTTTGAAGTACTTTTAAGTACAAAAACAAAACATTAAACTGTGACCTTCACATGTCTCCTATATATGAATAAAAAACTTGGAAAAAATGTTGGATAGATACCTGAACTCAAATCCTTCATACAACCATATTTCCATTTGCTAAAATATTGTCTCTCTTGTCAATTGGCCCATACACATTGCGAAACATGTGTGGGTCATTACCTGATTATAGTGTGAAGGTTCACAGTGTAAAACAGAATGGAAATTTCAAGCATCTAGTTCAAAACATGAAAACACAGTTTCTGAAAATCCATTGTCATCTTCATCTAGGGAAGGTACAACTCATGAACTGCTGCATTCAGCTCAGTCAATTGTCCCCTTCTGGCTAATCACACACCCTTCTTCATCCTTTTCCATAATTGCCTCAATCAGGGGCAGCTTTCTGATCACCTTCTTTTTCAGGGTTATTAGCATCAGTGAGAAAAGTTGAGAGAAAAGTCACAGTACAACAGTTGTTTGGATTGCCTTGGGTATGTGACCTCATTTGGAAAGCTGCTACTCCCTCACACTGGTGGCTCTGCACACCTGAGACAACTTCAGAACCGTTCCCCTAAGTCTCCAGAAAGAATTGCACACAGTCCATCAATATTTATACTAACATCAACAGAATCACCTGTTTCCTTTTCTCTTCCTCCATCTTATACCAACAAGAGGACTTCACACAGATCAGCATGTTGTCTAGTAACAAGAATCCAAAACACATACCATTCATACTTCCAACTTGAAGATCATTTCTATGAGATTGCAGAGAAAACCACACAATAATTTGAAGGTAACATGTCTCGCAGTTCCAGCAAAATCTAAACTAACACACCAAGAACAAGTGGGTCAAAACCCTAAGAGTGTCACTCACAAAGTATCAGACCATCACTTTGATCACAGATAGCAGTGACTTGCTGCCTTGATTCCCCATCAGCTCCAGACAGTTGGAGACAAATATACAAAAGCATGTGTCTTGCATTTCTATCACATTTCCGGAAGCAAGAAGAACACTCAAGCATGAAGTTGACTAGCCCTCGAGAGGCATAACTACTATGAAAAGTCAATAGTATCCTCATTCAAGCTGCAAAAAGCTTGTGAGGGAAAGCTTCATTTTATTTAAGCTCGTCCCTGTACAAGCAAGTATCTATGCCTAAGGAATAGAGAGGCCAACATAAACATTAGTGGTGTGGGGCCTCCTGCACCCTGAACATACCCTCTACATATTCAACTCCCTATGCAACTTATCTTCAGAAACCTGAAACTCAAAAATCAACTTCAAAGTTATAGCTGAGCAGAAGTGTAGACTGAGAGGACAATCCACCAGTTCTGAAGATGTACCCCAACCAAAATCACAGCCTGTTGAATCCATGTCCCTTCATCATCAAGTTTAACAGAATCATGCAGACTTCAATTCGAAAGCTGTAAGCAGAGCTTGACTGATCCTTTCTTGAATGTAGACTAAACATGTATAATCCAACTTAGATTTGCACCCTGTAATTTGTACCTGAGATTCCAGCTAGAATGTAAGATTGATGAAGTGAGGGAAAAAGCAAGGACCACAGGGCACAGGCCCTAATTTGGACCAGGTGTGCGAGTTGCAGCCTTGTCCAATACATGCTGCAAAGCTTTATTTGCTTGCTCCAGAGTCTCCACAGCATGACCTTCCTCAAAGGACACTCGCTGCACATTGAACTGCATAGAACACAATCCCAGACAAGATATCTATTAAATTGCTGAGAAAACTCCAACATATAACAATACCTCAGTTCTGGCCAAACCAAAGAGAGGATGACAAGAATGAGTGCAGTCATAACCTCGTGAGGGTCACTCACAATGTACCCAATCATTTTCATCATGTGACTGGCAGTAACTAGCAGTAACTAGCCTGCCATTACTCCCCCACTTAATTCATCAGCTCCTGACAGTGGATGTAGATAACTACAAGTGAACATTGTGACTGAGTTGCTTCCAGAAATGTTGGAGAAAATCAGGATGTGGACTTTTGCATGATTGTTTGCTTAAATTTCTGAATGGATTTGTTACCAAAGTTTACATTTTGCTCAACAAAGGAAAACATGGCATGCTTACCTGAGCACCTTGACGAACACGAATGTCAACACCTTTGCTGTCAATGGAAATGAGGGCAGCATCATCCACTTCTACTTCAACTGATAACAACTCTTTTAGAGGTCTTGAAAACTGAGTATTCAGCACCTACAGGCATGTGCCATAATACAAATTAGGATTTTCATGCAGTTTAGGACTCTGAAAAGAACACTGCCCAACAGATTGTACCTTGCAATATTGACCTTAGAACTCTCTGAGAACTTAGTCACATCAGGAAATCGTTTTTAAGAGCTCAGTTGGAATTGCTAAACTACAAAAGCAAACCATCTAGACAATAGGGAGGTGAGTTGTAGACCAAAATCTTGGTCTCCTTAGCAGGGTAAAGAGATGCAAACTTTGTCAATTCAGGCAAGCATTTAACCTTTCAACAACCTTACACTGCCAGCATGGAATGGACCCATGGTTGAAAATATGCAGCGGTCAATGCTGATAACCTGACAGACACTACAGCATGAGATAAATTTACCTTTAAAGTTTGCTCAGCACCATTGGCGGCAATAGTATCAGGATGTGCTTTCTCATACTCCTTCACATCCACCCACGCTACAGTTCCAAAACCACCCACAAAGTAGATGTCACTGCATATTTCACAACATATATGTTAGTCCTTAACATACCTACTAATAACAAAGCTGACTTTTTTAAGATACTGGACTTTTTTGTTGGACTTAGAATCAACATCCTAGTTGTTGGAGTTAGAATGAGCAATGAAGATATGATCAGCTTTTACAGCCTGAACTTTCTAACAACTCTAAATTTCCAGGGTAGTAGATTTGATTTGATCTCAAGTCTACAATTCACAAACTCAGGGTGGACTTGGCTTGTTCTAACCTTAATGTATGTTACACATGTTCGAACATTTAGATATCCAGATCTCCTTTCTCTGTACAGAGAAATTCAACCCTACTAGCCATCTATAGTGAGAAGACAAAAATGGGACCTGATATTCTCCATACGAAAAAAGGTGAAGTTCCCCCATTGATGAGAGGCACCTTGTTGGTGCTTTGCAATGTAATACTTATGTGCAAGGTCCTGCAAAAGAAGAATACCGGGAATGTCACAACAAGAATGTGCAATTCAAAGAACTCATCATCATTTTCACAATTATATTAATAAATCTTCTCACTATTCAATTGGAGGAAGAAGATCTTGTTGCAACCTGTTGATCCTCAGGTAGTGGATACACATCCCCAAAAATTGTGACCCGAGCATTTGCAAGCCCACTCCATCCAGGTATCTGCCATTTCCCCCAAAATCAGTTGGTCAATTGAGTCTTCACCACAAATGTCAGTTCACCTCCCTCCACCAATAGGTTAAGTATCTCAATTCCTGGAGGTGGGCAGCCACAAATAAAAATGAGTGAAGCCTTATCTAGTAACTCCAAACAGGACAATATCCAAACAGCTATCTGCTGGAAGTGCCAGAACCCCAACAATACTCACAAATGAATGCTAGACAGCATCAATCAGATAGACCTGCCAGAGTCTGCTATCAGAAGAAGATATGCAAAAGAAAATGTAAATGGAGCATACCTGAACCACCAAAGTGCATCGCGGATCTGCCAGAAGGTTTCTAGTGTGGATAGCCAATGGTGATAACGAAAATATGGGATCTGTGCATATTCACAGAAGAGAATATTAAATCCCTGTCACGCTAAACACACTCACACAACCAATTTTCCTCAAAAGGGTCAAAGAATTCAAGAACAGATGCTTACGTCCAGAAGCATCAGTTGCAAAGTCCACCAGTGAGCCAAATGGGTACCCTCGACGACGATGATGCATCCTTGACATGATAGTACATAAGTGTGCATATCGTGCCTGCATAAAATCCTGAAAAGAGTTAGGTTTGAACCTTCTTGAAAGCCATCATTCCACAACTGACACTGTGTACAAGGGTAGAAAGTCATTGGGAGGTTGGAAGTTTGAAGTTACACCATCTCCAAGGCAATCTCACCATCAACAATACATTATGCTGCTTCTCTCAGCATCACAGAGAGAACTACAACACTAAACAAAAAATTCTATTTCAACTCCACTGGTTGTTTTCCATGTCCAAGCAGACTTAGGTCAAAATATTCTCCAAGTACTGTTGTCATTTGCCAATAACCTCAGCAAAGCAGACTTCCCAAGAGATGTTGTCAGCATGTTGCATCACTTCACCATGATCTTCTTGATCAGTGATCAAGGCAAAAGGAATTACAAAGTCTTTTCGCTATTTTGTTCAAAATTATCAGAATTCAAAACTAGCAACTACGACAAGAGAAGACTGAACCTGCTCAATAAGGTTGCGGACGGCAATGGCAGGGTCAGGAAGGCCATGGGATGATGTTGCACTTTGCACACCTCCTGATATTGGAGTGCGGAACAATCCAGCACGATTGCTATTAGCTCCAACTACAGTTGAAGAAGCATTTGCATTCCCCCCACCCTTGCTTGATATTACGCCACTGCTCTCACTTGCTCTCCCAGCTTTAGACTGAAACCGTAAAAACCTTAGTGAGAACCCGCAGCTCCGTAACGAAGTTTAGTCCCAGAAAACACAAAAGCTCAGAACATTGCCACGCAGACATGGCCATTTTCGAATTTACCATGGGCGATGTGTTAGCGACCGCGGCTCCATTTTCGGCATTCTTCGAGGAAGAAGTAGCACCGATATCATCATCTCCAGCTCTTGAATCATTCAAAGCCGAGCATGAAATATGCATGATACTATCTCGCTGCCTTCTCACCAATTTCAAACTGTCACTCAGGCTGCCAACGAGGGTTTTCGTCCTCGGATCTTCCAAGTATACAAAGGAGTGCATTCCCGCAGGAGCGACTATTGGGGGAGCAGCAAATAATGACGGAGCTCTACAAACTGCCGCGCTCCGACTTACATCCATCGCCATACCTTGCATGGTGCAACAACAAAAGAAAGAAAGAAGAATCTAAGGAAGCAGAATGACGCCGGATTGGTTTATCACCGCCTCCACCACAACACCAACAATTTCCTCAAATTCCACACCGGAGATCCAAACGGGGACAAACAAACAGCGCAAGTAATGTACCAGAACCCTGTCTCTTAGCATGAAGAGGAGGTTGCAAGGTCGAAATTGTCTACCATACTGTTAGGGTTTGCGCCAGAACCCTGTTTCTTTGTATGAGGTTGCAAGGTTGAAATTGTACTACCAAAATATTATTAGGGTTTGTGAACTCCTCAGTAAAATCGGAGAAAAGATGTGTTAACAGTTTAAAATTGTTGTAGAAAGCTCTTTGCAATTTGCATGCAACATGGACTTAGTTCACTAATTAGGCAACTGTTAAAAAGAACTCAAGTCATGCATTTGAAAATTCTCATTGGACACCAAAAGATTTGGTCACACCCAGGCATAAGCTTAGGAGCTATTACAATATTTAAGTGCCAGTTTCCTGAAGTGAACTACTCAAACCAATTGAAAATGATGATGCAACCCTGTAATACTTTATTTGTAAAGACACCACAATTGGAAAATGTACAGAAGAATAAGAAAAAGGAAAAAGGGAGAATTCACAGGATGTCAAGTTAGCCCAAACTAGATGTCAAAAGCTCTCAATGTCAAAAATTGATCGCTTGTAATAGATTGGTTGTATTTCTTCATTCAAAATTTGATCACAATAGGTTGACTATGATGATGTGAGGTGTGTTTTGGAGGGGTGGAAGTCGAGAAGTTGTTAGGTGTACAACTATCGCCTAACTTTAGATGGAAGATGTTTGCATCTTTTACAATGTGATGGAATTTTTTTTTACGAAAGTAATCAAAACAGGAAGATAAGGAGCCTTTGGCCTTTTCAAGTTTCAAATGACATTGGCACAATCATATAAAAACACATCAACTTGTTGGTCACAAACTCCTTAGAACATTTGAAAGCTCCCATTCTAATAATCTAACTAGTGACAAACTCCTCAAAAACAATGAAAAACCTCTCATCTAACAAGATAATTAATGACATAGGTTTTTTTCCTTTTTTTTTTCCAGCTCTAGGTGCAAGAGTATTCCATAGGCCTAACGTACCATATTTGTGAATATTTTCTACACTAACACTATGACCGTTACATGTGTAATACAAGGCTAAAAAAAACCTATAACAACAAACAATCTCCACAAAAGAGCAAAGAGAAGGATGTGGAAGATAATGCAAGAAGACCCTTACCACTCTTCCACAAAGAAAAAAAAGTACCCCTAAGAACAAATAGGTATTACCAAAAAAAATTTGCTTGAAAAAGTCATAATGGAATTGAACAATTGAAATGTTAAGAAGATTAAAGTAGATTTTGATTTTTTTTCTATTTTGGATGACTAGGTATTATGGAATGTATAAGAGTGTTTAAGCCATACTTTGTATTTAGCATTCAAGAACATTTCTCAAATTTAAGATGATTTAATTCATGTTTTCAAGCTTTACTCATAAACATGAAAAAGGTGAGAAATTACTTCAATCAAATCACTTGGATCAGTCATTCAATCAATCAAAATTAATTGTTATATTGTGCAATATCTATTGTAAGCACAACGTTCTATGGATATATGTGCATTCAACATTTTAAAAATTGTAGAATGAACAACTAGGTAAACACGTCCATCACCAAATTAAACATAGGCCAATTACTAAACACACATATAGTGCAGGAATTGGCCTATGTTGGATCATAAAAAATCTTATGGATGTTGTCACTTTAGCCTATCACTAAATGCTTGATGATGGACATTGGTGTTTGGCATTTTTCACCATTTTGACCAGCCATAGATTTGATGGTTCAGCCATAGGGTTTTAATTTCGCATATTTACATAATTTATGGGGTTTTTTGGGTGTAATAATGACTGGTGATGAGCCATGAATTGAACTTCAATGTGCAAGGGGATAACATGGGGGTATTAGTAATGTATGGTGAAGGGGGAGAATTAGATTAATTTCACAAGGACTCAATGTTTGGGATGGAAAATATAGTTTGGTGTTGGGCATCGGATTGAACACTAAAATGGCAATAACATAACATCAATAGACAAAGGGGTAGAATGAGATTTACTTTTGATGTTTGGATTAGAAATGGATTGGCACACCTTTACAAAATTCAAAATTTGGAATCCAGAACATTAGTTTGGTGATGGGGTGTGTAGGTCATGTTAAATAGCACACAACAAGGATCAAAGCATCATCAGAATCCATCACCACAATCACAAGGTTCATAAGGTTATGTTGCAAATACGGATGCACAAATCATTTTATCAAACAATATTGTAACATTTTTCAGCATGTTAGAACTTCCAAATAGTGATGGCAACTTTAGACCCTACATCAAAATTTTGAGAACATATGGGCTTATTAACATCAGGTAGGCAACGAAATAGGATTAAAGAAGCATAGATCAAAAACTAAAGTTATTTTAACAAATTTTGAAAAGCAAGGAATAAACCTTAAAATATTCAAACATGAGCCACAAGAGGTATAAGAATAGAAAGCAAACATTATAGTAGCTAGAAAGGAAGAGCAAGAGCTTGAACATCAAAAATTAAATCTTATAGTAATCAAAGCAAAGATAAAAGGAAAATATTTAAATGTGAATGTAAAGGGACATATAGGAAAGATTACAATAGATGAGCTTTACAATGAAAAGTGCAAGAAGTTTTTACATTACCATTGGGAGTAGACATTTATAATTCCTAGCTATAATATAAGTAATCACAAGAAAGGAAAATTTGTTCAAGTTCCAAGAAATTGTAATTTGGTTTATACACCTACAACTTACATAGAAACATCAATTAGAATTTAGTTTGGGGTGACTTTGAATAGTTTTATGCACTTAATATTCATTCCCAAGAACTACATGCATATGCATTTCACACATATCTTGACCTTTTTTTGGGAAGTTGGGACAAACACAAGAAATTCAAATATGTACCTCTTATAGGGCCAAAACACACACCCCCAATTTGTTGGAGGTTTGGGCCAGGGCAATCTAAATCATGATGCCTCGAAGGAGGCGAAATGGACTACAATAACAACCAACACAAGACAAAGAAAATGTCCCACCATCTTGTACATAATAACAAACAAGGAAACAAAGAAAACATAATAGATGTAGTATTGTTGACAAGACTAGAAGCAAATGGACCAACAAAACACTAGAGGAGGCCATGGATGCAATCGAAGGCAGGATAATTTCATTGAGGAAGGCAAATAGGCATTGGAACATACCTTTTACTTCATTGTCAAATCATTTATATGGCAAAACAACATTTAAGTAACCTGGGCTAACAAGTGTGCTAACAGAGGAAAAAGTGATGGTTATGGTTGTTTGGGATTTGGTAATGCAAGAAGTTAGATTGTTAATTAATTTACAACACTAAAATTGAAAGTGGTAGAATTAACTCATACTAATCTAACACCTTTCTAAGGAGAAATACCAGGGAACTCTTAATGGTATTGGTTTAAATAGAAACATCCTAAACTCAACATTCGTCAAATCAAAGGTCTGGATATCAGTTGAACACAAGGATTGACAACACAATCCTACCACAACTTTTATGACAACTTAAAATCCTTGTACAATAAACACAACTATGTTGTAAATAACATTTAAAATTTAGATGAAATAGGCATCCAAATAGGAAAACAATTAAAAGCAAAGGTCTTGGCCAAATGAGCTTCACACTAGGTGTATAACACCATACTTAAATCTAAGGAATGGTTGATCATAAAATTTTCATAATGACACATGTTAAATTTTGATGGATGGATGAAAATGACATTAACATGACATTATGATTTATAGTCATAGGGGAGTTACATAGTAGTTGAAAAGGAATTGTTGTGACAAAGTTCTAATTGAGTTGTAATGAGTTGTAATGTATATATAATGAATTGCAAATCTTGTAACTCTTACAACTTGTCCAATAACACTCATAGTGTATAAATACAATGAGTTGTAAATGTTTGATGCAACTCAAAAATTGAGTTGCAAGGCCAGTTGCTAAACACCCCTTTTTTTCATAATGTTTGGGAAGAGTTTTGAAATGAAAAACCCATTATTAAAAAAAATAAAAATTAGAAACCCTAAAGGATAATTTAAATTTGAAAGATAATGTTAAATCCTTCTAGTATTAAAATTTTTGTGATTGTCCATTCTCAAATATGCAACATTGGCACCATTTTGGAATAAAAAATTACTCATGACCAACATTATTTTCTCCCTTTCAAAGCAATGAACAACAATTCAAACCAATTGTAAATAAAATTCAATACTTAAAAACGAATGCATATGAAAACATATAACAATGTATAAAAGTTATAACATTAAAAATGACTTGAAAAATGAAAAAATTGAAATGAAATGAAATGAAATGATCCACAATGCATACCTAAAAGGGGAGTTGGTTATTACAAACATCAACATTATCATTATCCATATATCGTAGGAACAATGGTTTCACCTTTGATTAACATAGCTAACCTAAAGGAAACTTGAATTAAAAGAACAACAAAATGTGTTAACAAAACACAATACATAGGTGTAATAAGATAATATGCTATCTAGAACTAAAAAAATCAATTAATGGTGAAATGTCCATGTGCTATCAATAATTAATTTTTTGGGTTTATAGAATACACCAAGTCACGAGAAAAATCCATAATTATTTCCAACAATCA
>Ga0116229_10015219_pt1 | contig 10531 bp, 7 predicted proteins | sample S1TSphgellanicum_3_FD_87313 | JGI IMG/M metagenome (GOLD analysis project Ga0116229, IMG submission 87313) | Host-associated microbial communities from peat moss isolated from Minnesota, USA - S1T2_Fc - Sphagnum magellanicum MG | ecosystem: Host-associated > Plants > Peat moss > Unclassified...
GGCATATAAGGGCCTGGGGGTCGGACGTTTTGGAAGAAATGAGCGATGGAACTGCGGATTCGGTAGAAGAACGTAAGGACATGTGGATCTGGCTGGTCGGCTAACAGAAGATTTCGTCTATGACAAATGAAATTTCTCCTGGGCAACCTTCCGAACCTACGAATGTCGTTGAAAACGATGAGAAGCTGTATCGAAGTATCAAACTTATAGCCGCGAACTTTAAGTTAGAGCAAGGCTCAATTCGTCTTTCGCAGGCCGCATTTGCAGACAGGTCCAAACGAACCTCATTTTTTCGCCATAAGTTGACAGAGGCTCCGCCATATAGCAACCCCCCGCGCATGAGCGAACAGGATGCGGTCGTTGCTCTTTTGGCTGGCAACATTCGCTGCAAAATTTCTCATCCGGCCGGAACTGGAAGTGCCAAGCAAGACATCGAGTTGGTGATTGATGTAGTCCCAGAAACGATCGGGCATCATCCGTCTCACGCGGTCGCCATTTCAAGTCCAAATTTTCCGAGCAATGGCGCTTATGAAAAGCTCAAACGTAGACTTGCCACCTTGGTTGGTAGTCAATTCGAAATACGCCCAGACGGCTTGTTTCTAGAATCACTGTCCGATAGCTGAATTTCTACATCTTGGATCAGCGCTTAAACCATCCTACTTTTAATCGATGACTCGGTATGTATCGGAAACAGCCGGGCATCATTAACGTCAGGCGTGCACTGAACCTACCGGAACTTCTTTTCTCCAGAATGCATTAATTAGGCACTACCTCGTTAGAATGTTCGATTGAATGGCCCATAAAGTTGTAATAGTCGGTGCAGGCATCGGAGGCCTAGCGGCATCAATTCGTCTGCGTGCTGCTGGGTTTGATGTTACCGTCCTCGAAAAAAACGATACCGTAGGTGGACGATGCAATGTACTGCTAGATCGTGGCTTCCACTTCGATGTTGGTCCCTCACTTCTCCTAATGACGGATGTCTACCGTGAGCTGTTTGCCGTAGCTGGCGAAGATTTTGACGAACATGTGAAGCTTATTAGGATGGAGCCGAACTACCGTGTGAATTTTGACGACGGTTCGTCCCTCGAAATGTCTAGCGATCTTCCTCGAATGATCGAAGGTCTCGAAAAGATCGAAGCGGGTTCCGGTCAACAATATCTGCGATTTCTTTATGATGCGTCACTTAAGTACCGGATCGGACGCTCTGAGTTTGTCGAAAAGAATTTCAATAAGCCCACCGATTTCTTTAATCTGCACAACCTAGCCTTATTGGGCAAATTGGGCGCACTGAAGACGCTGTACGGGCATGTCTCTCAATACTTCAAAGACGACCGTTTGCGTCAGGCATTTTCCATGCAGACAATGTATCTGGGTATCTCCCCCTTCAATGCCCCCGCAGTTTATACATTGCTCGCCTACACCGAACTCGCCGAGGACGGTCTCTACTTTCCGGTTGGCGGTACGTATGCCCTGCCTCTCGCTATGGCGAAAGTCGCACTAAAAATTGGTGTTGAAATCGAGACAGGAGTCAGTGTCACAAAAATCGTTGTGGAAGATGGCAAGACTCGTGGGGTCCAGCTCGAAGATAAGGGTTTCTATTCTGCCGACATTGTCGTATCAAACGCGGATCTGCCGTACACTTACACCGATCTTCTAGCGGAACGTCCAGCAAAGTATTCTGAAGAACGTTGGAAGAAGGATAGGTTCACCTGTTCGGCGTTTAATATGTACCTGGGTACCGACAAGCTCTTTCCACAGTTACGCCATCATAATTTTTTCCTCGGCCCAGACTATCAAAAAAACTTCGAGATGATCTTCGACAAGAAGCTTGTTCCAGAAAATCCATCCTTCTATGTTAATAGTGTCACTAAGACCGACCCGACTCTTGCCCCAGAGGGCTGTGACAACTTATTTGTTTTGGTTCCCATACCGCACCTGTCTCCCAGCACCTCGTGGGACGACGAGCATGTCGCAAAGTTCAAAGAGAAGATCTACGATCTCTTGGAGGCGCGAGGTCTGGTCGGCCTGCGCGAGCACGTTGTCGTCGAACATATTTACACGCCGAACGATTGGAAAGACCGCTTTAACCTGAAGTATGGAGCGGCATTCGGTTTGTCGCATGGTTTGACACAGGTTGGCTATTTCCGGCCACCAAACCGATCAAAAGAGGTAAGCGGCCTCTATTTTGTTGGAGCAAGTACAGCACCGGGCACTGGGGTTCCACTCGTTTGCATAGGCGCTAAGCTCGTGACGGAGCAGATTATTCGAGATGGGTTTGTGGGAAATATGAAACAGGGAGGCATCGTGACGAATGGCGTCAAATGAGGCCTATGAGCTCTGCAGAAAGCTGACGGCAAAGCACGGAAAGACCTACTACTTTTCGACCTGTTTCTTTCCAAAGGATGTTCAGCGAGGAGTATATGCTCTCTACGGTTTTGTTCGGTGTCCCGACGAAATGGTCGACAATCCTCCTGCCGGGTCTTTGCCGGAGGAGTCGCTGGCTAAGTTTCGCACAGAAACCGTGGCCGCGCTAGAAGCAGGAACATCGGAGAATCCAATCCTCGACGCATTTGTTGAAACCGTCCGCCTTTGCCAAATTCCTCACGATTTGCCATTAGCCTTTCTCGACGCCATGTCCATGGACTTGACCAGGAAGCGCTACCAAACTTTCGAAGACCTTAAAACGTACACCTATGGTAGCGCATCGGTTGTTGGCTTGATGATGTGTCGTATCATTGGAATGACCGCTGAGGAAGGCTTAACTCCCGCGCACGATCTCGGCCTCGCTATGCAGCTAACGAATTTCTTGCGAGATATCGGAGAAGACTGGTGTGGCCGCGGCCGGGTATATATTCCGTTGGACGATCTAGCGGCTTTTGACTACTCGATCGATGACCTTGCTTCTGGTGTGGTTAACGACAACTTTCGCAGGTTGATGGCCTTTCAGATCGAGCGTGCTAGGAAGTTTTACGAAAGTGCGGATCGCGGCATGCGTTATATTCCGGCGAACCGCAGACTGCCGGTTCGCCTAGCGCGTGTACTCTATTCGAGAATACTCGACAAGATCGAGGAGAATGACTACGATGTATTCCACAAGAGGGCGTCAACGAGTTATCGGGAAAAGGTGATGACAGCGGTGCGTGAGGTTAGCCGTCCGTTTTCGGTGAGCGCTCGGTCAGGGTAGCGTCAATAACTTTCAGTTTGTCAGTCAAGCGAAAACAGAACTCTTGGGCTATAATCTGCCAGATTTACCGGCAAATCCGAGGAGTATTCTATTTGAAGTCTGTTTACGCTGTTGTTGCTGTAGTAGCTCTCAGTACGGTATCTCTTTTAGCCTCAATTTCGCCCGCTTCCGCTCAGAAATCGGGCTTCTTTCATCAAGAAGCAGAGTTCGCGTCTAATTCTGGAAATTTGGCCTATCTTGCTGGAGCTATTTTTGTTCCGGTGTTGACACACGAGAACGATGGTTCGTCGGCCTCGATTCGGGCTGTGGATTCATTAGGAACAACTTTGGCGATTACCGAAATACTTAAGGACGTGTCGCGCGAAAAGCGTCCGGATTCGAACTCCTTGGATAGCTTTCCGAGCGGACACACCAGCGCCGCGTTTTCAGTGGCAACAATCGAAAGCACCTTTTATCCGCACCAAGCCCCATACTGGTTTGCCGGGGCCACCCTTATTGGTGCATCCCGACTTCAACTGAATCGACACCACTTACAGGATGTTCTTGCTGGCGCGGCAATTGGTTTCGGTACATCGAAGTGGGAGGTGTCACAACGTCACGGTTTGATCTTGGCGCCGTTTATTTCACCAACAGGCTCCGGTCTCACTGTTAATTTTAACTTATAGAGACTGGTTGAGCGATACCAATCGAAATCGGTTAAGCTGCCGCGAGCGCGTTCGGATCTTTCGCCATCGTGACCATATTTCGACCCTGACTCTTCGATATGTAGAGCGCCACATCCGCATTGAGCACCAGTTCTTCAGCGCTTTGCATGTTTGGAAGGAATGTCGAAACACCGACACTGACCGTCACCTGTCGACGTTCCCACTTGAAATTGAGGACCGCCTGACGTAAACGGTTCGCCATGACGCCTGCATCGGCAAAGCTGGTCTCCGGTAGAACGATGCACATTTCTTCGCCGCCGTACCGTGCGACAATGTCGGATTCCCTGGTTCCCTGCTTCAATATATCGGCCACAGTTCTTAGTACCTCGTCACCGGCCTGGTGACCAAAGGAGTCGTTGAACGTTTTGAAGTGGTCGATATCGAGCAGGATGACACTGAGACTGATATTGTAGCGGGCAGACCGAGCAAACTCGTACTCAAGCTGCAGATCTAGTGACCGGCGGTTTCTAAGTCCGGTCAAGCCGTCACTTGAGGCAAGTGCTTCAAGCCTCAGGTTTGCTTCTTCCAGTGCCCTCTTCTGGTACTCGAGGGCGTTTGTTGATTCCTTAGCGATCTGCTCGGCAATCTTGCGCTCGGTGATATCCATCGCCGTCCCGATGATTCGCACGACCTTCCCATTATCGTCTACGACCGGCTCGCCGATAATTTGGCAGTGGCGGAGGCTGCCATCGAGTAAGTAGATGCGTACATCAATTTCATACTTTAAGCCCTCCTTCAGCGCACGTACATTGAGATCTTTGACCGAATCAACATCTTCCGGATGATATCGTCCGAGAATATCTGCTTTGCTCGGCGTGCCGCACTCCGGGTCAAAGTCAAAAAGGCGATACATCTGACGTGACCAGGTAATTGTTTTGTCTTCGACATGGTATTCCCAGCTACCCATCTTCGCAAGTCGCTGCGCCTCGGCGAGCTGCTTCTGACTCTCATAGAGGGCAGCCTCGGCATGTTTGCGCTTTGTAATATCGGTTGCCGTTGCAGAGATGCCAATAACCTTGCCATCGGCGTCCTCGATAGATGAATAGCGTAATGAGACGATGACCTCAGACCCGTCTTTTTTGGATAACAGGATCTCGACGGGTTCCAACGTCTTCTTTTTCAGAATCGTTTTAATAGCACGTGTGAACGAATGCCCCTCAGTGGAATCGAACATTATCGAACCGTAGCGCCCGATGACGTCAGATGGCTCTAGTTCGAACAGGCGAATTGCGGCTGCATTCAAACTGACAATGATGCCGTCAAGATTCGCGCCCACAACGGCATCCGACGAGCACTCAACAATGGATGCCAAGCGGACGATCTCTTTCTCGGCCCTTCGCCTTTCGGAGACATCGTGCATCACCATAAGCGCGCCGATATTCCTGCCAACGTGGTCATTAATTGGCCAACTATTTACCGAGCAATATCTTGCCCCGGTATCGCCATTAAGTACCAAGATCTCTTTGTTGTTAATGACCTCACCTTTTAGCGCCCTGTACAGCGGGTGTTCCGACTTTTCCAATTCCTCTGAGCCATCGGATGTGTATAAAGTAAAATACTCACTCCAACGATTTGGTGGTATCTCGACGCCTTCCAGACTGTAGAAGCTGCGAATAGCTTTGTTGACCAGTGTGAGTTGACCCTCTGCGTCACTGGCAAGAATCCCTTCCTGCAGGCTGTCAAGAACAGAGTTAGAAAAGTTCTTATCCGTGTTGAGGGCAACGCTCGCCACATGGTTTCTGTGATCGACGCGCATTACTTTGATAAGAATGACGCCAATGATGATCGTAAGCAGGACGTAAGTGCAAAGTGTCTCCGTGTGGATGATTGCGGCCGCTCGCCGAATCTGATCTCTCAAAGTTGTCGTTGAGGCATCCATCTGGTCGGTGACTAGGGCAGATGCAAAGCCGGTCTCTAGGACAGACCTTTGAAACGTTGCCCAAGCTTGGTCTGTCTGATGTGTTTCGAATGGAAAGTCATGGCTAAGGCCTTGTCTCAGTCTCGCCATTTGAGCCAAGGCTGGCAAAGACTGATCTTTGTCTGAAGATCCATGCAACCGATAAAGCAGATGGCTGTAAGCTTCGAGAGTCTCTGCAGCGGTGACGTCATTGACTTCGTGCTGTTCTGCCTTGCTTTCAACTACACCTACGAGAAGCAACGAAAGAGTCAATAGAGACATGAGGCCGATAAGCCACGATACCGCCCTGCCAGTCGTAATTTGTCGTGATTTGGACTTGGACGGTTCCGACTCTGACAGAGTCGACCGAGTCCCACGTAATAGTTTAGAACCCATAATTGGGAGATATTCCCATTCCTGATTTTGCTGATTTGCGCTGGTAGGATTGCTTTCGATTGTCGGCAAATAAATTGTGATAATGGAGATTTCTGGTCTCAAAAGCCGAAAAAATATGATTTTATGCCTCAAATTTGTTAAAAAATAAGAAATCAATGACCGGATGCTAACAAAAACGTCACCTATCCATCATTTGATGAAAATAGAACATGGCGATTCACACTCCGTCAAATCGTCAAAAACTATATACGTAAATTCCCTCAAACTATAATTGGCGATATTCTTCGCCAGCTTCCAACAAAATGAAAGCAAGCATGATCTATAATGAATCCATGACAACTCGAGATCTATCCGGCTTGTTCGCACCTAAATCGATCGCAGTTGTCGGCGCAACCGATCGCGAGGGCAGCGTTGGTGCCAGCGTCTTTAAAAATCTTCTTTTCAGTCGTTTTCAAGGTGTCGTCTACCCGATCAACACCCGGGCATCACAGGTGCTCGCTGTTAAGACTTCTCCTTCGCTCACCGCTCTGCACGAGCAGGTCGATCTCGCGATCATGGTGGTTCCTCCGCTTGCAGTACTCGCTTCCATAGAAGAATGCGGTGAGCTCGGCATAAAGAATGCCATTGTGATCTCTGCCGGATTTAAAGAGATTGGCGGCGAAGGTACCGTTTTGGAAGCCAAGCTCAAGGAAGCGGCCACAAAATACGGGATTAATGTCATGGGGCCGAACTGCTTGGGTTTAATCAACGCCGATCCGGCAGTCAGCATGAATGCTTCGTTCGCGCGGCGCATGCCTCCTTCTGGCAATCTGGCTTTTGTTTCGCAGAGCGGTGCTCTTTGTACTGCAGTGCTCGACTACGCGGCGGCCAAAGATATCCGGTTTTCAAAATTCGTATCGTTCGGAAATAAAGCCGACGTCTCGGAGTTAGACCTGCTCGGATATTTGGCTAACGATCCTCTTACTAGTGTCATTCTCATGTATATTGAAGACCTTACGGATGGTCGCGCTTTTATTGAACTCGCGCGGGATATTACTGGCGAGGGGAAACAAAGCAAGCCGATCTTGGCGATTAAAACGGGGCGCACACCACAGGGCGCGGCCGCTGCGGCAAGCCACACCGGCTCTCTCGCGGGAAGTGACGAAGTTTACGACGCGCTGTTTGCCCAGGCTGGAGTTTTGAGAGTCGATACAGTCGAAGATCTTTTCGACTACGCATCAGCCTTTGCCAATCAGCCGATTCCGGCTGGAAATCGTGTCGGCATTGTCACAAATGCCGGCGGCCCGGGCATTATGACCACGGATGCCTGTATCCGGTACGGACTAACCGTTCCTCCGCTTTCGGCTGGCACCATCGGAGCGCTCGATAAGTCCCTGCCTACGACAGCCAGCACGCACAACCCGGTTGATGTGGTTGGAGACGCGAAGCATGAGAGATATCAGGCGGCGATTGAAGCGGTAATCGCGGATGACGGAATCGACAGCGTCATCGTTTTGGTAACACCGCAGAACATGACCGACGTCCCTGAAATCGCAAAGGAGATCGCTAAAGTTGCCGCCCACCAAAAGACTTTGCCCCACCCAAAGCCGGTCTTTGCGACACTAATGGGCTCGGTGGATATGCAGGCAGGCGCTGATATGCTCAATAGTGCTGGTGTGCCGACCTACAAGTTTCCGGAGTCCGCTGCCCGGTCACTTGGTAAGCTTGACGCCTACCGCGATTGGTTCAAGCGTCCCCGCACCGAAATTATCGAATTTGCCGTCGATAAATCACGCGCCGAGCGGATTATCGCCGGGGCAATCGCCGATGGAAGAACAAGTCTTCCGGAGATAGAATCCCTGGAGTTATTAAAGGCGTACGGTTTTGCAGTGCCGGAGTTTGCGCACGCACCAACCCCAGCGGCTGCGGTCGCTGCGGCTGAAACGGTCGGATACCCAGTGGTGCTGAAGATTTCGTCGCCGGATATTTTGCATAAGACCGAGATCAATGGCGTTGTATTGGGCCTCAAAGACCAGACGGCGGTTGCCGAAGCCGCTGCAGAACTCATTGACCGTGCGCAACGTCTCAAGCCGAATGCTCGTGTCTGGGGAGTGACTGTCGAGCCGATGGTCAAGCCGGGCCGGGAAGTTATTCTCGGTATGGTGCGCGATTCGCACTTTGGGCCGCTGCTCATGTTTGGCCTAGGTGGAATCTACACCGAACTTCTGAAGGATGTGTCTTTTCGGCTTGCGCCGATTCGTGAGCTCGCAGCCAAACGCATGGTGGAGTCAATCCGTACAAAGGCTCTCCTTGGTCCGTTTCGTGGTCAGCCGGCAGCCGACCTGACGGCAATATACGATTCACTCGAACGCCTCTCGCAGCTTGTTGTCGACTTTCCCCAAATAAAGGAAATGGACATCAATCCGATGATTGTCTATAACGAAGGTCTCGGAGCTGCGGTTGTGGACGCCCGGATCATCCTCGACCCGGCAATCAAATAGTCCCGCTATGGCTCTACGCACATCTTTGAAGGCGGCCCAGTTTGGCGAGTCGGTCATTCGTGATATGACGCGACTTTTTCTGAATCAGCAGGCAGCTCTAGGGTCCGCTCCCGGTGCTAACCTGGCGCAGGGCTTTCCAGATTTCCCGGCACCGCCTGAAATGAAGGAGGCAGCCTGCCGGGCCATTCACGCCGACATCAACCAGTACGCGATCACCTGGGGCTCACCGTCGCTTCGAAATGCAATCTCGGCGAAGACAGAACTGTTTTACGGACATCGGCCAAATCCGGCCACCGACATAACCGTGGCTTGCGGCTCGACCGAATCGATGATGGCGGCACTGCTTGCCGTAGTCAATCCAGGCGATGAGGTCATCGTCTTTGAACCGTTTTACGAAAATTACGGCCCCGATGCCATCCTCTCCGGTGCGGTTCCGCGCTACGTCACTCTGCACGAACCAACCGAAGGCGAACCAGCATGGCATTTCGATCCGGATGCGCTCGCCGCAGCGTTTAACGATCGTACGCGGGCAATCATTATCAATACCCCGCACAATCCAACTGGCAAGGTTTACACTCGGGAAGAACTAGAACTGATCGCCGCGCTGTGCCGAAAGTGGAACGTTGCCGCCATTACCGACGAGATCTACGAGCACATTGTCTATGTTGGCGAACACATCCGAATCGCGGATTTGGACGGTATGCGCGAGCTCTCTATCACTATCAGCGGTCTGTCCAAGACCTACAGTGCGACAGGCTGGCGGATTGGCTGGCTCATCGCGCCTCCGAAAGTGACCGATGCGATTAGAAAGGTCCACGACTTTCTCACTGTGGGCGCTGCCGCGCCGCTGCAAGAAGGCGCAGCATTCGCGCTGGGCTTTCCGATGGAATATTACAAGAATTTAGAAATACAGTATTTACAAAAGCGCAACTTCCTGGCAAACTCCCTAGAAAGCTCTGGATTTAAAGTGTACTTGCCGGACGGTGCGTATTACATCATGACCGATATCTCGGCCCTCACAAAAGAAGACGACACCTTGTTCGCGCACGAACTCATCGCCCGCCTCGGCCTCGCAACAGTTCCCGGCAGCAGCTTCTACCACGAAAAGAATCTCGGCCGAACAAAACTAAGGTTCTGCTTCTGCAAACGTCAAGAGACATTAGAACTCGCTTCGGCGCTATTGAGTAAGCTGAGTTTATATATTTAAGGCGGCTTCGAGGACTGAGTCTGAACAATGAATCTTTCGAAGACAATTGCCTAATAGAAAGCGACTGCCGGCAAGAAATTCGTCGAGTGTTTAAGATGTGGCGCCAGGGGTATAAGAGGGAGGAAATTGCTGCGGAACTCCATGGCTCTCATTAACGACATCGCTAATTGCATGTTCGATTTGGAGTTTTTGATCGGTACACGACAGGAAGAGAAATTATTATGACCCCAAATTCTCCAAATACCCAGCTTCCAATGCCTGGCTCGGAACTCTTCATTCATAACAAGGATTCGGCCCGGGCTTATTGGTGGCTCGATACACTGTGGATCGTCCTAGCGGATTCGACGGACACAGGCGGCCGCTATTCGCTGATGGAGGAAGTAGCGATTAAGGGCTCGGGCCCGGGGCCGCACAAACACACCTGGTCCGACGAGACATATTACATTATGGACGGCGAGATTACCTTTTTAGTCGGCGATGAAATCAAGACCGCGCGGACCGGCGATTACGTCATGGTTCCGCGGAATACACGGCATGCATTTAACGTGGTGAGTGAGACAGTTCGCTTCCTCAACGGCTATACGCCCGCCAGCCTCGAGGCTTATGTCGTGGAGTGGGCAATGCCGGCAACCGAACGCACTGTTCCCCCAAAGGGAGGTTCCC
>Ga0116229_10015220_pt1 | contig 10531 bp, 9 predicted proteins | sample S1TSphgellanicum_3_FD_87313 | JGI IMG/M metagenome (GOLD analysis project Ga0116229, IMG submission 87313) | Host-associated microbial communities from peat moss isolated from Minnesota, USA - S1T2_Fc - Sphagnum magellanicum MG | ecosystem: Host-associated > Plants > Peat moss > Unclassified...
GGCCCTGGCCGGCGCCGGCCCCACCTTGGGCATCTTGGGCGGCGGCCACCGCCACTTCTTCCCCCGCCGGAACCGGGAATTGGCCGAGGCGATGCTGGCGGCGGGCGGCGCGGTGCTCTCGCCCTATCCGCCCGACGAACCGGCCCGGCCGCCGCAATTTCTGCAGCGCAACGCCGTAGTCGCGGCGCTGGCCGACGCGGTCGTCGTGGTCGAGGCGGCAGAGCGTAGTGGAGCACTCAACACCGCCGGCTGGGCCGGGGCGCTGGGAATCGACGTGCTGGCGTTCCCGGGCGACGTGGACCGGCCCAAGGCCGCGGGCTGCAATGCCCTCATCCGGGACGGCGCGACCCTCGTACGCCACGCGGAGGACGTGCTGGGGGCACTAGGGATCGCCGCCCAGCCGCGGCTGCCGCTGCCGATGCCGCAGGCGGCGGGCACGTCCGGCGGCGGCGGCGATCCGCTTGCCGCTCGGTTGTTGGCGTTGCTAGCGGACGCACCGCGCGATCTCGACTCCCTCACCGCGGCATCCGCGGCCCCGGCAGGCGCCGTCTTGGCAGCGCTGGTGCGGCTGGAACTCGAAGGCGCGGTCGAGCGGCGCGACGGCGCCACGTTCGCAGCGCTCCGGTGAAGCGACATCATCTCGCTCGCGGCTCTCAGATGAAATCGCGCTGTCTTTGCCGCCCGAGGAAGCGGTGGCGGAATTGCCGTGCTCCGATGACGCCGCGATGCGCGGAACGAAGGGACCTCCGTGAAACTGCGCTTGATCGCGGTCGGAAAGCTCCGCGAACGTTACGTCGCGGACGCCGTGGCAGACTTCCGCGCGCGCCTGCAGCGCTACGAAACCTTCGAGGAAATCGAGGTGGCCGCGTCCTTCGGCGGCGACCCGCAACGCGCGATGCGCGAGGAGGGCGAACGGATTCTGCGCACGCTCGGGCCCGGGGAGCCGCTGTGGCTGCTGGAACGGACCGGCGTGGCGCTCTCGAGCCTCGAACTCGCCGCCAAGCTGCAGTCGCTCGCGGAGCGCGGCACGCCGCGGCTGGCGATCGCGGTGGCGGGCACGTACGGCGCGAGCCCGGAGCTGCTGGCGCGGGCGGATTTCCGCTGGTCGCTTTCGGCCTTGACCCTGCTGCACGAGTGGGCGCGGGCCGTCGTGGTGGAACAGCTCTACCGCGCAGCGAAGATTTCGCGCAATGAGCCGTACCATCACTGACGCAAGCGACCTCGAACGGCTCGCCGCCGCCTTCTCGAAAGCGGCGGGCGAACTCGTCCCGGGCGATACGCCGCCGGACGTCGTTTTCGAATCGCCCCGCAACCCCGACTTCGGCGACTTCGCCTCCAACGTGGCCCTGCAGCTGGCCAAGCGCGCGCGCCGCCCGCCGCAGCAGCTCGCGAGCGAACTGGTCGCCAAGATCTTCGCCGACGATCCGGGCCTCCACGAAATCGTCGAAGCGACGCCGCTCGGCGGCTTCATCAACGTGCGGCTCGCACCGGCATTCTGGCAGCGGGCGCTCGCGACGATCCTGCGCGATGGCGACTCGTTCGGCCGCGGTCGACCGACGGGCGAACGCGTCTCGCTCGAGTTCGGCAGCGCCAATCCCACGGGGCCGCTGGTCGTCGTGCAGGGCCGTACGCTTTCGCTCGGCGACTCAATCGCGAGCGCCATGCGCTTCTGCGGATACGACGTTACGACCGAGTGGATCGTCAACGACGCCGGCTCGCAGCTCGACACGCTCGGGCGCTCGCTCTACGCGCGTTATCGTCAGCTAACCGATCCCGCGTTTCCGTTTCCGGAAGACGGCTATCCCGGCGATTACTTGATTCCGATCGCGCGCGCGCTGCGCGAACGCGACGGCGACCGCTACGACGCGGCTCCGGAATCCGAGTGGCTCCCGCTCTTCGCGCGTCACGGGCGCGACGAATTGGTCGCGAGCCAGCAAGCAACGTGCGCGCGGTTCGGCGTTCGCTACGATGTCTGGCAAAGCGAAAAGGTGCTGCACGAGAGCGGCGCGATCGAGAAGGGTATCGCGGACTTGCGCGAGCGCGGCCTGATCTTCGACGCCGACGGCGCGATCTGGATGCGCGCGACGCAGTTCGGCGACGACAAGGATCGGGTCGTCGTGCGCAGCGACGGGCGCCCGACGTATTACGGCGCCGACGTCGCGTACCATTACGACAAACTGCAGCGCGTCGACCGTGCCTTCCTGATCTTGGGGCCCGACCATCATGGCTACGTGGCGCGCCTGGTTGCACTCGGCACCGCCTTCGGCCGCCCGGGCGCAATCGCCATCCTGATCTCACAGCAGATGACGACGATCCGCGACGGTGAAGTCGTGAGCTTGAGCAAACGCCATGGCGACGTGTTGACGCTCGATGAAGTGCTCGACGAAGTGGGCACGGACGCCGCGCGCTTCTTCTTCGTGATGATGAGCCCGGACTCGCCGATGACCTTCGACCTCACGCTGGCGAAAGAAGCGACGAGCGATAACCCCGTGTTTTACGTTCAATACGGCCACGCGCGTATCGCCTCGATCCTGGCGCGCGCGCCGCGTGCCCTGGTCGAACGCGCGGGGCGCGGCGAGGGGCTGGAACGCCTGATTGAGCCGAGCGAACTCGCGCTCGCGCGCCGGTTGACGGAATTTCCGGCCGTCGTGCGCGCGGTTGCCGAACACCTCGCGCCGCACCGCCTCGCGCGCTACGCGCAGACCGTGGCGAGTGATTTCACGCAGTTCTACGTCGCCTGCAAAGTCCTCGGCGACGACGAGGAACTCTCGGTCGCGCGGCTGGCGCTCTGCGTGGCCGCGAAGCAGGTGCTAGCCTCGACCCTCGGCCTGCTCGGCGTCAGCGCCCCCGAACGCATGGAAAAACTCGAGTCCGTTTAGACCTGCGACGATCGCATCGAAGATCACGGGTTCTTCGGCCTGGGAGCACGGGCGAGCAGCTCGTGACGGAGCGTAACGGCATTGGGTCCATTGATTCGTGCTCCGGCAAACACATATCAGATCTGCCCTACTCACGTCGGACCGGCGTCGGCACGGTCGACGGTGAGCCCGACTTCCTGGCCGTACGCGAACTCGACGGTGTGCCCGTCGGGGTCGCGAACCATGCACAAGTACCCGACGGGAGGGCCGCAGTCGATGGGCTCGGTCGACAGCCGCCCTTCGGCGTAAGCTCGGCGGGCGATCTCGTCGACAGCGACGGCGCTGGGAAGAGCGATGCCGAGATGCGCGAACGGCCCGAGCGGGCTGCTTACCGGACTCGCCGCCTGCGCGAGGACGAGCACGAACGGCCGCGCACCGTCAGCCAGCCACACGACGCGCACCGCACGGTCGCCGTCGTAGTCGGTGCGATCGTGGACGACGCGGAGGCCTGCATATTCCCGATAGAACGCGATCGATGCATCGAGGTCGCACGCGGGCAGTGCCACATGCGTCCAACCGAGATCACTCCGCTCGCCCACGCATGCTCCTTACGACATAGTTTCCGCCTACGCGCTCGTGTTCGGGCCATGGCAGGCTGCGGCTTCGACGTTCCAGGCGAAGGAACTGCCGAGCCGCGAGCTGCGCAGCCTCCCCGGACATATTATGCAAGCTCGCAGCCGGGCCCGTCGTCGTGACCCTCCCCCCTGGCCCGGGAGGCTAAGCCCTGCAGCTAAGACACTCTCGAACCGAAGCAACGACTTCGAGAGCATGCGTCACGCCATAATTGAACTGGGTTACGATCCCGACCGTGACCCGCAAGAGGCGATCTATGCAATGTTGTCACGTAGGATTAGCGCGAACGACTGTTCTTGGCTGATTCGCTGCGGCGAACAGGGACGGTGTAATCGCGGGGCACCGAACCCCGGCAGGTCGTCGTGCGCGAACCTGACCCCGGGCACTCGGTCACGACACGGTTATCGACAATTCGGCGTTCCCGACCGCCGAGTCAGGCATCCCCGACTTGGCCGCGGCGCGGTGGACCAGCGCCTCGTACGGTGCGACCTGGTGCTGCGCCTCGCCCAGGTTGCCTCCGCGCGCGATGATCTCTACCACGAGCCGTGTGCCCGCTGATACTTCCGAGGCCGCGGGCCGGTCGCCGGCGGAGGCGAAGCCGAGCACCGAAATTGTGCGACCGCCTTCGTCCAAGCGGTAGACGACTTCGAGCACGATCGGGCCGTTGGTCAAAGTTCGCGGCGACGCGTTGCCCTTGAGGGCGACGTTGCCACCCGGGAGCGGCGCTTGGCCGCCAAGTCCTTCGCTGATAGATTGGACGCTGCCGAGTGGAGCGCCGGCGCGTCGAGCCAGTAACGACGCCTTGTGGTGCGCGTCGTCGAAGGCCGAGAGGTAGGCACTGTCGCTCACGCCGCTCGCGCCGCTCGGGACGTCGTAATCCGGACGGATCTGGACACCGGCGTGCTGGACGTGCGCCGCTGCGAGTAGATCCGCAAATGAATTGGTGAAGGCTACCTTGGATGCGCTCGTACCCGCAAAGTCGACTCGAAAGGTTTCCGTGATTGTCGCGCTCGGATACGGTGCGAACGTTTGGCTACGCTCGCCCGGCCCACTCGAGCGCACCGCGATGATCACGAGCGCGATACCAGCCACGAGGCCGACGGCGAGGCCGGCGAGAGCGGGCCGCCAGCGGATCCAGGCGCCGTTCCCACCAATGTTCGACATGGGCAGCCGTTTACGAGGGCCGACCGGCGCGTCCCTCGCTAGCGAAGCCCTCTGCGCCTCGCGGGCAGCGCGGTCGATAAGATCGATAATCCGGCCGTTGAATTCTATTGTAGCTTCGCGAACCGGGTGGCGGCAGCGAAGGCGTCAATGTGGACGTGGCTTCACGGACGCACAGCCAACGTAGAGACTGCCGGCTGATGTTCACCATCACTGGCCCGGGTTTTCGCCGCAGATGGTCGAACGCCACCGGCAAGTTATGGACGGTAGCATTTGACGGGCCGTAACGCGCTACGTGCGGCGTGCGTCGTTTGTCTGGCCCTGGGCGTGTTCTTCCGGTTGTTTCACGCCGATTGGAAGCTGTACAGCTACGACGAGACCGTTACGTCACTTCGGGCCACCGGTCACACGTACGGCGAGTTCGAGCGCTTCGTTCACGACGGCCGTAGCCACAGCATCGGCGACCTCACGACGTTCCAAGCGCCAAGCGCGGGAACGGACGAGCGACTCGTCTGGCAATCGCTGGCCCTGGAAGACCCTCAGCACCCGCCACTGTATTTCGTCGCCACGTCGCTGCTCGAACGCGCGACCGGCGACTCGGTTTTCTTGCGTAGACTGCCGGCGGTGTTGTTTGGTTTGCTGTCGCTGCCTGCGGCATGGTGGCTAGCGTACGAACTCTTCGGCGACAGCCTCGTCGCATGGTGCTTTGCGGCGCTCGTCAGCGTTTCACCGTTTCATGTCGAGTACGCGCAACAAGCGAGAGAGTACAGTCTTTGGACGCTGATAACCCTCGTATCGAGCGCGCTGCTGTTGCGCTCGCTTCGGAGGGGTGCGGCTTGGGCGTTTATCGCTTATGCGGTGTCCGTCGGCCTTGGCCTATGGAGTTTCCCGCTCTTTGCGGAAGTCGCAGTCGCGCAGGGGCTTTACGTGGGCGGTCCGTTCTCGGCTGCACCACGCTCTCGCCGGTGGATCGCGGGGGCGGCGCTGGCAGTTGGCCTCGTCACGTTCTTGCCGTGGGCGCGCGTAATGGCTGCGGGGACACGCACGGCAGTTTCCGATACCGGCTGGACGGCGGGTCATCTTTCGGCGCCATTGTATCTCGGTAAGTGGCTCTTCAACGCCGGGACCGTATTCTTCGACCTCGACTACGTGACGCTTCTGCTCGCGCCCGTCGCGTTTCTGCTCGTTGCTGCAGCGCTTTGGTCCGTTTGGACGCTCGTGCGAACGTCCTCGGTACGCGAGTGGTCCTTTGTCGCTCTGGTCGGCGGCATCTCGGCGCTCACGCTCCTCGGCCCCGACCTCGTACTGCATCAGTCGCGCGCGGGCCAGAGTCGCTACTTAACGCCGTTGTGGCTCTCCCTTGAGTTGGCCGTTGCGTATGCGCTGACATCCGGGTCGGAGGTTGCCAAGCGGCGGGTCTTTCGCGATGTCGTCCTATCCGCTTTCTTCATCGCAGGCATTCTCTCATGCGCCATCGGTTCGAGCGCGAGGACGTGGTGGATTGCGAGCAATCAGAAAACGCTCCCAGCAATCGCGTCCGCACTTGCCCTTCAGCCGTCGGCAACGCTGATCTACGTCGACGACGATGACATGCTCCTTGAAATCTTGCCCCTGTCGCGGCCAAGTCTCCACTTTACGATTCACTCCGAGATCGATGCGGCGGCTCTTGGAGCGCCGCGGGATTCGTTCCTCATCGCCAAGCCTTTCGCCGTCGATCAGTCGCCTGTCGCGCGACGCTCGCGCAAAGTGGCGCTGCCGGCATTCTTCCCGCCCACGCAGGATCGCGCGATCGAACTGATTCACCGCCGGGCGGCCGCTGAGCGAAACATGGGAGCCGCGTATCAAGACGATGCCCTCTTTGCCGTGACTCAAAATCCCAGCTAAGATCGCCCAACGACACGTCGAGCAGCGACTCGATATCGGGTCGGGGGCCGGCGTCCGTTCAGCGAGTGGCCGCGAACGGGCCGGTATCGGGCGCGTCGCTACTGGCGGGTACGAGTTCGCCCGTCGGCAACGGTACGACGTCCGCGACTTGACGTCGCGCGCGGAAGAACCGCCAAGCGACCTTCGCGAGCGCGGCGGCCGGAATGCCGAGCAGAAGGCCCGGCAACCCAAACAGTTCGCCCCCCGCGAAGACCGCGAACATCACGACGATCGGCGAGACGCCCACGCTATCCGACATGATCTTGGGCACCAGCAGGTTATCGGAGACGCGCCCGACCGTGAACACGATCACCTGCACCCAAACGACCGTCTGCAAACCCTGCGGCGCCGCCAAGATCAGCGCGACCGCGTGGGCGACGAACATGCCGACGAACGGCACCGCGTACGCCAAACCTGCGACGATCCCGAGCAACAGGGCGAACTTGAACCCGGTCGCGAGCGTGCCGGCAAAGATGAAGGCGCCGGTGATCGTACAGAGCGCGGCCTGACCCGACACATAGCTGCCGAACACATTGGCGAGTTCGAAGCCCAGCGCCCGTGCCGTCTCGCGGCGTTTGGCGGGCAACAGCGCGTAGAACGAATCGGCCACCGTCTCGCCGCGCAAGAGAAAGAACGCCGAGAGGACCAACGCCGAGATTCCGATGATGGCCGCGGTAAACGTGTTGATCAGGATGTCGGTGAATGAAGAGAGCGTGCCGGACACGGCCAGCGAGATGCGCGAGCCGATGAAGCCGCGCAAATCGCCATAACCGGGTGGCAGATACGCTTTGCCGACGTGCTGCGCCAAGAACGCCTGCGCGGCGTCGATCCAGTTCTGAACGGACTCGATATAGGCGGGTGAGTTGAGCGCGATTATTTGGATTTGCGCCAAGGTGGCGGGCACGACCAGAAACGTGAGCACGATGATCGTGAAGACCAGCCCGACGTAGACCAGTGCGATGGCGACGGGCCGCGCCACGTAACGCTCCAGCCTGGCGACGATCGGCGAAACGCCGAACGCGATGAAGGCCGCGATCACGAAAACCGTCAACGTACGCGGAATGCGCGATGCAAACCAGAGCGCCAGCAGCGCCAGCACGATCGCCCCGAGGGTCTGCAACGCGCGGCGCCGGAACGCCGATGAATTCAGAGCGGCTTGCACAGCAATCGGCGCTCGGTGACGTAGCCGGCCTGAGCGTAGAGCTCACGCGCCGCGCCGTTGTCCTCGGTGACCATCAGGGCCATGTACGGCAAGCCGCGGACCCGGGCCGCTTCCTCGGCCGCGGCGAGCAATTGCTCGGCGATGCCGTGACGGCGGGCGTCGGGCTCGACCGCCATATATGCGATGAAACCTTGCGGCAAGGCGGTCACTTCGTCGGGCAGGTCGTCGAGCATCAGCAAAAAGCCGACCGGACCTTCGAGTTCGCGCTCGGCGATCAGAAGCACGTATCGGCGTTCGAACGCGAACTCGATCAACTGCTCGTAACTGGACTGTAGCATGACCGCCGGCGCGGTTCGCAGGGCGGACATGCTGTCGAGCGTCGTGCGCCGCCCGAGATCGAGCACGAAGCCGCGATCGGCCAAGCCGCCGCGACGCAGCGCGACGGCGCCGCTCGAACGCTTCACGCCGAACCGGCCTCGACGGTCTGGCCGCGCCACACCGGCAGGAGCGCTTCGAGAGCGGCCAGGAAGGCGGCGTTTTCGTCCGGCGTGCCGACCGAAACCCGCAGCCGTCGCGGCATGCCCAGGCCGTCGCCCGAGCGCACGATGACGCCGCGCTCGAGCAACGCGCCGTAGGCGGCATCGGCCGCGCACGGCACCTCGACGGCCACGAAGTTGGCCGCACTCGGATAGGCGTGTAGCCCCAGCCGTTCGAAGGCCGCCATCAATTGCGCTTTACCGCGCACATTATTGTCCAAGCTGCGCGCGACGAACGCTTCGTCGTCCAGCGCGGCCAGCACGGCGACCGCGGCCGGGCGCGCGACGTTGAACGGCAACCGCACCCGGTTCAGCCACGCGATCACCTCGGGCGACGAATAGCCGTAGCCGAAGCGCACCGATGCCAGACCGTAGATCTTCGAAGCGGTCCGCAGCACGAGCGTCGCCGGCCGCCGGCGCAGCACGTCCACGCCGTCCGCGCCTCCCGGGTCCATGAACTCGCGATAGGCCTGGTCGAGGACTAGCAGGACCCCCGGCGGCAGCGCCGCCGCGAACGCGAACAGCGCGTCGCGCTCGACCCGCGTCCCCGTCGGATTGTTGGGGTCGCAGACGAAGACGATTTTCGTCCGCGGCGTCACCGCCCGTAACATCGCGTCAAGATCGTGCACCCCGGCGCGCAACGGCACCGCGACCGTCTCGGCCGCCGCCACCTGGGCGTCTTTACGGAAGAGCGAAAAGGTCGGATCGGCGATTACGACCTGATCGCCGGGATCGACGAAAACGCTAAAGGCCAACGCAAGCAGCTCGTTGCTCCCGTGCCCCAGCACCACGTTATCGATGGCCAGACCGTACGGGCGCGCCAAGCGCTCCCGCAGCGCCAGATGATCGTCTTCGACGTAATCGCTCAGCGACGCGACGGCCCGCAGCGCCTCCAGCGCGCGCGGTGACGTGCCGAGCGGGTTTTCGTTCTGCGAGAGTTTCACCGGCCGCTCGAATCCGAAGCGGCGGCGCACGTCGTCGACCGAGGTTCCGGGCTTGTACGCGGTAAAGGTGCGAAGTGACGCGCGAAGGAGGCTGTCGAGAGACGGTTGCATCTCGCGTGAAGTTCGCTCAAGCCGGAGAACGCCCATGCTCGCCCTCGCGACGCTCGTAACCGTGCTCGCCATCACACCGAGGCCGGCGCTCTCGCCTGGACTTCATGTCGCGTGTCCCGCCGGCCCCGAGATTTCGGTGGTGGCGACGGCGCGCAGCTGCCCGGCCCTCGACGTCTCGGGTCAAATCGATGCCAACGGCGCCGAAATCGAGCCTGCGTTCACGACCTCGGTCGACCCAAGCGAGCTGGCCCGCTTCGGTCAAGGCGACGCGATGCTCAGCGGCTACGGCGCCGACGGTCACGCGATTTTCGTGCTGCCGGTCCAAACGAACGGGCCGTTCCACTTCTTCATTCCGCTCGCTCCCCAGGCCCTCGCGGCGCTGACGCGGCTGACCCTCGTTTCGAGCAACGCCTCCGCCGAGCGCATCGCGATCGCGCACGGCGAGCCGAATCCCGAGGTGGTAAGCGTGGACGACGGGCAGCTCCTGATCGCCTGGGACGCGCACGCGTTTCCGGCGATCCGCGTCTCGACCGCGCCCGACGCCCCGCCAATCGCCTCCGGCGACGGCACGAGCACGTTCGAGCAGTTGACGATCGCGACGCCCGCGCGCCGCGTGTTCCTGCAGTTCTCCGACGGCATCCACACGTTCGCACGTGTCGTGAACGTCTTCGGCCGCTAAGCTTTAATGAAGCGCGAGCCCGGTTCGGTGAGGGCCTGGCCTTCTAAGCATTGCGGGCAGTCGGCCGGGTCGTAGGAAACGACGGGCAGATCGAGGAGCGCGAGCGTCGGCAACCCGAACTCGATCGGCTGCCGGCGCACGATCACGCCCACGGCCACGGGCGTCGCACCACGTTCGCGCACGACGTCGAGCACTTCGCGCACGGACCCGCCCGTCGTCACGACGTCCTCGACGACGTATACCCGGTCGCCCGGGCCGAGAGCGAAGCCACGGCGCAGGGCCGGCACGCCGTTCTCTTTTTCAACGAAGATCGCTTTAGTCCCTAATTGTCTGGCCACTTCGTAGCCTAAGACGATCCCGCCGACCGCCGCGCTGACGACGACCGTGGGTTTGTACCCCCGGGCCAGCACGGCGAGCCGTTCGGCGATTTCCTCGACGACTACCGGATCCTCGAGGATACGAAACTTCTGGATGAAGCGGTCGCTGTGACGTCCCGACGAGAGCCGGAAGTGCCCGTCCAATAA
>Ga0116229_10015222_pt1 | contig 10531 bp, 14 predicted proteins | sample S1TSphgellanicum_3_FD_87313 | JGI IMG/M metagenome (GOLD analysis project Ga0116229, IMG submission 87313) | Host-associated microbial communities from peat moss isolated from Minnesota, USA - S1T2_Fc - Sphagnum magellanicum MG | ecosystem: Host-associated > Plants > Peat moss > Unclassified...
AAACACTTGATGGCATCATTAATGAAATGAACTCCCTGATCTATGACTATAATCAAAGGACATCCAAACTTGGTTAATATGCACTCATGCATAAATTTTGTTGTGATTGCTATAATATTAGTTTTCAATGCTCTTGCTTCCACCCACTTTGTAGCATAATCTATGGCTATAAAAATATATTTGTTTCATGTATATCTTCTTGCTGGTTTAATTGGCCCCACAAAATCAAATCCCCATTTCATAAATGGTTCCTTTCGAAGAATTGTCACCAACTTTGCAAGACTTTGAATTATTAATCTTCCCATTTGTTGACATGCATCACAAGATCTACAGTAATCATGCACATTTTTGTACATAGTTGGCCACCAATATCCAACATCCAATATCTTTCTTTGTGTTATTTTACTTGTAAAATGCCTTCCTAATGGTCCTTCATGCAGGTCTCTCATCACCATCTATGCTTCTATAGTTGTCAAATATCATCGGAGTCTATTGTCTTGGCCCATTCTGTACAATTCACCATTCTTTAATGTGAAAGAATCTATTCTCCTAACTAATCTTTACTTTTGTTGTACTAATAACATGCCCTCAATTTGTTTTGTTCTCAAAAAAAAATTCACATCCTTCAACCATTTTGTTTCTATGTAAAATAAACTTGCATCTATGGTTTGATCAAACACACTTGTGGGTTTTGTAATATCTGGTAATCTTAACAATCCATATGTAACTACATGAATTTTGCCTAATTTATACACTACTATGAAGTCATATTTTAGGGACAATAACAACCATCTATTTATTCTCCTTGAAACCTGTGGTTTGTTGACTAAATAGACCAATGCCATATGATCTACTATAAAATAAACTTATTGCCCAAACAAATAATGTTTGAACTTGTGCAAAACAAAAACCATTGCTAAAGCCTTCCTTTCTATCGTGCTATAATATTGTTTTACCTTATTCAGATGCCTAAAAGCATACACTATTGATTGATCACTCTTCCTTGTTACATTTTGAGACAACACAGCCCCCATAGCTAACAAGGATGCATATGTATGAACATGAAGTTCCACTTGTTAATTTGGTGATATCAATATCGATGTTTCAATATATTTCTATTTAATCAATTCCTAAGCCTTTTGACATTCTTATGTCCAAAGAAAATTCTTTGTTTCTTTGGTTAATTTAGTGATAAGTGCCATATTAACAACAAAGTCTTTGATAAAACATTTGTAAAATTGTGTCATCCCATTGAATACTTGAATTTGTTGTGGATTCTTGGGTGGTGGCATGTTTACTATTGCTTGTATTTTCTTTGGATATGGTAGTTTCACTTCTTTGGAAACAATAAAACCCAAGATCATCCCTGAAAATACCATATATGCACATTTGTCTAGATTCAAACTAATGCCATATTCTTTGCACTTTTGAAAACATAATCTGAGCTTATGTAGATGACTCTCCATGTCACTATACACTATAAAATCATCTAGAAATATCCTCATAAAACTGTCCAAATATTCTTTGAATGTTTTGGTAATAGCTTTCTGATATGTTGGAGGTCCATTTTTCACTCCAAACAACATCACCTTCTATTTAAAAACCCCCTAGTCTATAACAAATGCAATATTGTATCTGTCCTTTAAAGTTATAAAGATTTGATGATATCTTGAATATCCATCTAAGAAAGAATATGCTCCATACCCTGATGCTATGTTCAACACTTCATCTATGAAAGGTAATGGGCATGGAATTTTTTTCGCGGCTGCATTTAGTTTTTCTAAAATTTATACAAGTTTTTAATTTGCCATTTTTCTTGGGTACTACTACTATGGGTGACAGTCATGTAGCCCCTTTTACAAATTGAATAAATCCAACTACTAACAACTTGTCTATATCTTGTTTGACTACTATAACATAGTTTGGATTTAATCTATACTTGGCTTGATGTGTTGGTGGTATAGTAGTGTCCAACTCCATTTTGTGTTATGTTAGCTCTAGTGGAATCCCTTTCAAATATTTATATGCCTTTGCAAAAACATCTTTGAATTCCTTCAATAGCTATTCTAGTTCCAACACCTTGCTTGTTCCCAATTGTGCATTAATCTTCACCATATGTGGTTCAGCATTAGTTCCCAGATTAAGCTTCATCAATTGTTGATCTTTACTTAACATCTACCCAGCTATCTACAATTCCTATGCTTTGGTTTTTGTGGAGTTTCATCCATTGTAACATTCCTTGGTTGATGATTGTAGTACGTTTCTAGATAGATTTTATCCTCTAGAGCTATGTCTAGTTCATATATGTTGCTAGGTATCTTCTTTTCTATGTTTTATATTCTATATCCCTATTTTGAAATACTAGTCTTCACCTATGTATCCATGATATCCACATCTATGGTTTTCATAGATTGAATTGTCTCAGGTAAACTAATTGTTCCTATTGAGAACAATTTTGGTTCTATAACAAAGATGATATCTTTTTTTTCATATGTGATGTCATTCTGATAATCATAGCACAATAAGACTTCTGGTCTTCTTACTTCACTTTTCAAATGTTTGTTGACTATAATTGTTCTGATTGTCCCATTCCATTGTATGTAATAGTGTTATTTCCCCAATCATGTGCACTTTAACATCCTTCAACCATGGTCTCCCTAGCAACATGGAATAACTAAAATCTACCACACTATTTTGAAGTATAATAAACGCAATTATGTAAGGAATGCCATGAACACATATCTTCAAATCTTTGATCAACCCCACATGTTTCGTGGTTGTTTGATCTGCCATCCTCAGATTATACGGTGTAAGTTTAGGCTTTGGAAGCCCCAACCTTAATATCAATTTTTCTCTGATAATATTAACTTTAGAACCTCCATCGAGCAACACATCCTCTGTTGTATTCTTCCCAATCTATACTTGGATAATTGCCATATGATTATTTGTTGCTATAGTAGTTGTCCCTACCTCTGGTATTGAACAACCAACTTTTTTTATTTATTTAAATTCTAAGTTTTTTCTAGTTTTAACTTGTGCCAAAGATTTTTTTTAACCCAAGAACTATTTTAAGCAACTATCCCAAGTCCAAAGTATAACTTGTTCTAGCATTTGCTTACTAATATCTAGAAAAATCTCTTCTACTGTGATTAGTTTCTCTTATGAATTCACTAATTCATGTGATTTTTATGCTTCCACAAGAGTAATATTTGGCATACCCAGCTAGGTTGTGTTCCATCCCTCCATGGATGTGGATGGCCCTTCTATTTGGGTTCGTGTTTTCTAAATTTGTTGAATTGTCTCCACCATTGACTTCTTTAATCGCTTTTCTTTCTCAAAGTCAATAGCATTATTTGCTTTTCTTTGTTTTCTATCCTTGAACACCTATTCTTTAGTTATTTTGTTTCTTGTGGTAACATTAACATCCACCACATTTACATTTGCAGTGACTATTTATGTCTCAGAAATAGGTTGCACCTTTGTTATTGTCATAGATTTCCCATGAAACATTTTCTGCATTTCAATAAACTTTGTACAATCTATCATTTTATGTCCATTGAAACCATAGATGTGGCATGCATATGAAGATGTCTTCTATGGTTTTTGACTTAGTTGTGATGCTTCTATGGTTACCACCGTGGTTTATTCCTTTTTCTTTTTGCATGTCTCCACATTGTGGTTAGTCATCCCACAATTTGTGCAATGTTTGTTAGTATTCCCTACATTACTCTGTGTTTTTGCTAATATTGTTTGTTTAGTACTTTGTGGTACTAATAATGCACTTCTTGCTTTTGCGGTAGTCGTGCCTTCTTCACACAACATTGCTGCCTCCTTATGTTGTTGCAGTGTTGACTGCTTCATCCTTGTAATCACAATTCTAAGGTATGATTACAAACCCACTCTAAACACAGTAGTTAAAAAATTGATGTGGTTGGTACTTATAAACCATGAAGATGTAATTATGACATTAGTCTGATGTTATATCTTTTAGCATATAGTTAAACACATCGATAATATACTTTTTAGAAGTTTTTGCATTTGCTTTTACTATAAAATTGAACATTTTGACATGAGCATCTAATCAACATCTTTTTTGAAATCAGGATATTTAAAAGCTACCTTGTTTGGCTTAACATAATGGCCATCTTTATGATCAAGAATTGGTATAGTCACAATAGATGGTTTTTGATTTCCTCCTCTTGGATTCATTACATTTACACTTCTATACCGTCCAACATCCATTGAGCTCATCGACGGTCAATCTATAGTCCTATTCACATGAGTAGTCATTATTGGATTGTTAAACACCATTTAAGGTTTCCTAACAACTCTAGTAGTTGATATTGGTAATGTCATACTCCCACTTAGTTTCTATCTTGCCAAGACTCCATTCGATCCACTACCCAATTTTGTCACAAATCCAATTAATATTCCCCTTCTAACAACATCCATGTTGGGTGCAACAATTGTTTGAACGCTTATAGTTGTTATATTCGCATCAAGTGATCAGGGAACTATTACTCCAGTAGGTTGTCTTCGGGTTTAAACAATTGTTACTTCTGACATGATTAGTCACTTGAAGATGTGGTCACTTGAAGATGACGATGTTCCATTCTGTGGTTACCCATTAGTATCCTTTGTGGTGCAGGATGCAGATGTAAATACACCTTTGTTTTTCTGTTTTTAGTTTGAATAGATGAACGAATCTATCAACTTTGTGGTCCCAATTGGCTTCCCAACTCTATGCCTCTTGATTTGTTTTGGATTACAAAAATTCTTAGTTCTTGTTCTTGTGGTTGAGACATTAATGTTCCTATTACATTCTATAACTCCACATGCTTAGCAATACTTGCTCTGATGTGAAAAGGCACAAAAGGACAATCCATGATCACATGTCCTTCCTCATAGAATGCATAGACCTTTAAAAGTAATTTGACCATTTTTAAGTCCACATATTCATGATCCCATGTTTTGGTTGTGTACCTTATTTGATCCAACTTTAGATTCCTTTGATGTGAGTATGATTGCAGTATTTCATCCAACACATTCACCTATGCTTCTGCATATTCAAATGATCATGGTTAATTGTCTTCAATCTCCTCACACACATCAACATTGGTGTTTTCATCCACCTCCCAGTTTTCCACTGGTTCATAATAATCTGGAGATGTAGACTGATACACAAACTTGGGTTGTATACCTCTTGTAACATCCCTTCCTTGGCTATTCATTGACTTTGGACTTGAGATTTCCTACAATTGATTAAGTATTACAAAAGTCTTTATTATGTCTTGATCTCTTTGATTCTACACCACATTTTGCGGCTAAGAAATACATTACACCCATTCATTTGGGTGAGTAGTCAACTGCATCTCTCTTCATGGAGATGGTCGTTTATAACCGTGCCTTCTCTGAAGACCTTGAGTCCATACTTCACACCGTACCACCTCTTGTGGTAAAAACAACCTGTGCACCATAGGCCTTTCTTTTATTTTCAAAATTCATTTGTCCAACATCAAATTTCAATAAGGGGTTTTTATAAGCCTTACATAGTCCTCTCCATTTTCAAGATTATCTCATGTCTATCCTTTAATAACTTGCCGATTTGCCTCCAAGTCCAATTGTTGTTGTAAACTCCAGGTCACCATTCAATTCATCTTGTTTCAAAATTCTTCATTTTCAAGGTCTGTAGATTGTTTTGTAGTCCTTATGGTGTTAACTACTTAGACCTTTAATACTTTCTAACACACCCTTTTAAATTTTGAATTAAAAAAAAACAAAACTATTTGTTTGAATCCTTTCCTTTATAGTAAAACAACAAAATTTGTAGAAAACCTTTTCATTAACTAAAAGAAAAACAAAAAAAAAATCCCCACAAGATGGTTGCCAAATGGTAGACGTGAAATTTAATTCCTACATAATATTTCACATTTTTATAACAACATATTTGCATTTCATATGGATACATTCACTATTCTTGCCTTAATTTTCAACATTTTTAACACTGCCATTCATTTAAACACCAAATTCATGGTTATTTCATATAACCAAAATATGCACTTTAGAATACATTATAAAAAATTTCAGAAACAAGATTACATTTTAATTCATGATATTCTCATACTAAATAATTCATACAACAATACGAACATAAAATTCATTATAGAAGTTTATGCTTTTCTGTAGTATTATAAACATGAATCAAAATTACAACAAAATCCCATGTTTTGTTGAAAAAAATCCCAACACAATAATTAAAATTTGTGGTATATCAAAACAAAGTTCGTGGTTTTTTATTGCAAGTACCTTTAGCTCTTCTTTCTCTTATTTCCCAAACTTTATGTATAAAAATCTCCATGTTTTCCCAAACTTTCCCCTTTTGAACCATCCCAAGTCACATCACCATGATCAAAACCAACAAGAATTCAAAATTCAAAACTAACAAAGTTCCTTAATTATCTTAAATGCCTTGTTCATCTAAAATCATGTACTCATCCTACCTTTTAATAATGAGAATTTATGTTTTTGGCACTCTTTATTTTTTGCGTTCTTGTTCACACCATTGCCATAAGACCCATGTGATTTGTTTCTTCTTTGTTACTTCTGATCTTTAGTTGTTTTTAGTCACCACCATAATCTTGTTTTTCTTCTTCAATTTATGTTTAACATCTACTTCACGCCCCTAAAACCCAAGTGTTTTTTGTATTTCGTTTCTTCCTTGTTGCTTTTGATTGTTAATTTGCTTCAATTGCTTCACAACATCACCATTTTCCTCAACCCTAAACTCAACTTTGTTTACATGGCTCCATTGAAGCCACCTCAAAATTTCAAATTCTAGCTTTTCTTTTTTGGGAATGTGTCTGCACTTGTCCAAGGTGAATGTTCTATGTGACTAGCTAACCTAATATTGCCTTTTGACCTTCCCCCTATTGAATTAGAAGATAATACAATGGTTGAAGTGCTTGCATATTTTTGCAAAGGTAAGCAAGTTGTGGATAATTGGGTTAATGCAGTCAAACTAAAAAAGAAGAGGAAAAATGAATGGGAAATTCACTAGGTCTATCACAATGTGTGGGCATTTAGCATTTGTTGGTCAGAACATGTGTGAGTTATAGATGGGTAGTTGAAGATGGTGTGTTGCCGAGTGTGCACAAAAATTAAAGGCAAGGAAAAGCTTCTTGTGTCAAAAGATTAAACATTCTAGCAAGAAAAAGATGAAGAAACCCATGCTTGGCCATGTTGTGGGTGAATATTACCTAAACCCCAATTTTACCCATGTGAAGAATGAAAAGATTTGTACAACATGACAAGGAAGGATAACATTACATAACAAGTGCACCATGGGAGTCGAGTTGAGAAGAAAGAGAAATATGTCTAATTTGTGACCATTTGGCATTTGCTTAGTTTAGGGCGGCCTATAATAGATTTCAAAATTTTGGAAGGTTTTTTTTCTTTTTTGAAAGTTCCAAATACATCAAGGATGCATTGGTTTGCCTCTTTAGGTTGGGGTATGGCATGGGTAGGAGGTGTTTTTATGAGTTACCAAGACAATGGTACAAAATGCCACATTTATTTCTATTAGTTGTGATGACGTGACCACCATCAACAACCAAAGTTGGATCTTTGTTCGTGTTTATGTGATGAAAAGTTTCTAGCATGGGCTTATTATACTAAACCTATAAAAAGTGATAGAAGGTTCTAAGGTTGATAATATGATAGCCATGATTGTCAACAACCTTATGTCAATTGGGGGCTTATTAAAATCAAATACTGCAAGGAAGCTTCTATGCTTTGGTGTTGATGGGGTCATTGTGTTCCAAGGAACTAAGATTGGGGTCACCAAATAATTGCAAGAAAACATGTTCCTTTCTTAATTGGGTCCATTGTGTAGTTCATTAGACCAACCTAGTGGTTCGGACTTTGAGTCCTCTAGGATTTATTGCCAAGAATGAAGCCCTCTTGGCTTCAATTTATAATTACTATGCACATTCCCCCAAATGAGCCTTGGAATATTCCAAGCTAGCTAAGGTGATGCAAAAAAAGGGCTAAAGATTTTGAAGAATGTGAAGACTAAGTGGATTAACATGATCGCACCTATAAAACATGTTTGGTATGAGTACAAACCTTTGCTTGTGAAGATGGTTGAAGATGTTGCCAGTGTTGACAATGCAAAGGCCAATTACGAGTTGTTATGCAATGTGGAAACCTTGCTAGGGTTGCCACATGTATTGCCATTGTAATTGGGATGTGTGCAAAGCTTGAGCAATTTTGCACAAAGCTACCAAGTTTTTATTTGTGATTTCATTGCAATTGCAAAGATTTGCCATCAAAACTTGTTCAAGCTATATTGTGATCCTAATCACAATATGGCTATGATTATTTTACTGCATTTTTAGACTTCGCTTTTTACATGAGTGAGAATCTTTCCATAGCTTGGTGGAATCACCTTGATTCTAGCATTGAATATTTGGCTTTCCAGATCAAGGGCAAGTTATACATGATGCACAAGTCAATTATTGGTTTGGGGGTTGTGGGGATGGTGACTTGGGACGATTGGGAGTTGGCTTGTGAGAATGTGCAGATGTAGTGCATTGTTGCAACCACTTCTTTAATTGATGAACAAAACAAAAGATTCCCACATTAGGAATTGATGTGATGAATGTAACTAACATTATGTACCCGCATTATTGGTAGACCCTTGAATCTTGCCAAGGTTTTCCTCAACATTTGGTTCTCATAAAGGTACGTTTTGGTCATTAGAAGCCACTAGGCCCTAATGGAACATTTGTTCTTACCTTGGTTGATGGAACATTCTTTGAGCACTAGTTTAGTTTTTTCAAGGTCACCATCCAACACCAATCTAAGTAGGATATGGAGCCACCCTTTGATGACAATCCCACATCTTCCATGTGGGAGAAGATAACGTCTTCTATAATTTTGAACCAATGGCTATTAGAGTGGTTCAAGTTGGTGGATTTATGCCTAGTCATTATCTCAGGCAATGTTGAAAACGAATGCATTTTTTCCAATTTGAATTTTATTATCCAAGTTGGGGAATTGATTGACAACCCACTTGGACTTGGTTGTCCACATGTATGCAGAACATTTCTTCAAGCTTGAGAATTTTATTTTCCATTATGCAATCATAGATTGGAGTAGTGTTAAAGTCCATTATGGGATGGATGCTGTCACAACCCTACCTTGGGAGAGTGTGAGAATGAAACTCACATTCCCAAAGTTGGGACTTGGGAGTCCTTCGGGACTCCCAAAACTTCAGAGTTCGATTGTAGGGGTCAAAACACCTCGCATTGGGGTGTTCTTTATATCATTGAAAAGCCTATTGAAGTGTAGATGTCGAAAATGGCTTGCATGGGCCATTTGGATATCTGTAGCATAAGTTATGGCAAAAAGAAAGGCCGGGAGTCAAATTGGCAGTTTGGCTCCCGACCACTAAAAGTCGGGAGTCGACCCAACCCTGGTGCATGCAGGTGGAGTGCGACACACCGTTGGAAAGCTCCCGGGGAGAGCTACAACTTTTCTTTAGACCTCATCCCAATCGGAGGCCTAAGCAAAGAGTTATGATCATGTAAAGTTTCGGGAGCCTAACCGGGACAATTTCGGGACTCCTAGAGACAAAAAGCCATTCAGATGTGGGTGCCGCAAAGAGGCATAAAGTATACTATATGGGGGAAGGTGGTGGCTTTCCCCGAGTCTGGGCCGTGGTGAGTCAAGTGAGTCCAGAGTTGCTCGTGGCTTATCCTAGCACCAAGGGTGTTCCAGAGTGTGAACTAACCAACTTGTTAGTTGGTTTGATGCAGGTTCGAGTAAGTGAATAGCTTGTCACTCTTCCTAGTCCCATCCCGAAGCTTCAGCACGCCCCTCTACCCCTTTTAGTGCTGAGAGCTGGGAACATGTCCCAAGTTCCTCACAATTCTACTGTGAGAGTAACTTAGACCCAACTTGAGTATAACTAGGGACTTGGGAGTGTATCAGATGCATAGTTGCTAGCTCAGGTTGCTTATCACATGTAATAGTTGCATTTTGTCTTGCCTCTTTCAAGTTTTGTTAAGCAACAATCTATTTGTTTTTAGGATGTAATTTTTGTGTCGACTTGGAATTGAAACTTTTGATACCCTTTGTTTTGTTTGAGTTTGAATGAGTTCAATGTATGTAAGGATTTGTTTGGCGTCGTGGTTTGGTGGTGACATTGCTAGTGTTCATGAATGCATTATAACCGTCAACTACAACTTGTTTTGCTATGTTTTGTGGGTACTAACTTTTGTGTGTGTGTGTGTGTGGGGGGGGGTGGGGGGGGGGATTAAGGTATGTGATTAAATGGGTGTAAAGTCCGGTTTTTTTATAGAAACCTGGATGGGTACAAACAAGTTCTTTTATTAGGGTTTTTGGAAGACCCCTTTAGAAATTGAACCAACAATTTGAAGTTATGAGTTAAAAATTATGATGAAAACAAGAATCAAAGGTCAAAATTTCCAAGTTGCCTTCTCCCCCATGGAAAAAAGGACTAAGTTAC
>Ga0116229_10015224_pt1 | contig 10527 bp, 10 predicted proteins | sample S1TSphgellanicum_3_FD_87313 | JGI IMG/M metagenome (GOLD analysis project Ga0116229, IMG submission 87313) | Host-associated microbial communities from peat moss isolated from Minnesota, USA - S1T2_Fc - Sphagnum magellanicum MG | ecosystem: Host-associated > Plants > Peat moss > Unclassified...
ACATACTGCTGATGTTCAAGCAGCTTTTGTTCATCTTGCTTTAAAAAATGATGATCCAAAATATATTCCAGCTATGAATCAACGTTTTTATCCAGCTAAAGCAATTGTTATACAACAAAATACTAATCAACAAGTATCAAATAGAAAAAAAGCATATTTAGAAACAATTGGTATTAAAGATATTTCATTAACATTAGCAATACCTGCTAATCTTTCTCTTGTATGTACATTGAATTATTTCGAAATAATGTTTAAATATATATGAATTTAGAATAGTGGAGCTCGACAAGAATTTGATGTAAGATCAATAATTGTACAGATTCAAGTTTATGGAGCTGGAGACAAAATTGGAGATGTATCAACTGGATCATTACCTATACTTCGTATGTGAATTTGGATTCTTTTTTCTAATAAAAAATATTTTTATATATAATTCAGGAGGAAAAGATGCAGCAGTAAATAATTGGCAAAGAATTGTTATTGATATTCCAAATGATAAATTAATGTTATCAATTAAAGAAGCTCGTCCATCATATATGCCAACCCGTATTCAAGCTCTTGTTGTTGTTCAACAACGAGTGAATGGTATAATCTAGTTATTATTTTAAAAAATATTTTCTACTTTTTTTTTAGTTGTTACTTTAATTACTCTTGGTCATTGTCGTTTTCCACTTTATGTTCCTCAGAAAATCGGTACTTTAGATACATGGGATGTTACATTTGGACCTGTAACACGTGCTTTACATCCTGGTTTACCTCCGGTTTCAATTGATATGATTCCTGAGATACCCAAATCATTCGTTTCTGGTATGTAAGATAATCAAATGATGAAATAAATCTTTTTTTCTTTAGATAAAATTGGTCCAGGCTCAACAATATCTTTAGTTGTTTTTGATCCAAAAGCTGAACAACATTTTAGCCAGTAAGTATTCGATTCTATTGTTGTTTTGATATAAATCACTAACTTCAATAGGAATAATTCCTTGGCAGAAATGCCAACGAAATTTTTTCAGTCATTTTCATGTAAGAAATTGTTCTTTATGCTAATATATACATTTTCGATAAAAAAAACTTTTATACTTTATTTTCTTTTCTATCGATTTTATTGGCATGTGATTTTGCATTGCACACTTATAATTCTTATCTTTGAAATTACTTTTATGTATAATATATGATTTATAACTTCGTTCTTTTTAGGATTTGATTCAAGCAATGACAATAAATTATTTCTTCCAATGTAATCATTTTCTTTTTTTATTCAATAAAATATATCTTGATAATCGTCATTGATAAAAATAAATTTACCAAACAGTACATTTGTTAACTCGACTGTTACCTTGTCCAGGTTTACAACCAAATGCTCGATCAAATTCATCAAAATTTGATGTTGGACCAATTACTCTAAAAAAAATAAGGAGATTAATTTCTTTTAAAAAGACAATCAACAAGAACATGCATAAAGCGAGGGAAAAAGGACAATCGTTCTGAAACTTTCGCTTAAATATACCTGAATTGTCCCGGTGAATGAACACCTGTTAAAATTCTACTCAACGCATTTGCATCAGTCATTTTCAAACACCAAAGTTGTCCATAATTAATAAAAAACATTTGTTCAGGTGAATATTTAATCAAACCTGGCAATCTTCTATCAATATTTCCATTTGTTCTCGCCCAGTTTTGATATGCCTATCAATAAACATGCACATGCAACAAGGATATAAGGATGCATACAATAACAAAACAAGAAAAACAACACAAAACATAAACAAAAATTTTATCTACCGAAATTCATCGATAGCATGACCAGTTGATTGTTTTTTAAACAATCGTTTAAGATAAGCTCCATAATTATTATATTCTGAATAACAACGAAATCGTGCATACCATATAAAAAAAAGTTGTTCATTTGAATAATGTTTTAAACCAGGTAAACTTTTATCATTTTTTGTTAATAAAAATTTCTTATAGGCCTAATTAGGAAAATGATTTTTTTTATATCTCACGATCAAATCAATTTCTTTCTTTTTCCTCTAAATCAAACTTACATAAAATGATTCTTTTATTCCACCATTATCAGCGATATTTTCACCTTGAGTTTGATTACCATTCAACTAAAATTTAATTAAATAAAAAACATAATAAGAAGATTTTTAATCATTACTCGACGATTGATTTGAGTTACAGTATAATTACTATATTGATCCACTATACATGTCTTACGCTCATTAAATCGTTCGATAGTTTCAGGTGTCCACCAATCTACACGATTTCCATCTTTATCAAATTGACGACCACTATCATCAAAACCATGAGTAATTTCATGACCAATAACTACACCGATACCACCATAGTTTAGATATCTGAATACAGAAATAAAATATTATTTTTTTAAAAGAGAGTTCAAAAAACTTACTTAGGTGCATCTTTATTAAAAAATGGCATTTGAAGAATACCGGCAGGAAAACCTAAAAGTAAAGAAAAGTATATTGAAAAATAAAAAATTATTTTCATTACTAATTTGATTTTTTGATGCCGTATAAAAAGCATTAACAACAGTAGGTGGACTAGAACTCCATGCTTTTCGGTCAACAAATTCCCGAAGTAATCGAAGATTTTCATTAGATTTGATTTTTAATAATTTTAAAGTATTACTTGTATATGATGCATTGAAAACATACTAATATTAAAAAAAGATAATAATCAAGGATCTAATTATTTCTTACTTCACGATACATATTTTCAAGTTCTGATGTATTTGTACTACCTAAATATTCTGGATAACCAATTTTTTCATCGATTTCTAATGCCTTTAAATTCTTATATATAATATGAAAATATTTTTTTTTGTCAATTTACTTTTTCTATTGCTCTATTTCTTGATATTTCATCCATCCAAGTTGAACTACTAACCATATTAATAAATGCATCACGAATATTATTTATCATTTCAAGTGACTAATAAAAACAAAGAACTATTGAATTTAAATAAATATTTTAAAAAATTCAATACTTGATTTCTAGCATTTTCATCAAAATATTGTTTAATATAAACTTTCGAAACCGCAAAACCCATATTACCATTGACAAAACCTCCACATGTTATCGACCGTGGACGTTCTGAAGTAGTACCACGCATTGTTCGATCAAACAGTTCTCTTATCAACCGATATTTTCTTGGCATATTTCCTACTCTATTCATCATAAAACGCCATAAAAAATAATTTTGTATAATTCTTGGTGAAGTTTGATTAATAATTTCTGATGCATTACGTAAAAAATCCAATTCACTAATTGATACAATATCATCATCATTTAAAGTAACATTCGGTGAAGAATAAATTTGTCGAAGATAATTTGCAAAATCAAACTAAATTGAAGAAAATTTTAAATCAAGAAAAAGATGAATGAAGATTTACATTTGGATCAAATATTTGGGAAAGATTACCAATTGTTGTACGAATTGTTTCATTTTGTCTAGCACGTTGTTCAGCAGGTGTCCAATGATACTAAAAATTTTTATTTATTAAAACAAAAACAAAGAAATTCTTTTTTTTTACTATTGAAATATTTTTTTCAAAATTAAAGATATCTTCAACATCATCATCAGCAATCATTGTTGTATCATTATTCAATAAAGAAGCTAATTCCGAAATAAATTTTCGATAAGCATCAACATATCTTGTTTCATTATAATATGATTTTTGTCCAAGTCCAAGATCACTTTGTGATACCTATTTGAAATCAAATTAAATAAATAAATTTTTTGGAAGTTTTTTTACTCGAATATAATAAACAGATGAATTTTTGTCATCAATTGATGTCCCACAATTATATATTATATTATGGTTATATTCACGTAATTTAATTAATAAATTTGAAAAATTAAATAATGAATTATTCCATGATGAACCTTCTAATATTGGCCAACCACCAAATTCATTATTAATAATAGAAAGAATTGTCTCAACACCTTCAAATTCTATAGCAGTTTCATTAATACATGAATCGTATAGAATACGAGCATTATTTATTGATTGAATATTGATCGTATCATTTGGAAGTGGTGATGTTAAGATATCTAAATAAATATTACGTATTATGAATTTGTTAAACCTATTGTTTCTATTTACCAACAATATCGTTATCTAATTGAGTTCGTAGAACGTAAAATGTATCTATAGATCCCGCTAAAATAAGTGATATATATTTTAAAAAAAGCGAGAAATAGTCTTCAATATACCATCATCAGGTATTCGATGTTTTTTTAACCATGTTCCACAAGCAAATTCAAAGAAATTTTCACATGGTTCAATACTTTCATCAATACTTTCAATTAAAGAATTTGCTATTAAATTCCAAAAAAAAAAGAATTTTATTTATTCATTCAAATTTAACTAACCCGCTTTAATACAATATGGAGTTAAACATAAATCATCATTTACTACAAAAAAGATAATACATCAATTGATAAATCTGACATATTTATTACTTATTGTAGTCTTTGTTTTACTTCTTTCAACCCCATATAAAACAGTAAATACAACAGTTAACGCAAAAAATATCCCAAGAGGCAACCCAAGTAAAATAACGATATTCCTATATAATAAACAAAATAATTTATTTTCAATTAAATTACTTACATTTTCGATTGATGATTATCAATCGACAGCTCATTCGACATGTCAAAAATTCCCCAACTAATAATTTTCTATCAGAAGATAACTAATGACAGTTTCCTTTTTCTTTTTCTTAGATTATATAAATATTTATAATTATCAAGCAGAGAAAATCAAACATCTGTATTCCGGAAAATGATAATTATTTCGTTTCAAACAACAAATCTACACATACAAACCTTTTTTGTTTCATGATGAAAAAGAAAAGAATTTTTATTCATTTTTCTTTAAATACCAAAAAATATAATCATAAAATCAAGGCACTTGAATTCTTATCTATAGATTTCCAGTCATTATACAGGATGGGCTAAAAGTGACAGGACAAAAATATAAGAGGAGATAATGATGAAATTGTTCTGATGCTTTTGACTCGTTGTGTAGTATCTAAATAACATAAGGAAACTGAAAAATACCAAAGGATATGTTTGATTTAATTAAAAAAAGATGTAATGAAATTCTAATAAAAGATTGAGCGTGGGTCGATTATCGGATGGATTTTTCTACGTATTATTTTATTTAGAGAAAAAAATTAGACAATAATCGATCGTTCCGAAAATATTTAAAAGAGTTATTTTATTGATATATTTAACCAAAACAAGTGACAGTATTAAAAAAACAAAGCATGCGTTTATTGCCTTTATCAAACGTACCAGAATCACGTTTAAACCAATTAAGACGATGCATTGTTTTTTCACTATCGATTTCTCTTTTTACCTAAAAACAAAAATAAATGAATAATTATTAATTAATAATTTCTATTTAATAATTACTTGATTAAGATACTCATTATTATATGTTAATCGATTATTGATTATTGGTAATGCATATTCGGAACGAAACAGACTATATGTTAATGATTGATTTATTTGATAGGTAAATAAAATGTATAGAGATATTAATGATAATACGAACATTTTTCCCATATGTAGAATTTTTTGAACTGGAGGATTAGAAAAAAAAATTTTTTTAATTTATATTTCACATTCTATATACCTGAGGCTTACCAGAGAAAAAAAAAGTAATTTATTGGTGTCTTATGTCTGCCCTTGTGTTTTTAATTTGATGTTTATATATATAGATATGTGTGGGTCTTGATGTGCGTGTTAATAAAGTCGTTGATCCTCAGTGATTTTCACATACTATTTTCTTTTTATTTGCAATCAATCTAGATGTTTATATAGATCTTCTTGCATGCATATAAAATATTTATTAGTTAAATAATTAATCAATAAAATTCAAGAAGATATCGTATTCAAATAATTTATAAATTATGAGTACTTATACCCTAAAGAATTATCTTTTTCTTTTAGAACTTCTACAATTAATTGTGTAGGATGATAACAAAAGAATTTCTATAGAATATTAAGTAGATTGAGATAGTGTAACTTTTAATACTACCCGCATATAAAACAAAAAAAAAAGAAAGACTTATGACTCAAGACAGCCCCTAACTCCAATTTTATAACCTTCCCGGGTGTATACAATAACAAAAGATTTTATCTAATGTATTTTATTAAGTGTCAGAATAAAAATTATAACAAGTGTTATTCATTCAATTACCTTGAAAATCGTTCGTATTGTATATTTTCTAATAATGACGTTCGTTCAAAAAAAAAGAACAAATTTACTATATATACATGCGTATCTTTTTTTTTCTTATTGAACAAAAAAAAAACTAGAGTTATTATGAAGAGAGAAAACAAGTAATAATAACAAAAATATTCACAAAAAAAAAATTTTTATAAGCAAACGGAAGATGTATAGTTTATCGAACAAAAAAACAAAATTTTGAAATGATCATCACTTGTCTTTCCGAACATCACTATTATCAGTTATTTCATCACTATCACTACCTTCACTGTCACTTCGTTCATCTTTTTTTACCTAAAAAATAATAAATAAAAATCGATTTTTTTTTCTTTTTCAAAATTTGAAATCAAACTTTTCCAGCTTTAAATGCTGATATAGCAACTTGACAAATAAGATAAAACCAATAATAATGAAGAATTTGTAGAAGTACCAATAGACTATTGAATACAAAATAAGCAGGAAATAAACCAAAGATAACTAATCCTTCAAATGTTGTTGTATATAATACTCTAAAATAGAACAAAATTATTTTAAATAAAAACCAAAAAAATCATAAATTTACTTATATGGATAATAACATAAACGACTTACAAACCATACAAGAGCAAATATGACAAATAATATATCACATATTTTTTGTGCTCGTGCATATTTAGCCATTTTCGCACTCTTAAAATTCGAAAAATAATATTTTCGTTTTTTCCTAATTAATTAATCTCTTACTTCAAGCCAAAAATCTCCAAAATCATGTATAACAAGTACTAATGTTCCAATACGTACAAAATTAACAGTATATGAAAATGAAAGTAATAATATTGTTGCTATATGATGAAGAAACATTTGCCAAAAATCTTTTCGTTTAACATCAATAAATTGTGAAAAGATTAATGACCAATAAAAAGCAAGTTCAATCATATAATACCAAAAAATATCATCTGTTAATGGATGATTTGGATAATTTAACCAACAATATTGTGTATTTGATATCCATGATTTCTTAAAAATATAGAAAGATAATTTTTGAAATAGAAAAAAAATTACATTCTGTAAAATAATAAAACCATAGATAAATATACTAAGATAAAAAACAAACCGCCAAAATGATTCACTAAATTTTATTAATGGACTAAGAGATGATTTATGTTTTGAAATATCTCAAATACCAATTAAACGACCAATTGGTTGAGCTATAAAACTTTAAGAAAAAAAAAGTATCAAAAAATAGAAGAAAAAAAAAAACGAAGTATTTACTATTCAAATAAAAGCCTGGTTATATAAATCGTACCGGCCAATGGATAAACATACATCAAATGATGAAATTGTGGTACATGAATACCTTTTTGTTTCAGTTCGAGAAAATCTTTCCAAGTAGTATTTCTTGGTAACCAAAATTGTTCATTCCACATAGTTTAATATCATATTTTGAATAAAAAAGATGTGAGATGTTTATTTATTAGTCTTCTTCTGCTTCTATCTTTACTTGTCTTCAGTTCTTTTTTTTTATGTCCATCATTATATAACATAACCAATCAAGAAAGAATTCTGATGGCGCTAGTTGAGTCTTTTTTTGATAGGAAGATGTTACTTGAATTGTATAAGAAAAAAAAAACCTAGACTAAGATAAAAACTATCGTTTTGTTGTAAGATAAATAAAACACACCCTTACTGAAGGTAGATATTTTATTCATAAAAAAAAAAGAATACTATGAAGAAAACATTTGAATATGATGATAAACTTCCATCTTTACCATTACCAACGTTACAACATACACTTGAACGATATCTTGATTCAGGTATAGGAAAAAAAAAACTGAGAAATTTCATAGATATTTAAATGTTTAGTAAGAGCGGTTGTGGATGATAATGAATATGATAAAACTAAAAAAATTGTTGAACAATTTGCCAAAGGAATTGGACGAGAATTACATGAACAATTAAAAAATAATATCGAAAAGCGACAGGAAAGAAATTGGGTAAGACAAAAAAAACTACCACAGAGTTCGATACAATACAAAAGAATCGAATGATGTTTCATATTTTAGCTAGCGCGATGGTGGGATGAAGAAATCTATTTAAAATGGCGATTACCAATCGCTCCAACAATTAACATGATGGGTTTTAGTTGTACTGTTCCACCTAAAATCGATTCTCAACTTGAACGTTCATGTATACATATGCATGCTTGTTCACTTGTTTTTCAAATGCTTCGCGAGTATATCAACTATAAATAATATTTCAACAAATAGAATATTAATTATATTTTTAAGAGAACGTTATCCAATATCATATATAGGTAAACATCCATTAACAATGTATCAATTTAAAAATTTTTTTAATACATGTCGAATTCCACATAAAGAATGTGATGAATTATTTAGTTGTTTTCGAACTGGTTTGTTTGATTAAAATTGAAATTTTTGTTTTATTTATCTATTTTATTATTAAACAGTTTCTGAAGATAATCGATCTCCTCCAACTCATGTTGTAGTTATTCGTAATGGTCATTTATTTACATTTGATTTATATGAATCAAAAAGACTTCTTACACCTCCTGAAATTCTTCAAAAACTTGAAATTATTGTTAAACGAAGTGATCAAAATTCTGGACTTGGTTTAGGTGCACTTACTGCCTTACCACGTGATGAATGGGCAGAAGTAAATCTAAATAAATCATTTTATTAATCTCAAAATTTTGATGATATTTAGATTCGTGATCATTTATGTCAAATAAGCGAACAAAATAAAAAGAATTTCAAAATTATTGAAACAGCATTACTTGTTTATGCATTTGATAATGAAAATGCAGAGAATTTAACAAAGGTAAACAATTTCATATCTCTTGAATTATATCAACGATAGAGAGCTGCGAGTCCACGTTTTTTTTATTGGACCTGAACTCGAAAAAAAAAGAAAAGTTTAGACCTTGACCCGTAGCTCTCTAATCAACGAATATTTAGCTTGCTCATATTGGTATGTTAAAAAATCCTGAATCACGTTGGTTTGACCGATCAAATGTTTATATCGTTACACGAGATGGTGTTGTTGTAACAAATGGTGATGTAAATATTATATCTTTGATCTAAATTTATTTCGAAAAATTTTTATCTTTAGCATTCTGCATTTGAAGGTATTATTCCATTACAAATCGGTGATCATATTCAATATCGTATTGATTTACTTGAAAAAATCGATTCTTGGCCAATATTATCTAATCAAATATCCGTTCAAGAACTTGTATTTATTACTGATTCACGTGTGATGAATGCTATTCATCGCGGAATTAATTTATTTAATCAATCAGCTGATAATATCGAGATGTTAGTAATGAATATACATGAATGTACTAAAGAAGATATTAAACAATATATTCGTATTCATCCAGATACATTTTTTCAATTATGTCTTCAATTAGCTTATTTTAAAATTCATGATCATAAACCAGCATCTACATATGAAACAGGATCAACACGACGTTTTTATCGTGGAAGAACAGAAACAGTACGAACTTGTTCACCAGAAGTTGTCGCATGGTGTCATGCAATGACAAATCAATCGACAGTATGAGTTTAGGTTTTTTGTTTGTTTGTATTTTAATTGAAATATAGGAAATGGAAAGAAGAAAATTATTTCATATTGCTGCTAATCGTCATCAAGAATTAATGATGGAAGCATCAGAAAATCAAGGTTGTGATCGACATTTATTTGGATTGAGTATGATAGCCTATCAAACTGGAAAGACATTTGAATTAACAGATGATCCATCATGGATAAAAAGGTACTAAAAATTTCATTGATTAATTTTTGATTCGATTTATTTTCTAGTGGTGGAAGTGGCAATTTTATTTTATCAACTAGTTCTCTTGGCTATGGTATCACAGGCGGAGGAACACCACCAATGTGTTTAAATGGTTACGGAGTATTTTATCGAATTGGTAATGATGCGTAAGTAAACGATCGATTGATTTCATAATCAATCTTTTTTCAATTCTTTATAGAACAACATATGTTGTCACTGCTTATCGAAGTAGTTCGATTACAAATGCAAAAGCATTAGCTGATTCAATTGAACATACTTTACTTGAAGTGAAAAGCTTATTTTTAACATCGAATTTGTAAGAAGAAAAAAAAAATCTTTTTTATATTTATTTTAAAATACACAATAACAACCGGATATATCAAATAAGAATATGTTGATAATTATTATTATTATTCTCGGATTGAATTGTCAATAATTGTCGTTTTTCATTAAAAAAATGATTTA
>Ga0116229_10015227_pt1 | contig 10525 bp, 11 predicted proteins | sample S1TSphgellanicum_3_FD_87313 | JGI IMG/M metagenome (GOLD analysis project Ga0116229, IMG submission 87313) | Host-associated microbial communities from peat moss isolated from Minnesota, USA - S1T2_Fc - Sphagnum magellanicum MG | ecosystem: Host-associated > Plants > Peat moss > Unclassified...
CCCATCAAGATGATTAAGACTTAGTCAAATTGGCCATTTTGATTTGACAATTAATTAAATCGACCATATCAATTTGGTTATTTAACTTATCAATTTATTTTGCTTAGGGTATATATTAAACCTTAGTTCATAGCTAGTAGGCTTAAAGTTAAGCATATTACATTTAATATGTATTTAAAAAGTTTAATATGTTACCTACATGTGCCTAAACTTAATACATTAATTAGTTAATATTTAAAATTTGATAGTTAATATTCAATCATTTATGATTAATAATTTATATAATCAATTAGTCACCAAATAAATGTTAATTAATAACCAATACTTAGTTTATACATCAACTTGTTAATTGATTATTATTATTATCAAATTTTGAATTTTATTTTATTTTATTGCTAATATTTGATAGTAATTTATAATAATTAACAGTAGTCAATATATAAATTTTAATCATTATTGATAATTGATAAATTTAAACTAATTTATTGGTTAATATTAATTCATTATATATTGATTATTAATTCATAATAAATAATCAATAACGAGTAATTAATTTTTTATAAATAAAAAATAAAAAATAAAATATCAATAATAAATAGTAAATAGTAAATAAATAATTATTCATTTATATTGAGTAACTATTAATTAATAATAAATAATCACTAATTAATAATTTGTAGGAAATAATCAATTATATTATTATTTTAAATCGATAGTAATTAATCAATCATTGTTAATTAATTTTATTAATTATTTTTAATTTGAATTAATAGCATGTAGCCTACTATACATAGGTACCTACATGTTATATAAGTAGATACTTGATACATGTTATAACCTTTTATTTAGATAAGCAATACAAAAATATTGAAGTTCATTGATGAATGTTACAATATGTACATCAAAACAAAAAAAATCAATCAAGTTTATTACAATATGATGACAAAAGTTTTTAATTATTGAAGTGGTAGTCCAATGGTAAAGACTTGACTTCTCAAAGTGAAGGTGAAAAGTTCAAATCTTCACACATACAACATTGGTTACCTAAGTTACCTTGGTTTTATGTGGTTTATGTAATTAGCTTAAGCTACTTAAACAAATAGGTCTATGGTTGGCCAACTAGCCTAGGGGGCCTACGTTAAATAAGTTAGGTAGGTAAATTATTTTATTTTATTTTGTACATTAATTATTAGATAATGTCGGTAGCTAAATTTATTAATTTAATAATAATTATTATTATTTAAAATTTAAATCATATATAGTTGTTGTCAAAATATTGTTGACTAGTAAAAGAGACAATAAAAAAATCCAGTAAAAAAAAACAACCAAAAAGACCTAGTCAAAGTGGCCATGTTGAAACTGATTTATCTAAGATGGTACCTTCATCATGTCGAACATGGGGCATTGGGGGTACCTTTTGACCAATTTTCTTAGTACAAAAAACCTTGTTTTCTTGTAGTGAATGTTTGTATTTATTTCTAAGAAATAGTTATAGCTTAAAATGAAACAAATGATATTGTATAAAAAATCAAGTTTTTATAGGAACCCATTATATTCGGTGTGCAACTTTTCAACCTTTGGCACAACATGTGTCAATCACTAGAAAACAATATACAAACCATTGTGAATCCCCAAACAATAAGAAGCCTCAACAAGTAAAACAAGACATGCTACTAGTTTCTAAAACAATTCATGCATAACAATGTTGTGCTTCGAAGGGAAAAATGAAAAAGAAGGAAGCTATAAATAAGATAATGGGAGTGAAGAGATAAAGGTCCTTTGGTGCCACCATGAATTCTTTTTATTATCAAAACCTTAAGTTAACATCTATGATGAGGGAGCAGGGATGAAGATGACAGTGGCAAATTGGAGTCCAGGGGAAAAATACACAGCAACAATGTGAAAGTCAAAAAATGTGTAATGCGCTATGGATGGGGCATGAATGGGTTTTGCATGGAGCATGGGTCCATGGCACCGAAACATAGTTCTCAAAACTTTACATGTTTCGGTGGGCGATATGTTTCAAGGCTCAAATTGCTTCAGAATCGAAACTTGTGCTGGGTTGCCCACCAAAACTTGACATGTTTTGATGGGTGGTAGGTTTTGGGTGTCTCCTTACTTGGGCATCAAAACATGCGGTGCCAGGTGGGCCCTGAAAGTTGCCATGTTTCAGTAGACAATATGTTTTGGGGCATGCTGCTTTTGGGCCTCGAAACTGGCACCAAGTTGCCATCAAAAACATGACATGGTTTGGTGTTGGTTTGCTCAAGGGGTTCATGCTACCTGTGCATCAAAACTCACACCAGACCGCTTCAAAATGAGCGACACATATATGACTTGTCGCTGAAATAGTGTCAAAGAATTTTGCACATACCCTCTTTTTACTTGCCTCAAAATAATTATCCCCTACCTATGAGAGGAACCTCATGAGGGGTGAAAATACTGGGAGTATATCTAAATGAGGTTCCCCTCATACTTGGTCAAGTAGGGTGAAAATAATGGAAGTTTGAAACATTTACCAATGTCAGCCTGATAGCCTAGCTCTGCTCCCAGTTGAACTGTACAAGGTACTGCAGTGTACAGTTCCCTTGGAACTAGAAAACTGCTTTGCAGTCAGTCAGGACTCAGTCCTGACATCAATTTGTACTTAATGTCCCTCCTCACTTTTATTTCACAGCTGTGAACTGATCTTCCCCAAACTAGAGTTCTTGATCTCATGTTGCCAATCACAATGCACCCCAGCTTTACTTCCATCCAATGAGAACTAGAAAGAAGAGGGATATGAAGTAGCCTAGTGGACAGGCTTTTTAAACCAGTAGGTAAAGAAAGGTACCTACTTCAGCATAAACCTGGTCCTCAATTTGCTGGTCAGCAGTTCGGACCTCTGTTCCAGATTTCCTCTCAGTGTGCCCTCCTCCCATGTGACTTCGAACACCCTCCCTAGGCTTTTACTCCCTTTTGGTCAGGACTCAAGAGGAGTTTGAAGTACAATTGTTTAACTGACTTATAATTGTTGTCCGTAAAGTCACCTTCTCTTCACCCTGTCTTTGGGCCTCCTTTCACCTACTTCAGTGATATTTGCAAAGTCAATGAAATATTTTTATATCTGAGTATGAAATGTTAACACTCAGCATTTAATGCACAAGGTTCGAGAATAATTATAGTAGTTGTACACCTAGGAGCAGTGAAAATATATGTACTTAGTAGCAGTGGAGGCGCTCAGGAAAAAGGAAAGATAGGATGAAACTTAGTTTACCACCAAAATTGATGGTTTTCTGAGTTTTCCTCCCATCCCCTGCCTTTGTTTGACCCCCTGTGTTTTCAGATCTCTGTAAACTCCCCATAACTGGGGGTAAAATGCCGAAACTGGGGACTAGACTTGCAAAATAGGGGATGAAATAGGATTTGAACCCATTTTTTTTGGCACTTTTTTATTTGTTTGGGCACACTTGAGGGACTTCTTTGAAAGTTTTGTACATTTTTTGGAGAGCACATTTGAGGGATTTCTTTGAAACTTTTTTGAGGGCACACTTGAAGGACTTCTTTGATTTATTTATTTAACATTTTTTTTTCAATGGGCACATTTGAGGGAATTTTTTTATGTTTGCACTTTTGGGTGTTTTATTATAAAATATTATAAAGATATTTTATGATTTATTTTATAGACTAAATAGGATAACTTTTAGAGTATGTTTTACACAAATTTACATAAATAGGCTTTTTTAATTTTCAATTTTTCTCATTTTCATTTGTGAGAGCTCCATTATTTTTTGCCTTCACTTGAGGCTCTTCTAACTTGGGTTTTTCTTAAGCTTCCTCATATGTTGCCATTTGCTTTTTTGGGGGAGCTCCTTTGATTTTCATGTGTTGCTTTGACTTCTTTTTTGGTTCTTTTGTATTTTTGTTGTTTTTGAAAATTTTCATTTCCTCTTGCTGTTTTTAGGGTTTTTTAACCTATTTTTATTATTTTTAGGGTTTCTCATTTTATTTTTATTTTTTAGGGATTTTTATTTTTCCTTAATTTCTTCCCAAGCAACAACTACTTTAGTTCATCCTATGCATGAAAAATGACAATGTAATCATGTATGATGCATTCCTATGAAATTGGAGAAAAAATGTAATATGTGACAATGGAACTTTGATTGCATCCTACATCAATGAAACAAATTACAATAAAATTTGATGGCTTATTGTTGAGAAGTGGGTGACCTTTAATACACTCATCCTTAAGTTTCAGGGTTGTGCTAAACTCATCAATCAAACTTTCAATGAAATTTGCAAACCTTGGAACAATGTTGCCCATAAGTTGTAGTTCAATGGGTGGAAAAAATGTATTGTATGAACAACACGGTGCTCATGGTGGATTATTCATTTACTTAAATAACAAGTATGTTGATTTTTTCCATGATGTGACCATCTTACACAAATTAGATCTATACAAGAACTCGCATTAAATTTTTTACATATAAATGATTATTATGCGTACTTATTTAGGACCTACATCACAAACTTCCAATATTTGAAATTTCAATAAAATTAGTGTGAAAATTGTAAAACAATATGTCCATGCAAAATCCATGGGCTTCAAAGTATAAAAATGTTACAAAAAATGTATATATTACTTTTATATAAATGATATGTCTTTTTTATTTATGATGTCTTGATGTGAAATACATACAATTTACATTTAAATTAAATTCATGCAATTATCGCGATATAATTTTGCATAAATTATGCACTTTTTGTGAATTAAACATGAAAATCCACGTATGTCATTCAAAAACAATGTCTCATATGTTTGAATTTTGAAAATATTGAATACATACAAATATCATTCACATTACCATAACATAGAATTCATACACTTTTTGTATGAACTTATGAAAAAAAAAATTCACAAAATTTGTACAAACCTATGAAACTTAGTAAGTTTGTGATGTAAGTTATTTTGGTGAGGAAATATTTTTTATGTAGTGGCTTGGGAGACACATCACAAACTTCATGGGTCACAATTTGGCAATAATTTTTGTGTGAAATTCATTTTTCATAGGTTGATACAAAATAGACACGAATGTCATTCATTTTCTTATATTATTTAAACATCAATATCATGCACATTGTTTAGACACAAATGTCATTCATTTTCTTATATTGTTTAAACATCGATATCATGCACATTGTTTAAACATGAATGTCATATGCCTATTCATATTGCTTAGACATAGATGTTGTATGTTTATTTGTGTTGTTTACACACAAAAATCATGCACATGACTTTCATGTTTAAACAATAAAAACCTATGAAATAATAGATTTTGCATGGATTTGGAACAAAGCCATGAAGTTTATAAATTTGTGATGCATGAACTTGCCCTTGGGCATGATAGCATAATGAATGTTTACAACTTGCATGATGGTTATAGGGTGAAGGTGGAGTGGGGAATTAGGGGGTTGAAGCAAAAATGGAGACAATTAATGAAGCATTTTGATTCCACAGAGGATAAATATAATAATTTATTCCTAGCTACAAGTATTTTGATTAACTTGCTACAAATATATCACTTACTAAACTTCACATATGAAGTCATTAACGATTAAATTGATGACCCAACTAACTACAATTAAGATGGGGACTTTTAACTACATGTTTAACATTTTTCTAACCTTGGCTTTAATTTTGGCATCTATTAGAATTCCCATGTTTTAAATTATATTAAGATTGTTAAGTTTCACATATATATATATGTTAACTTCCATTTTGGCATTGATCAAAATTATCTAATCATCATTGTTGACATGCATCTCCCATGCCATGGTGGCAAAACTAATGGATTGCAATTATAACATTTTGACCTTCATTTATGCCTTGCCACTTGATGTGCATGTTGAAGTAGGGCATAAAGTAGATGGAGTAGATGTTGAGTAGATTATGACTCTTGTATATAGTCATTAAATGTCAAGGGAGTAAGTATTAGTGGCCTTGGTATTTTGGATGGGATACATGAATATTATCAATGACATTTTGCCACCTTATGAAAACATTTTGGGTGGCATGTCCATATGTTGCCTTTAATTGTGTTAAAACCTAGTCACTTTGCAACACAACTTTTTCAAACTCCTCTTCATTGGATATGCTAGTTTTTAAAAAATTTAAGGCATCTTGGAGATGGTCCTTCAAGGTGTCCTCTTGGAACATCAAATTGAAATAAATTTCCTTATATTCGCCATATATCACCTTCCACATAAGCAAAGTATCAATTGGATGACTTGCTTTTTTGTCTTTAGAGTACATAAAAAGTGTTAATGGTAACTTGTAACCATGGTGTTCAAATGGAGGGATTTACAATTTGTTGTGGTTGTTTCTCCTTCCTAAACACCTTCAATTTTGGTTGGCTAAAAAAAACATCACTTTCATCCAAATCATAAAGCCATGGTCATTCTTGGTCTTCATGTTCACTTGCCATGCTTGGACGATTTCACATCACACAAACCTCTATCAATAAATTATACATCCTTTTTAAAATTACAAGTTTGTCCAAACACAAGACTATCACAAAGTTGTCACAAGTTACAAAGCCACTAGATTTTTTTGGGATTTCATAACAAAATCAAATCATGACCAAGATTTCCATGGGTGAAAATGAAGCCTAATAATGTACTTACAAGTCAATTCAAACCTCCCATGTAGATGATGAATTGGTAGACCTTAATTTTGATTCTAGAGCCCTAGTTATGTACTCACATAACAAAAGTGAAAATTTAAACTTCCCATGGATGCAAAAAAAACCAAATTGGTTCAACTAGAGCCATGATGATGTATTGAAATTAAAAACTATGGCCAAATCAAACCTCCTATGGGAGTAAATAGAACCAAATTGGGTGAAAAATAACTTTTAATGACATTATCAAAGATCTAATTAAAGCATTCAAAGATTAATGCATGTGTAAAATATGTACATTTAAATTTATGTCCAATAGTAGCTTCAAAAATATCCTTAACATTTGCATTATATTTAGGGGTTTGTAACCTTAAGTTTGGGTCATCAAATAAATTTGTGTGTGATTCACAATTAAGAAAAGGGTTCATTGCTTTCGAACACTCATTCAAGCAATGGAGTTCATATTCAAAATGTGTTTGAAGATATCACCTTTCAATGTCATATTTTTTAATGGTGTTGAGGTATAATCTATGATTGATTTTAACAATCTCTAATCCATTCCATGCATCATTATTGTCCACTACTGTAAACCATGATTTGCTCACTTTGACAAAAATGCCATAACATCAAGGAAGCCATTGGTAGACATGGAAGGATGTGGTCTATCATTAAAGCATTTGTAAGAAGAGGCAACAAGCAGCCTTCAAACTAGATTGGCAATTTACTACAATGCAATGCAACTTGGATAGGTTGGGTGGCAATTTTTGTAGGAGGGATTGAAGAAGAATGGTTGAAGGAATGGGCTTGCCATGTGGCAACCAAGATTTGAACAAGTTGGGCCACCTTAACAGAACAAGTTGCAATTGACCACACTAACAACAAGAAATTTTGCTACAAATTGAACTCTTCATCACGGTAATGAAAAAAATCACATCCTCTTGCGATGTATTTATTGATGCCATCCTCCTCTGAAAAAATGATTAGGGAGTTTGTACTTTCTAAAACCTTAATCCTCATTTAAATTTTTTCAAACACTTCAAGTGCTTTCTCAAAATTGGGAATTGGATTGGTAGCTTTCTTGAAATTACAGATTGGAAGGCACACTACAATTTCAATGGTCTACTTGACAACTTGACACAACTCCATTGCGATTGCAAAAAAATGGAAAATGCTCACTAGAGTGAGCATGTATTTCCATGGTGGTTGATTGGAGACCAAAATCACCACCTTGTGCTTCAACAATGTTTTCAAAAATGCTCTCTAGAATGGATTTGTGGGCATGCCTATGAGCGTGCTAAAGCATTTCCAAAAAATTGCAAAAACAGAAAAATTGAAACCTCCTAGGTGCTCTCTTGTAGGACATGTGGGTGCAATTGTAGGCCTATCAAGCCACTTGAACAAGAAAAATTGCAATTTAAAAAAAGGGGGAGATTAAGGTAGCTTGAACCACAAGAACCTAAAGAAAGCTTGTTGGAAAGCTCACCAATGGAGGATACTTAAAGAGGTTGGGTAGCTTCATCTAGGCTCAAAAGGCACACTTGCAATGACTTTGTGCTAACTTGCATTGCATTTGGAAAAAAAGGGGGAAGGTAGGAACATGCACAAGTGAAAAATGCATGAGTGGAATGGGCATGAGCAAAACCTCAAACTAGGGATCAAACTAGTTTTTGCATCAAAATTGGTGCAAAACCTAGTTTGATGTTATTTTCATTTGCAAAAAAAGTCACCCCTTGTTGATCATTTGGTACCCTGTTAGCCCAAACTGGGCATTCCAGTCCCCTAGTCTACCGGACTTTACAGATAAACTTATTATATTACATTAAATAATATAATATGACAACTCACCAGTTAACGTGAGGTTTTAGGGTTCATGCTTTGCTGTTATGGATGTGATAATTATATAGGCCAGAATGAACCAACAGCCCAACATGAGGGATAGATGGATGGTGAGGTGGACAGAAAATTACTTTTCCATCGGATTCCAGTTCCCTAATAACTACTGGGGTTAGCTGAGTTGCTGTTTTTACCACTGACAACTCGCTAGCACTTTACCTACATGCTAACCATCTACATGCATCTACTTAACTAGTTTTCTCACACACCTACCTAACCACTTATCTACTTAAAAGGACTTAATCTTATAGCATAAATTACAAAGGTGAAACCTGACCTAAACTTTGTTAGTGTTCACCTACAACTAACTTAGTTATAACAGGCTTCCAATGGATGGTGAGCTCGTTGTTGTTTGTTCATTTGGTGAACTGGCATTAAGGCACTTGGTGACCACTAGGTTGGTAGATGCATTGTGGATGGTTAGTTAGTCCATGGCTAACAACCATGTTTCTCTACGGGATAGGAATACAACAAAACAGTGTTTCTTGTCCCACACACGCACCATCCCTCACATCACATAGTGCACTGGTAGGTGCTGATTTTCACTCTGGCTGTGTGATGGACAAGGTCATCTTTAGATGATCGTTTAGGTCACCTGAGAGTGTGAAGAAGCATTATCACTAGCCTAGCTGACCCCCCCCATGTAAGTAAAAAATTGAGAAACCACAACAAGCAGCAGCAAGAAGCTTGAAGCAAACTAACCCATTTGGGTCAGATCAAGTAAGTTAAAAGTACAAAACTGGTTCCACTGACTCTTCTAGTATTTTTATAATACAGATTTTATGTTTACTAGAGATTTATGATACTTTGGCGTGGTGGAGATGCTCATGATCAGGTCCTAGATTGGTAGCGTGAGTGTGAAGCATTAGAGATGATCACTCACTCAATACGACTGGGCACTCATTACATAACGGTCGCATGATGGATAATGAGAAAGACGACTGCTTTTGTGTCTCTGCCCATCTGCATGCAGAGACTATTGGACTGCTGGCCAGATGGGGTTTCTTTTACCCCACTTTCCAATGCTGCACACCCTCCAGATGCACTGCAACCAACCTCTACAGAAACCTTTTAAAAACTGTGTCTCCAAAGCACACACCCTCTCTCTATTTGGGGCCTCTACTAGGATTTACCATATCCAACACACATATAGTGTTTTAATTACTCTCCCATAATTCCCACTCATACACATGCAAAAGTAGACAGTATAATAAACGTGAGAAACTATTTAAATGTCCCTCACCTGGGCCAATACAAAGAAAAAAGTCATTTTCCTTGTACTCTACATTCTCTTAGAGGGCATGGTGTCACGATTGTATCTACAGGCCCCAACTGGGTTTCACACTATTTGAGTGTTAATCTCTTATGTTGTGTAGTCTCCAATTTTTCATGTTTATGGGTGAGGATGGACGAATCATTAACATTGTTTGTTGGATGTGACAAAGATTGGTAGCTCTAAATAATGGGTGTGAAGTGGAGTTGCTCTCATAAAAAAGAGGCCACATTCAACAATGCTAATTTGGGTTCAATTTCTTGTCAAACCTAATTCCCCAAACATCTTCTTCTTCACAAGAGTATCCATATCAGAATTGGGCAGTTCTCTGGTTTGTCAAAGAACTGCCGGTTCTGGGTATTTCAAGAAGTTCCAGATTCCAAGAACTGGCTGTTTCCGGGTATTTGAAAACCATCAGAATCAAATCATGGCTGCTTCTTGGTATTTCAAAACCTTCAAAGAACCCCCAATTTCCATGAAAGAATTCCCAATTCTTTCTTGGTTCTTTGACTGTTTGAATTTTTCTTTTGGATTGACTCCAGCAGGCGGGGGTTTCACAAAATGGGAATTGCTGGTGATATGCCTATCTATATATCTCGTCCGAAAACCAGCAAAGAACCGCCCACCACTGGTACATAGTACAATATATCATCTTCACAAGTGACTTACACACACCATCAAGCAAAGCAAAGCAAAGCAA
>Ga0116229_10015228_pt1 | contig 10525 bp, 6 predicted proteins | sample S1TSphgellanicum_3_FD_87313 | JGI IMG/M metagenome (GOLD analysis project Ga0116229, IMG submission 87313) | Host-associated microbial communities from peat moss isolated from Minnesota, USA - S1T2_Fc - Sphagnum magellanicum MG | ecosystem: Host-associated > Plants > Peat moss > Unclassified...
AACTCGACCCTCTACCCCTTTCTAGAGTTGGAAGCCGGGAGCGTGCTACCAAGTTCAACTTTCCGCAACTTGACTTTGTGAAACCCTCAAATGGGTTTCACCCCGTGACTTGGGAGCGCGTCACAGAATGCATGAAAAGTTTTGGAGATCAATTGAAACTTTTACTTTGCAAGTTTTTGCAAGCAACGGGATAAGTCAATCATTCAACTCTACTTGAATTATAGCACGCATGAAGTTTTGAAATGATTTTGAAGTAAATTCACAACTTACAATGCCTCATTGTAATTTCCAATGCTTTCCATCTATATTGAAAATCCCTTTCCCAAGAATTTCACCAAAAATGTGTTTTATGAAATGGCCTTTTTGGTAATTATCAGAATTGGTCTTCAAGATGTACTCCACATTCATAGGATTTGTTATGATGTACACACATAAGCCACTAAGAAAAATATTTTGGATCATCATGGTGGGTTGGTTTTTGATGTGATATGTCATAAAATCCAACACACTATTTTGATGCCATAACAATTGTATAATATTGCTTATAAATGTACACTTTGAGCCCTTTGTTCTTTCCACATAGCGGATGATGCCACCTTATGTAAACAAGAGTGATAACAATATTTACAAATAATGTTATCACCAATGCCTACAATTGGGGGGCCTTTTTTTGAAACAAATTGACAATCCCATTCTCAAGTTGTCTTGACATTTCACCTTAAAACCTTTAAAATTCCTTTGAAAATTGGTGTTTAAGATTTAACTTTATGGTTTGTCAAATCTTAGGTAACTTGTTGAATAGAAAACAAGTGCATTATGTTAACATTATAATTAGTTGATGAGAACAAGTATGTGGTATAAAGAAGAAAGGATGAAAAAATATATTGAAAATTCAAATAACTTTTATATGTTTAGTCTACTTATGATGGTTGACATTTGATCTAGTGGTTGAGAAAGAGAGAGTTGTAAACATAATTACAATTATAAAATTCATGTTTTTTTTCTTCTTTTGACAACAATGAAGTTGATTTGACAAGTTGTTGGCACCCCCAAGTCAAGCTCATTAATAAAGGGCCAACATGAGTTTCACTTGTGCACCATTGAGTTTGAACCTAAAACCTTTTGGGGTCCCAATGTCCCAAAAAGGGTTATACCAATGAACCATCACCCCAAGGTCAAACTCCATTTTAATCATTCAAACTTGAATTGCACAATCCATGATTTTACAAAGAGAAACAAAAGAAACAATTGAAGAGTCCACAAAATCTTGTTCCCTTTTATAGAATTTAAAAAACATGCACATCTTGAATAGTTGATTTTGAATGCATTTAATATAAAAGTTTTTCAAAATAAATAATAACATTATGAGAATTTTACATGACAAACTCATAATTTGACCACATGCATATGTAAGAATAGTCTCAAATGCCCAATAAAAATGTTCCAAAGTTGGAGAACACATTATAGCACTAAAAGAGGTTGAGAGGTTGCTTTCACAAATTGTAGCTCAAAGTCAAGAACATAAGAATGAAAACAAAAAGCTTGTAAATAGGATTCAAACCATATTACTTGGGTTACGTCATGATCATAAAAAAATCACACAAGTAGCTTGTCACTTCTTGGGTGAAGAGCTTGTAATAGGTTTTGAACCTTATTATTTGGGTTTGTGTGATGGATCATAAAAATAATAATCATACAAACAACTCTCCAACTCTTGGGTGGTTTGCTAGAACCGCATGAAAACCAAAAGTGTGCACAAAACAATTGGGAAGACATGGAAAAAAAGAAAAGAAAACAAAAGTTGATCATTGGCGTTTGATTATCCTTCTCCCCCTTTATAGCAAGCAACATGATATTCAAGAAGAAAGAAAGAACTTGTGATATTTCATACTACATAACACTTGGTGACATTCATCAAAATGTCAAAGGCCAAATTCAAAACTCCATGGTTCCCAAAAGTCTTTATCTTTTGGATGGATAGAACCAATAAAAAGCAACCATGTTTCCTCCTTCAAAAAGTGCAGTAGGCCTGAGAAATGTGCGAGTTGTTCGTTAGAGAAACAAAGAAAAAAAGAAAATAATGAAAGAAAGGCACACAATGAGCTAACACCCACTAGCACACCATGAAGGATGAATGATAAGTGGTTAGGAAATAATTTTCTATTGAATTTCAATTTTGTAGCTAACCATGGTGGTTAACTCACTTTCTTTTTTAAACTACCTACTTATCTACCTACTAAGAACCCATAGTAGGTTGTTAGTAGGTACGTACTAAAAACAACCCTTACCAACCTATATATAAATCATTTACTTACTTGGTAGTTATCTACTTTCCTACCTATATATATATATATATATATGAAACCTATTTCTTACATAATTGGTTACCAAAATGAAACCATATACTAACTCAGTTGAAGTTCATCCACAACCTTATAATAATAGGCATCTAGTGGATGATGGTGCATTGGTGGGGATGCCCAAAGGAAGAAAATATAGATGACATATGATATGTGTGCCATTTGTGGACAAATGTGTGATTGTGTGCCATTGACAATAGGAGAGTTGACAAAGTTGGGTACTTTATATCAATGGGTCCACATACAACTCTACATGTCAGTCCAATAATTAATTGATTTTGTAGAAATTGAGAAATACAAAAGAAAGAAAGAAAGAGGAAGAAGAAATAGATTTTTGGCCCAATAAACTTAAGCTAAGAACCCAAAAAAGAAAGGAAGAATTAAATTTTTTAATTAAAATACTAATATTTCAACATTAAACATTCAAAAGAAAAAAACAAAACAACTTTTTTGAGTGCTAGCCAATTATCATCCCAACCCAATTTTCAAACACATGATAAACAAACTCAAACACCTCATTATCATCTACTTTGGTAGAAATTTCTTTATTTTTGCATCAATGGGTTTCTTTTAAACCCCTCAATTCAAACCACAAAATTTTCAACCCAAAATAATTGTAAGTCTTAACAATTTTTTTCATTTTGTAAGATAAACTTTGCACACTACAATAGAACGATTTCCTGTATTATCAATCAGCACAACTCCAATCCATATATAAGAATAAGTAGATAATTATTGAAGATTCAATATTTTTCATCACAAAATTTTGTTATTTGAAAAGTATTATTTGAAAATATCAATAGTTATGAAAATAATATAATTAGCATCAATTCTACCAAAGTATTTATTGTTTTAATGATGAGAATTTTCAAGGAATTGGTATATGGGTGGTTTTTTATAATCTTTCGTAGGCTTGTTTTTGTAAAATGTAAAGATTTGGAATCTATGGTATGGTCATCCCTAGACATTTAAAGAGAAAATTCCATATATAATTGTTTCATTTCCAACGTTTAAGTACTTTTTTTGTTACTTTTTAAAAAATAATTATTTCCCATCTTTCCTAATAACTACTTCACTTCTTTTCCCTACCCACCAACATGGATAAGAAAAAACAAACTTGGCCTTTATGTTGCTATGCATTGCTAGTGATAATGAAATGACCAAAAAAACATGATTTACATTTGAAAATTTTGTTATATATATAAGATACAAATTATATAAAATATTGCCCAGTTATCATCCAAGGGGAGATTTAGTTAGTCTTTTGTTTTTAATTCATTGAAATTTTGGAAGCAATTAGGGTGGATAAACATTAAATCAGTTGAGCAAGTGGGGATTAAATCCTTGAATTAGGTATTTAAGGGAATTTTTATTATTATAAACTAACTTGATTTCAAAGAAAAAAAAACATGTTAATCCCTTGAAATAATCTCAACATATTCAAATGAAATAACACATATTTACATTTGTATGAACTTACATGTAAATATGTGTATGAAATTGGAAAAGACACAAAGATTTTATTTTATTTTGAAAGGACACCAAAATTCCCAAAAAATAGAAAAAAATACAAAGATTTGTTCTTCTTTTGATATCTTAGGATCCATAAGGACATTTTAAAACATTACAACTTGTAAAATGTTTATTTTAAAGAAATTCCAGTTTGGATTCGACTTCTAATAAATTTGCAATTTGGAATTTTTTTTTTATGACCTACAACTATAGCCCATCCCACCTAAAATATCTTTGATGAAATCATCATCATTGGAATTAACATGTGTCTTTTCATGTCCATAGAATTTATATTAAATCAAATCAATTTGACATCGACTTGACTAACAATGTATTATTGAAAACCATATGAAAAAAGAAAAAATAAGTTGATCATCACATGTATTGTGTAACAATGTGGTGCGCAAATGAAAGTAATATGACCAATATCAATTGTGCCCAAGTACTAAGCAAACACAAGTGGGCATCAATAGTGGGTTCACATAAGTACAAATGCGCATCTCCATTTATCATTGATCATTGATTTCTATTCCCTAACATAATTATATATGCACATAGTTGTTATAGGTGTTTCTTTGATTTATAAGTCGTTCCATTATCTTACAACTTTGGGGGCCGTTTTAGGAGCACTTATCCCTTCATCAATTTGGAGTATCGATTCCTAGAAGTTATGAGGCCATCATTTTTGGCATTCGAGCCCTCCTCAACTTACACCTTTATTGGGCCATGATGTAAGTCGATGTCGAAAATGCTTTTAATAACATTTTTCAAGCTATTATTTTTAAAGAGTTGTGTGATGTTGAGGAGCTTTTGGCAAGCATTGTCTTGTTTACCAAGTTATTTTATGGTGTTCATTCTTCTTTTTATTACTAGCATGGGCGGCATGTGGAGGGGGTCACCATTATTGGACCATTTTTAGGCATGAAGCAGGGTGACCCCCTAAAAAGTCTTTTATTTGTTTTGGCTCATTATTGAACTTTCCTAGAGACCATTTTATGGGCCCTTAGTTACATCTTTCCATCCCTAGTGGACAATACCCATGTTGTGGGGCCTATGAATGAAATTACTTGCGCCTTTGACCACCTTTCGACCTAATTAAGCCTGCTTGGGCTTAAGGTTAAGATGTCAAAGTGTAAGCTTTAGAGTCCATTAGGGATCTCTTCAAGCATAGAGATTTTTCAAGATTAAACTTTGGTCACAAATGGCTTACACATTTTTGTGTATGCTAGTGGGTTCTCAGGACTTTGCCACACATTTTTTGGATGAGGTTTTATTTCAGGATGTGGTACATATTGACGATCTTCCTTTTTTAAGAAATGCCCACATTGTTTTGGGCATTTTGTTTTCATGTGTAGCTCGTCGACCTTTTTATTTCACATGAACAATACCTCATTTTCTTTCCTTCTCATCTCTTTTGGTGGGTTTTGACGAGAGAATTATGCAGGTATGTGTGGACATTATGGGTTTAGGATCATGGGAATCTTTTAAGGGCTCTTTAACAAGGCGTTAGGTTCAATTACTGATATCCTTTGGTGGTATAAGGCTTCTTTTTATGGAGGATTGTGCCCCATCTGCTTTTATATGGAATTGGGCATTGGTGGCTCCATATTTGTGCATTAGGTTTCGTATTTTTGATAGACCCATTTTGGAAAAGTATGTTTCTCAAATTGAGGGGGGTTCACACTTGCTTTAGTCATGCTTACATGTAACACAAGATGGTCTTCCTCCTGTAGTTAGGATAATGCACCATTTTTTGAAAGTTTGACAGTTACGAGCACCCCAGGTCTACATGCATCTTGGATGGACATCCACCACGACACATCCCTTAAGTTTATTTTGGAAGATGATTCCATTTCCTCAACATTCAGAGCTTGCATTTGTTATTGTTCGAATAAGGGGGCAGGGCTATGGTTGCTTATTAAACCATCTATCTGTTCCTTTCACATCCCACGTTTTACTTTCACCTCAACATTGTGTTTTTTGTTTCGGTTTGATTCAACCTTTAGCATCTAATTTTTTCACATGTGAATGTGGACATAAGTTGGACGCATCTAGCACACACTTAATTCATTGCTCGTTTGGAGGTCAATGGATAGCCAAACATGATGCCATTTGAGATGTCATGTATGCCCTTGCTCAAGAGAGTGGGCATACTGTATGGAAAAAACAATGGTATGCCCTCATGTCGGAATTTCATTTCGAGCCAATCTTTACATGACTTGAGAGGACTAGGTCTTTGTTGCTAATGTGTTGGTTACTAACTTGATGCGAGAAACGGTAGCTTCAAATGTCATTAATCAACCAATAGGTGTAGCTACAAAATTTAACACCATTGGTAAAATCCACAAGTATAGAGGGCTTCATGAGGGGCACCATTTTATTCCTATGGCCATGGAAGTGCATTGTTCACCCATGTGTGATATGAATCATTTCATTAAGGAATGTGTTTGTCTTTTCCATGATAGACGATTGGGAGGCCATTTATCCTTATCTTTTTGCATTCAATTTTTCAAGTAGCATGTTACTATTGCTCTTCAACATGCTTTAGCCTCTACTATAGAAAGGAAGATTATGTTGGCAGGTGATGCTTGTTCTAGACCTCCCATTACTATTAGATTTCACGATTTACATGCATGCGACATTAGAAGGACTGTGGGTGAGATAGTTTCGTACCACAAGAAGGATTAGCTTTTTCCCTTTTTTTGGTTCATGCGGGTTGTGCATCTTTTGGCCTTTCTTTGGCCTTCCCTTGTTATGGTTTTGACCATTGATATTTTATTGGTTACTTTTTTCTTTGTTGTTATTGCAACATGCAACACTTTTGTAATGCATGCCTTTTTTTTCCCCCCTAGCTACCCTTTTCCTTGCCCAAAATGTGTTTAATGGTGTTGTACCGCATCTTGGTGTTGTCCATACACACTTCAAGTTTTGTTATGCATGTTTTGGGCTTATAATGGACAGCTTAGTGTCCATTGTAACAGGGGTCTAAAGTGTGTCTTGGCACCATCAAGCTTTTCTTGATGAAAAGATTGACTGGGCCAAGGGTAGACAAGGAAACATAAGAAAAATAACAATAATTAAATTAAAACAACACACCCCTTTATGTGCACATAAAATGTTGGGTATTTATTTTTCACTAAAGAAAGCTTCATTTAGTCCACATATTCTCTATACACATGTATATAATATATATATATATATATATATTCTCTTCAAAAAAGGAGCACAAATATGCATTTGAGTGCAATAACCAATTTTTCTTTGTTTTAATGGAAATATATTTGACCCATGTATGGTTGTGGACTATTTTAGAAGTTGAACTTTGTGGAGTCAATTTGCAAAGAGTCTATTCTACAAAAATCTTATAAAGACACACAAGAGTTTTCAGCTTGGGGGATTAATTAGTTGCCCCTCTATAGCCTCAAGTGCCTTGTCTAAATGTGCAATATAGTACAAAATGGAAGTTAGATTGGCTTGTAGTTCTAAACATTGGGAGAGATGTTGTGATGCACCTAGAAATGGCCAAAGTTTGGTACCTTACAAACTTTGTATCCCTACATTTTAATGTCATGTGAAGTCCATTATAAAAACATTTATGGCATAACTAAAGGATCCACTTGGCATGGGTTTTACCATGCTAACCACCATGTGTTTCCAATTTAGTATGTTGAATATTTAACATCCTTATGGGTTTCTTAACATCCTCATGGGTGTCATTGAAAAGGCATAGCCATGATGAAATGACCTACTTGTTCTAGAGAATGTTTTTTAGTTGGAGCCTTGGCAAAGCTCCATGGAGTTTTTTTACAATTCGGGGTTATCAAATTGGAGTCATAACCAATATATATTCAAGGTTTTCCATTACCTAAGGGAGGGTAATTGTTTTGAAATGGATAAAAAGAGGGAATATGTTAAAATCATTATATAATATACGTGCATTTCCATATTTTGTAAAGCGTGTGATGACAATGAGTTTTTTCAAATTGTGGTGACTAACTCTTGAATATGTTTGCTTTTTACATTTCATTTATGATGATTAAGTTAATTCCCTAGGACAATATTTTTAACACATGTTCTTGGAACCCAAAGTAAGATTTTACTCCCATTTGTTATTATAAGAATGATTTAAATGTGTTTGTAAACATGTTGATTGGTTTCATTGTGCTTTCATTAAATTTTTTTAATAAAAAAATTCATGGGTTCATGTTTGCAACGCCTAGCCTATGGTCAATTAAATAATCCAAAAAATCATGAAAATTTAATTTTTAAAAATGTCCAAGTGACAGTGATAAAAATGTTGAATATTTCACTTCCCTAGTGATGAAAAATTTGAACATAAAATACAAGAATTTGTATAAGCAACCACCTTCTACAAGCAATCCATTTGACTTTTTTTCTTTTAATAAGTGAAATTAAAAGCCTTGGTGATTATTTTGTCATCTTTCATCCTTTATATGCATCAAAATTATGATAGGTGTTGATCTTTATCATGTTTGATAGATAACTTGGATTATGCATGTTTAATAAAAAATAGATGAAACATTCCTACACTAGAAAAACACAAATGAGCATGAATGTGCAACATCTAACCATGCATTCATTGCCACCATTTGCCACATAGTACATTCGATGGCTTTATATGTATGTCCAACATATGACAATTTTTTTAAAAATTCAAAGTTTGCATGAATGAAAATAAAATAAAGTAATTATGCAAATATGAAATGATTTTTTATTAAAAAATCAATTTACTAGTGATGAATTTGACCCTAGGTATGTTTGTTGTGCACAAGAAATTGGCAATGTGCCATTTTCATGTACATATTTTGATTTACCCTATGGTCACCCCCTTAAATCCTTAAGGAAAACGTATTGTAAACAATAAAGTGTTCATCCTTAACCTCACCCCTATGAACATCATAATTGTTGGTAATTTACCCTTACCCTAAGGTGGATTAATAAATTTTCAAAGCCTAGAGAACTTTCACCTTACTAGGCTTGGAAAAAATGTTCAACTTATATACCTTTTACTTGATTGATATATATATATAATATTATTGACCTTTATTTAATTGATATATTAAAATTGATAAGCCCATCCACCTTGGTCACAACCAAGGTTTTTTTAATTTTTTTATTATTTTTTTATTTTAAATTTTAAATTGTGATATGAATCATTTAATTTTTTTCCCAAAAATTTAGCTAAATTAGTTGAATTTACACAAAAAAAACACATTTTCCCAAACACATCCCAGTGTCCTTGTTGAAATAACAAAAAAACATCCAAAAAGATCATTAGTCACAACCCTTCCTATTAGTAGAATTGTTTTTTTACATGTGGTGGATTGTTGACATTATACATAATGTAAATGTCATAATTAGGTTTGAAACTATAATCTTTGTATATACAACATAAAATATCAATGGACCATGGTAAAGTATTTTCAAATATGAATGTAAAGGTCTAAAACTTTTGCATATAGATTTTAGGGGTATGGTTTAAGCTACCAACCTTGTTCTATACATTTTATGTGTATACATTATTTTGATATAAGTCCAAAGGTACTTATAGGCGTAACTATTTCATTCCTTTCCCCTACTTACCTAAATGGATAAAAAGTTGGCTAAAATAGACCCTTATTTTACAAGAATATGATTTGATATTTTCCATAAGCCTAGTAAAGTCAACTAAGATGTGAATAGTTTGAATCATAACCCAAGTTCTATTGAGGAGGATATTACATGGTTTTGTTGGCCCATGGATGCAAATTTGGAGGTGGTATCAAGATGCCATCCTCCACATACCTATGTACCTTGTTGGGGTGCTTTGGAGATGCACCTTAAATTGACATGAGTACTAGGGGATTTCATGGTGTGGATATTGAACCAAAGGGTGATGGTGCCTAGGACATACATGATGATGTACTTGTCATTACATATTTGCAACATGTGAAGTTTTGATTGGATTAACACTCAAGGAATGGGATTGTGTTATGCGTAAGGCCAAATGATTCAAATGGGAAGGTAATTCCCTTTTGCATGTGTGGATAGATGGATGAGTGTGGGTCATATTTTGCTAAAAAAATGTGAGGGCCTTATGCGACATGTCCACAAGAATTTGAACCACTTTGGTGTCCATCAAAATTATAGTTTGTTTTAGGAATAATATTGGTGGCAATGGATATAATTGCAAGTTCAATCATTTGTGTTTTGGTACATGATGTGTGATAGAGCGTGAGCATCATTCAATGCACCTACACTTCATTTATAACCATTGCCCATCATGGGGTTTGCATATCAATGGAATATGGATTTTATTGAACCACTGAGTTTGATAGTATAATAAAACCGGTATGTTATGGTTATGATTGAAATTTTTTTGACATGGCTAAAGTTGGTGCCATTGCCAAATCATAGTAATGAGGGTGTTACATATGCATTTCTAGATAGGATGTTCAGTAGGTTTGGGGATATAATCAAATATTCATCAACCAACATATGAAATTCTATGGGGAGTTTCAAAAGTTTCATGAAAATGCATTGATAGAATGAACAAACCCCCCATTCTTGTCAACGAGACTTATAAATAGGTTCAAAAGAAGTTGTGACACCTTTGGAGGAGGGGCTAGGGGGAAGGGGGGGGGGGGGGGGGG
>Ga0116229_10015231_pt1 | contig 10523 bp, 9 predicted proteins | sample S1TSphgellanicum_3_FD_87313 | JGI IMG/M metagenome (GOLD analysis project Ga0116229, IMG submission 87313) | Host-associated microbial communities from peat moss isolated from Minnesota, USA - S1T2_Fc - Sphagnum magellanicum MG | ecosystem: Host-associated > Plants > Peat moss > Unclassified...
AAAAATGCATATCCAATACAATCATAATACTAATGCAATATCATTACAATATGGACATAATGTGAATACAACATGGCAAACAACATAAATACAATGCAAATATGATGCTACATCAATTATCATGGAAACAATACCAAAATTAAATTAATATAATCTAAATTGTTTCAATGCTTATTTCACACGAACAAAGCACTAAACCTTGGACATCTTGTAAAAGTATTGTGAAAGCACTTAAATAGCACTAATACAAAGGGGTCCCCACTTTGTGATGTATTCATTAAGGTGAATTGATGTCATACCATATCAAGTAAAGGTAATTCCCACAAAATCAACTTTTGAAAGCCAAGCCTTTTCCTGAATGAGGATACCCAGGCCTGCATCCTAACAAGTGATCCCAACATTTAGATGCAAAAACTTAGCTACAAAAATTTAACTTATCGTGACGTGTAGTGTCATGACGTTCGATATCATAAGGGTGTAAATCCATAGTAAATTCTACTAAACAAAAAGGTTAAAACAAATCAAAGGTAGAAACTAATCAACCAAAAAGAAATGCATGCACGTATATATACAATGCACAAGAGGAGGCTAAGATGAAATTTTCATGTATTCCCCCCCTTAGACCTGAGCTGGGAAAAGTGTGGCATGGTCTGAATAGAAATCAAGGTGTTGCAAGAAAATATGATGAATAGTACCAAACGTCGGCGAGAACTTGAGTGAGCTCTGGCTTGAAGCAAAATAGATGGTATCCACCATTACAATTATCGCAAAGCAACATCTGATTAACATCGTCTGTCCTTTGACATACTTGACATGGATAATCAAGTGGAGGAATCCAAGTTGACATGATGATGGTAAGATCCAAGTTCGGTAGGTGGCAAGGCGCATAATTTTTGGAGTGATCTTGAATTATGTGTCCAGTAGCTCCTTCTAATTCCAACACACCTGAAGGCTTGATCGCCTTAATCCTCAAGATAATGCGACCAGAAGAAATGTTTACAGTATCATTAGGTTGTCACCGGAGATACACAAAATCACCAACATCAAATTGTCTCACCCGAGGTTTGTAACTACCACCTCGTGTGTGTGCATACTATAAGGTGTTTCGATGTTGTGTAATGGACAAGTTTTCCATGGCCATGGGCATAACCCTCCTGAATAGAGCAGCCCTCTCTGTGATGACCCTAACCCAAGTGGCTAGGGAGTTTAAGTCCACAACCTAGTCCATTTGAACAACAATGGAAGAGGGTGGAATGGGATGTCTCCCAAAAAGTAGAAAGTAAGGAGTGAGATGAGACAAAGAGGCATGTTTGGACATCTTATAACCCATGGCGATGTAAGGTAGGGCCAAGTCCCAATCCTTTTTTATTCCTAATGAAACAAATCTTTCGAAGTCCCTTTTTGCATGTTTGAACCATCTTCTCTACAAGGCCATCAACTTGGGGATGATCCCTTGAAGTCCGACAATGGTCAATGAGAGCATGATCAAGTAGGTCTTGGAATTCTCCTATGAATTTTGATCCTTGATCATTAAGGCACTCGGCACAAGCCCCAAACCTATTTAGGACCTATTGCAAGAAAGCATGGCTGGTGTTGCGTGATGACTTGTCCGATAATGCAACAAGTTCAACCCATTTTGAAAAATGTTCAATCATAATCATGATGTAGACATTACCCTTGGAGGTTTGTGGTACCTCTCCAACTAAATCATATGACCAACGATAAAACATGCTTTGAATAGGGAGTGGAAAAAGCGTGAGTTGTCAAGAGGAGAAGGAAGTTTTCATTCTATCACATTGTTCACACCTAGTAATGACCTTTCGGACTTGAGCATACATACCTCTCCAATGGTAATGAGGAGCGAAAAGGCTATAAGTATGTTTAATTCCAAAATGTCCAAGCTCCAAATGTACCTTTTGAATAAGGCCAGGCCATTCATGTGCTGGAGGAACCACTCTATCACCTTGTGGTAAGCATTAGACGAAGTGATTGTCCTTCCATGAGTAGCGTTTGGACCACTATTGTATGTGATCTTATTAATTTGATGTAACTTGGGGAGGGTATTCCCCATGCTAAAGAAACCTCAAAGTGTCCAAGTCCTCCCATATATCCACAATGGGATGCTCAACCAGGTTACATTACAGTAATGTAAGATAATTAGATGCATAAGATACATGTATTGTTAGAATATGGTCAAAGTCTTGCCTGGCTTCTGAGAAATCTTTAGAAGTAGTGAAGGGTCTTCGCAACATGGTATTTGCATTCTGATGTGTAATACCATGTCGGTGAATAACCTTGAATTCATAGTCTTGAAGTATAAGCGCCCAACGAGTTAACTCACCAATAAGCTTGTCGTCGGTCATCAACCACTTGATAGGCCGATGGTCGGTATACAAAATGAACTTGGTGCCATAAATATAGGGTTTGAAATGTATGATGGCCCATACAACAACAAGACACTCCCCTTCATATGAAGAGTAGTTGCTTTCAGCTTTGTTGTTGCTTCAGGATGCATATTCCTTGCCTTCCTCATCAAGTTGGCCAAGAATAGCACTAATACCAAGAGCACTCCAATTAGTGTGTAGGATGAAGACCTTGCTAAAATTAGATCTTCTTAGAATGGGAAACTCTGAAAGCTTTTCCTTGAATGTGTTAAAAGTTTCCTGAACCTCTTCACTCCATGTCCAAGTAACATATTTTTTTAACAATGCATAGAGAGGATGAGCAATAGTATTAAAGTTTTGGACATAAATCCTATAGTAATTACATAGTCCGATGAAGCTCCTCAAAGTGTGAACATTAGTAAGATTGGGCATCTCCAAAATGGCTACTACTTTGGCCCAATGAGCCATAATACCATTTGGCAAAATTTTGTGTCCAAAGTAGACTACTGAAGTGATAGCAAACTCACACTTTTTAGGATGGATCTTCATATTGACTTCATGGAGCCTCTTAAATAACTCCTCATGATGAGCCAAGTGCTACAGGAGTCCCTTGCTATGCACTAAGATGTCATCTATGTAACACTTCAAGAAATTTGCCCCTTCGAAAACCTGGTCCATGATTTGCTGGAAAAGGCAGGTGCATTCTTTAATCCAAAAGGCATCACAAGCCATTTCCACAACTTGTTATTTCCATGGAATGTCGTTTTCTTGTGATCCTTTGTAGTGAACATAATCTGCTTCAAATCCACAATTGTAAAGATGTTTGAGTCTCCAATGCTATCAAACAGTTCTTCAAGGTGGGCATGGGGTACTTGTCTTGAGGTGTAACCAGGTTCAAATCCCCACACATCCTTTTTTTAATCCATAATCCAACTGATTTTTTTTTTACTAGCATTACAATAGTGGCTATGAAATCAAAACTTGATGTTTGAATGAGACTAGCCTCATGGAGTTCTTTGCATCTTTCATCTACCAATTCCCATTCATGCTTGCTCAACCTATGCCTCCTCCAATAGATGGGTGTCTCATCTGTAAGGTCTATAGAAAACTGCATGGTTTCACACCCACCTAAATCTTTCATTGAGAATGCGAACACACTCTCATACTTAATTAGCAAGTATGTGACCTCGTTTTTTTTTTTTGGTGAGATGGTTCCCCATAACGAAAAGGTAGCTGGAAACACATGGAATAGAGTTGGGAAGTGTGTTTGAAGAACTTGGTGTATTGGGTTCTCCACTATCGAACTACGTAGATTTGCAGAAGGTTATAATTGTTTATTTAAAAGCTAATGTACCTCCAAGTGTATCATAAACAACTTGAATAAAATTACATGGTACCTCCTCCCCCCCCAACACTAAAAGTGAAGTGTAAAATGTTGAAGATAGGCAAGTGTAACTGGTCGGGGTGCCATGTAGTCGCATCACCAGAATAACAAGTTGATTGAATCAATGCTGGTGTTGTGTACATTTGAAAGAGTACACAAGTTACCAATAACCATGTAAAGGAGTTCAGGTCCATATATGCCTTTCCCTAGTAAAGCGTTACGTTCCAATCTAGTCACCTTGATGTGATTAGTAGTGCCAGTTTGGAACCCCATAACCTTTTCTCTTTCTTTTGGGCTTAGTTCATCCCAAGTGGTTGAAGCATGACAATACACTAGGCCTGGTCCATCTCCCTGAAAGGTGTGTGCTCTTGGGAAGGAGATAAAGGTGGGCCAAGCACCTCTTGGTTTTCCTATTGTGTTCGCAAGAAACCAAAGAGGTTTCTTTTACCTTGTAACTAATTGGTAGGAACTGTGATAATCTAACATGTGAGAAACCTACAGGTTGGGGTCTTTGATGGTGTATTTCAAAGCCAACTATAGAACTGAAAGTGGTGCAAGGTTAGTCCACCAGTTGCACAACCGGTGCGCATAAAAACCGCATTATGCCGCATTGAATAGGAGCGAATCTCCAAGGTAATGTTTGATTAGCATGTAGTGTTTTTGGACTTTCTCCCTTGAGTCAAGCTGAGAAGGGGTGTTTTCAATTACATAACTAAACGTAGAAGAAATGGATTGAGCCCAGGTGATCAATCATACCATGTCCATGAAGAGACCGGATCTTATGTCATTTAAGCCTTCTCCAAATTCAGCTATTAAAAATCCTTGGCACTCCCAACCTAAAATGATGAAATCCACGGGGCCAAGTAATTCCATATGTTTCTTCTGAATTAATTATATGTTAGAGGGCAAGAAAGTGAAATTGGCCTTCCATGCGGTGGTTGCAAATTGTTGTGGAAATTTGGTTATGAACTCCATTATTATCGATGCTGCCACTTGTTTTGCAATAGGATCAATGTCTACATAGAATTACCTCCAAACCACCATCCTTGACTGTAGTAGGGCTCCGAGACCTATACCAATACCACCAAAAAGCTTTAGTAATGTAATCCCCTCTTTAGGCGATGTCTAGGTGATTAGTTAATGAAATACTGGCTTAATTAGTTCACCATGGCTTTCCATGTTCTTAAAATTAGACAAAGCTTTGACCAAGGGCTTGTGGGCTGCTTTGAACCTCTATAAAACCTTTGGTCTATGTTGAATGTTAGTAGGAACCACCTTCAAGCTTTCAATAGCTTGGGCGTAAATTGTCTCCTCTTCATCTCCTTCTATCCATTTGTGGTTAGCTTGTTGGATGTAGGAAATTGTGTGTGTTTCCTTGAGCATACAATGGTCAGCCACAGGACTATGGTTCCCATGTAAATCAAGGGGTATGTATCCTAGGTGGTGGTCATTAGTCTTCTAATCCACTCAGTAGTACACATGTTCAAATTAGTTGTTAATTATGAAACTTGGTGGAAATAGGGCTTCTTGCCCAATGGACACATCGTAATTGGTGGCATTGGTGACTACACATCTGACATGTAGGCAAAGCTCCTGATTTGTACCTTCATTGAAGTTAAGTGCAATCAAATCTGAACTCTCCCCAAATACCTCCTCTACACTCCCACTAGCGGTGCGAATTTGCCACATAGATTTTCGTGGTTTAGAGTCATGCATGCCCATCTTCTTGGCAAATTGAACTCCAAGAATCGTTGGTTGGGCACGTGTATCAAGAAGTACCACTCTGCGTATATGTCCTCCCATTTGGATTATTCATTTAGTATTGTCGACAATGGCAACTTTGATGGTGATGGAAGTTCTCTCACTAGGCACCACCTTTGGAAATGAGTGAAAAACTTTGTGGAGAGAATGGCTATCCACAATGTCGTTGTTGAATAACAAATCCACAAGTGAGGTGTTTTTAGCTCCCTTATGATATGTGAATGTACAATTAGAGGAGCCCACTAGTTTAATCATGCTAAAACTAGTGACCAAATTATGAATGCCATCTATAACACATGAGTCAATCGAATATCTCTCCAAGGTGTTAGATGGGAACCCTGTAGCATGTGGATCAGGGATTAGTAAAGGACCTGATGTAGTGTTCAAGGTATCTTTTAGTATTGTAATTATGTCCCTGGTGCTTAGCTTCAAATCTTGAAAACTAAACAATGGTGTACTCGTAAGCTTTTGCGCCACTTCACGCATTTGAAGTTAGCATTCCATAAGTTAATCAGTGGAAAATTGTGTGTTTTCTTAATGTACATGTATTTTTGGGACACGAGAATTTGATGCCCTAGCAACTTGTGGTGTAATAATCTCCTCCCCCCTCGCTAACAAGGTGCGTTCTTCTTCTATGTTAAGAAGACGAAAAGATTGTGGCATGATTGCTCGAGCTCCTCTAGCCCTAGTAGTAAGACTTGAACCAGATGCAAGTCCATCAGTTTGAATTACTTGCCTAGTGGCAGAAACTCTAGGTGCCACACTAACCTCTTATACTACGAAATAGGAAGGGCAAAAAGAAGTGATAAATTTTGGTGTGAGACTAGAATTGTGTGCATTGGAAAGAACATACTCCCCAACCATGGCATCGTGTGAGAGGCCATAGAATGACCTAGGAGGTCCCCCCCATGATCCTGAACTTTGTACAGGTTAAGCATGACTAGCTGGTTGGGAAAACTTGCCTTTTAGATTAACAAGTTGGGCCCTTAATGATTCGAATTCATTTTGCAGAGTTTGAATTTGAACGGCATGGGTTTGAAGCACCTCCCTCTTGTCAACATTGTGCTCCTTCTTCTTAGCATTTTTATTGGAATTACCTTTAGTGGGGAAAGTCCGAGTGGAAGGTTGAGGTGCCTTGGTTTTTAGTTGAAGGGCAGTAGAAAATGCTAGTAAATTTTGTTGTGGTAATCGGAGTTACTTCCGTTTCAAGAACTTGGCAAAACAACAGCTTCTTGATGTCCCTCTTTCCCACAATAATCATAAAAAAGATCCTTAGAAGGAATGTTGCACTCATTAGCTTTGTGGGCAGGATTGCCACAATAGTTGCAAGAAGGTAGGATGGGTGCAACCGAGTGCATTGCTTTAGCCCTTAAAGAAGAATGTGATGATCTAGTTGGCATAGTTAGTGGATGCTGAGGTTTTGAACATGATGGAGGCCTCGTTATACTAGCTTCATAATGTGCATGAGCAAGTTCCAAGTTTTCATAAATGTTGTACACATCCAACAAAGTGTATGAATATCTAAATTCTGCAAAAATTTATTGCAAAACCTATGCATGGAGTATCAGAGTACTTTCCAATGAACGAAGATATCAATGGGCAACTTCTAAGTCTGTGATGCTCTGAGTATCCTCTTTAAGCTTGAGAAGCCTCCTATAGAGCATCTTGAGGGTTTCATCCTTTTGCCGAGAAAAGGTGGTGAGTTGCAAATTTTTTTCAAAAATCTTGACTGAAAATTCTAGCTCAAAAACTCGAAAGAACTCCCCCATTATATCAACAAAAGTTGGTGTATCGATGGTGGGAGGAATGTTTGCAGTAGCAGCAATGAGTTGTTAAGGAAAAAGGTTTACTAAAATAGGTATCGGATTTAAATTATTGGGTATAGTCCCATGATGTGTAATGGCAGCTTGCAGTGTAACTTGAAAAGTGGTGGTGATGGTTGTGGCATAAGCTGGATTAGGGATTTGGGTGATGCCCAAAATCCTCAAAGAATGTTACTTGTAGACATCCAATGCCTCATACTGCACATAACGGGCTAGTTGTTTGAATGCGAACACCTCGATGTAATTAACGCCATACTTGAATTTCAATTCATAAACCACAATTGAGAAAGTTGCTTTGAATTCCCTCAAAGAAATGGTACATGGCCTTCCGCTAAACTTTTCAATTCTCCCATAAGAACTGTTGACCTCCATGGTGTATATGGGTGTAGAGGTAATGACTTGCAGTGGAATATAAGGTGATGGTGTGAAAGTTACTATAGTAGCATGCATACCCCATTGATTAACCCCTCCAAATGGACTTTAATGTATCATTGATGTAGTGTAACCTAAACTTGAATTCTTGATAAGAGTTGTACTTGATGACAGTGGCGTTGTAAACACTTGATGGTATCGTCATGAAAATCGTGAGCTCAAAGAAATTGGCTCAAATGATTGTGTGTTACTTCGTAGTTGATACCTTGGCTTTGGCTTAGTGGTAATGCTCTCATCATCTAAGGACATGGTGTTGTCCCATGCCCCAAATTTTTGTAATAATATAGAGCATTAGTTACAAAGCTCTAACACAACATACAGTTTGAAGAATACAATGTGTCGACGGGGATGAATGGTGACAAATAGACGTTAGATAGAACTGGGATGGACGTCGGACGGTACAGTGATGGACATCAAATGAAATGGTGATGGACGTCGAACGGAATTGGGACAGAATGGAACAAAACAAAACGGCAACTGCGACAGACAACAATGGCGTTGCAGAGGGATCTACATCATCGAGCTTTGCAACAATGGCATGCAGAAGAAAAATAATAATTTTTAAAAAAAAATATTCTTTTCTTCTTCTTCTTCTTCCAAAGTTGCTACAAGGGCTATTCACTACATGATTACAAACTCAAAAACACACATGAGTGCACAACCCAAATGCTAACCTCAAAACCCATGTACAAGGAAAGCAAGTGTATGTGGGGTTGCATCATCTGGTGCAGATCTTGTACTACAATCAAACCTTGTGTGTGTGTGTGTGTGTGTGCGTGTTCCCAAGACTTAAAATTGGTAGTAAAACAAGCTTTGGAGTTGTTCGCTCCTTCCTCTTTTCGAAGTTTTGGAACTTAGAACTTCACAGCTTGTAGCTTGTTTTTAGTGTCCCTTTTCCTTCATTTGCGCTATTGTTAATTATGGTTATTGTTGTTCCTATTGTAGTTGTAGTACAAGAGTAGAAAAAAAAAAAAAAAAAAAAAAAAAAGTAACATCAACTCAAGAACACAAGAAACCAGCAAGCAAAAAAAATCGAAGAAACTCAAAGCCAGGGAAAATTTGTCACTTTCAACATTAAGTGACAAAGAGCAGTTTTTCTATAATTAAATTGAAAAAAAGGAAGGAAAATGTAGTGTATGTAAAAGATGGCCATGTAATAGTTGCCATGAACATCTAAAAATCCAGTTTGACTATTGTTGAAAATTCAAGCTCAATTAGTTAGGTTTCATTAGTTACTGGAGTGATAAAGTAACTAGGTTACTTTCACAAGGTTGAATTACTTTGGTTACTTACTTTAGTTTGGTTATTTGTGGTTTGGTCTTTTAGTTAAATACCTTGGTGTTGATGGTTTGGTTCTTTTTTCTTCATTCCACAAGTTCGTGTATTTCATGTGACAAGAACCTTGGAGAGTTCTTGATGTTGTGTTTCGTGTTGTGAACATCATGTTGTAGTTTCTTTTCAATAAAGGTTTATGTTTGCACTTGAGTAGATCTCCTATTTGTTAACATGGTATCAGAGCTTAGGTTATTTGGTGAGAAAGTTGAAAGAATTTAGAGCCAGAAAGTCTTTAAAACTAGAGCTTGAGAGTCTCTAGTAATATCATAGGAGTTTATCAAGTGCAAAAGAGAAATGGGGAAAAAAAAGAATGTGAAGAGAAAGAAAAGAAAAGAAAAGAGGTGAAAGGAAATTAACATATCAAGGGTTGTGGAAATCAGATCTTTGAATCTAGATCTAGATCTATTGTGAAAAGATCTTGGAGTGAAACTTGCACAGATTATAAAAGACTATAAGACGCTTTTATTCTCAAATTTTCAAAAGAAAAGGATATGTTTTGTGAGAGTTATGAGCTTTTGAAAACTCTGTGCCAGATCTGGGTTTTTGGTCATATCTCCTTTGTTTGAGCTTTTCTGGATCTGCAGCTTTGAAATCTTATAGATCATATAGGAATATATGTGTGAGAGAAATTTCATGTCATTTGGATTTGTATTGAGAGAGATCAAAGCATCTAAAGTTTCATTTTCAGTTTTGAAATCAGTTTCTTTTGAAAGTGATATCTCTTTGTGATCAAAATCAATAGAGCTACAATTTTGAGCAAGTATAGAAAACATATATCTAATATGTCTCCCAAAATCTCAAGGATTTTGGAGTTGCTGAGAGCGAGTTGTAAGTCATTTTGTGTTTAGGTCCTAATGTGAGGTGACTTCAAAGAAGTAGCAAGATCTCCCATTTTATGAAGTTAAATGAGCTGAAATTTTGAGAGAAGGTAATAGACATAGTTTTTTATGTTTTATTAAAATTTTAGATCGATCCAAGGTCATATGTGTGTGGAGTAACTTCTCAAAGTTGTTGTGACAGAAGTTTGTTTTGAGAAGACATCAAAGCAAAGTTTTGAAGTGGAGCAAATACAATTTGGGAGAATTTGAACGAAGAAGTTTGAAGATTGGGAAGCACAAATACATTATCAAGACCTTCGTACAAAAGTGTGGTATGTAATCATGTACTTAATACCATATGAAATATTATACGAGATACGTACCTATACGTAAAACTTATGTATAGTATAAAATTTCATATAATACTCAAGACCTACATACATATGCAAGGTCCATCTTGTTCAACCCTAACCCTAATCCTAGAAACCAAAGGAAGGAAAACCCTAACCCTAATCCTAGAAACCAAAGGAAGGAAAACCCTAACCCTAATCCTAGAAACCAAAGGAAGGAAAACCCTAACCCTAAT
>Ga0116229_10015232_pt1 | contig 10523 bp, 6 predicted proteins | sample S1TSphgellanicum_3_FD_87313 | JGI IMG/M metagenome (GOLD analysis project Ga0116229, IMG submission 87313) | Host-associated microbial communities from peat moss isolated from Minnesota, USA - S1T2_Fc - Sphagnum magellanicum MG | ecosystem: Host-associated > Plants > Peat moss > Unclassified...
GAAGGGACATACTTCAGCTTTCGTGCGGATGAGCTCTTTGGACCAATCCTCGAGGGTGGTTAGTTGTTGAGCAAAGGCCTGGCATAAGTGATCAGCTTGTGCACCAAACCAAAAATTCTTTTCGTTTTGTCTCAGTTTGATTCCTTATGTTAGATTGACTCAATATTTTCTCTGTTTTCTACTGATTTGCGAGGCCAGGGTGAAACAGCGCCCACGATGGTATCATGGTTCGACAGATATCATTTTTTTCTGATTTCGGTCGGTTTGGGTTTTCGAAATGATTTTGAAGACCTGAGTCAGATCTTTAATTTAAATTTTCATTTTTTTATCTCGTAATATCCATTGTCTTCGAGGAAAAGTGTAGAAGCAAACTCTCCAAATTTATGACCAACCATTTCTTCAGTAATTTTTAAATTAACAAAAGGACATCAAATTTCTTTTTAAGAATTAAAATTCAGATTTCACATTTCTGAATATCCTAGAAATTAGTATGTGTCTATACTATTCAAGGGAATTCTCATAGCCTGATTAAGAACATTCAAGAATTTTATTACGAAACCTATATACAAAGGGATGAACTATAAACTATATTAAAAGAAAACACTTAATTTTAAGTCTAACATTAAAGGCAGCATGTTATAAGGTTTTTTTTTCATATTTTGTTAGGAATGAAAGAGAACTATTTAAAACATCATATATGTATTTTTTAATGTTGAAAACAAGCAAAAACAATTTTTCAATCGCAACTATTATAATTGTTGCATGCAAAGCATTAGAAAGTAACCAATGTTTACTTGATCGAGGAAGCACACAAGCACTCACAATCGAAAAAAAGAATATCAACATTGATTTGAGAAACATCCCAAGTTAAAGGTGGAGACACATGGATAGCAATCTTCACTATTGTTTGACAACTATTAAATAAAACAATTGTTGCCTTGAATTGCAATGTTTCTTGGAAGAATATGATCCTAGTTGCAAACCTACAAGAACAAATCAAGTATAAATAGAACATTTTCATTGAAAATTCCACAATCGAAAAACAAAAAAATAATGTTTGAAAACAAAACTAACTTAGTTTTCAATAGAAATTCCACAATCAAAAACGTAAAAACATTATGTTTGAAAAAAAAACTAACTTAGTTTTCATTGGAGTATTCAATTTTCTTGGCCTTGAACCAAATTCAATGCAAGCCTTGTTCCATTCATGTTGACCTTTACCATCCCAAGTGATGCATTTTTGAGAATTTGTTTTGGTAGATTTTATCGAAACACATTTAAACTTTTTCATCATCAATGGCATATTGGCAAACTTTGGAGAAAACATGCCCAAAAGATGTTCTTTGAAAGTTTTCCTCCAAACATAAAACTTCACATTTCACAAACACACTTGAAAGCACTTGTCATTGTGTTTAAATTTGAACTCTCATTTTTAACATTTGCTATAATATTATTTTCAAACCATATTCATCCTAACGATTAATTAAGTCTTTTTGCCAATGCTTGTTTTGTAGTAAAAGCTTCAAATAAACCAATAGTTACATGTTTTGGCTTCCAATTAAATCCCAAAAAAATTATAACCAAGGCAAAGACATTATGAACACCCTTTAATATCCAAAGATCAAAACTAGTAATGATAGAATGACACTTTTCAAGGAGAAGCAAAAGATATGTTTGTTTAATTTTCTCTACTAGGCCAAGCAAAACATCATGTGAAAAAAACTTTCATGGAAGGAAATGTCATTATGAAAAAAAGGGAGGTGTAATTTACAACTTGCCTTAATACTGGATTTTCCAATTGCAACTATCATTTGCAATTCCATGTATTTTTACACCTTAAGGGGCAAAAGCACACTAAGGTGTCTCATTCATGGTAGTAAGGCGTTACCTTCAAAGTCCATGTTGCAGTGTATTTGGAAATTGGCTTAAAATAAAAATATATACTTGTTATTGAATTTAACATCTTTTTCAAATTCCAATTTCATTTTTAAAGATGTTATAAGGAATTTTTAAAAATTTCTTAAATGATAATTCAAGAAAATAATCAATTTTTATGTTTAAAAGGACAAAAAAAATTGTAGTTTTTGGGATTTTGAAAAGTCCATAACATAATAAATTAAAAACATATTTCATCCATTCAATGCATCTTTAGTTTTTTAAACAAAAATTAATCTAATACCCAAATTTTTAGATACATGGGACCAATACATTGTAAGTTAAAAATCCATATTCATGTGTTTTGCAAGTGTGACAAAAATTGTCACCAAAATTCAAAAGTCCATTACTTATTGAATGTCCATGATCTTGATATGTTTTTTGCATTATTGGAAAGCTAATTGTTTAACTTTACATAAATGAGTCCATTTTTTGATATTTCAAAGAAAAATATATTTTAAGAATTTAAAGTATGTAGGAAATACAGCGAAAACTTCGAATGTGACAAAAATATCACGCCATTGTAATGTGCAATCACCCTAAGTTGATTAGAGATGTTGCATCAATTGCAATGGAGACATTTACTTATATATGATACCATATATTATTATAAGTATGTGTGATAATAAGTTTTTTGAAAAACTTCTATTGCCCCATAAATTGTCAAGATTTATTACTAGATTCTTTTAGAGATTCTCATCATTGAGCATGTTTGAAAAACATGGAAAAAAACCCTAGGTTCAAGTAGGTAGCCAAGAATATGGTATATATATATATATATATATATATATATATTCTTTCATAATATGTTCATAACCAAATTTAGCTAAACCTTTTTACATAGAACCAATGGTTATTACCAATACTAAGCAATGAAACTTGGGATCTTCCCTAAAATAAAAGTTTTAACATGAAAATGTAGTGCAAACCATATGGGATAGAAATGTGGTGCCATTGGAAACACCTTTGGGGAACATATTGGGAATTTGAATAACATAATTGGAACATGTAAAAACATGATAAGAAACAAAAATATATATATACCCCCACACCCCCCTTCCCTCAAAGGAAAAAGATGAACCTTCCTTAATGCATGTTCAACCATTTCATTAGTTGCATGCAAATTCTATTCTTAATATGGGTTATTGTTATCATTAGGGTCCAACCATGCTATTAGGAGCCACACATGCCCCTTTAGACCACTATTTTTCTGAAATATATATATATATAATATGTCTTTCAAAAGTTTAAAATTGTGTTTTTAGTGTCAAAACTATTTTTAACAATGGTTACAAATCCTTAAAAGTGTAAATTAGAAATTTTTTATCCATTAGATTGGTTCCAAATTTTTATGATATTTACATAATTTATTCACAATAATTTTTTTATAAAAAAAATTTATTTAATATTTAATATTTCTTTTTACAATCCAAAATTCAAAAAATTGAGTAGTGGTTATGACTACTAATGGTACATGTTAGTATGACTGCACCCATTAGTATTGGGTGGATATCACATTTTTTAATATATGTCAATTTTAATTTTTTAGAATAGGTTTTAAGAATTGTATTAAATTAAATTTTATTTAATTATTTTCATTTAAGATATCCAACAAGAACATCAAATTTTTTAAAAATAAAGGTATAATATCTATAAAATAATATATATTAGATATTCAAGATAGTTACCATTAACAAAATCCAACAATTTTAATCTGTATATACAAGGGGATGAAATTAAATGTCCACATGCTCATTTTGTTCCAACTAACATTCATAATTTTAACACAATGAAATGCAAAAAAAATAACATGGACAAAACAAAGCACAAACATAGAACAGAAAGATGTTGTGAAAAGAAAAAAAAAGGTGGGGCCTTATTAAGGATACATTTTTACATTCAAATTATCATACACATGCAAAATTATTGTTATTGGATTCTTGTCTTTTCCCATTATTACAAATACAACATATCCATAATAAACAAGGCAACAACTTCTATATTGTGTTAAACTCCATGTGAATTATAATTATCTTGGTTCTTCCTACACATGTGCAAACTAATATGCGTTTAAACAAGAAAACAATGTTATGTGTGCACATAAGAATTCATACACACTACACATACACACATGTGTACACAAATGTCTCCATCATCTAATACTATTTCATACTATAGTAATAAAAATGTCATTATCTTATCTTGAAAAACAACATTGATTTCCATGTCTTCATCTTCCAATGCATGGTTTTCTTAAAATTTTCCACTACTTTATTGATTGATCTTCTTTCCATTTCTCTCCCCTAAGCTCCATACCTTTGCATTGCTTCCTTCTCCCCTCCTTACATTCTTTCTCAGTTCCTCTCAAGATCCCTTCTCTTGTCTCATCATCCCCTTTTCAATTCTCACCATCTCTTAGTTAAGCTAAGCGGTTATAACTAATTAGTAACCATTTGTGAAGAGCCTTGTCTATGTCCTCTAGTTTGGCTATCATCAAATCTGCTATCCTTTAATTCAATTGTTCTCACAAGTGAATGCCAAAACTTCAAAAGTCACAATTTCTTCAAAATGACTCCAAATCAAACATTTGACAACTCTATCTTATGGCCTTTGAAAAGAGTTTTATGGTTTGTCATGCTTGCCATTTTGTCAAGATTGTTGGTTTGTCATGCTGAATTTTCATTTTGACAAGCATTTTTGGTACGTATTTTTTGATAAACACTTTGGTTAGTCTTCTTATTAGTATATTGGTTATGTAATAAAATTAACTTTGTTGGCTAAATTATAATGTTTGATTTATTATTTTCTTCTAGATTACCAATAATTCCTTCACCTAACATGCCCAAGCTTAAGCTCATGCCCTTTTATATTTATGGAAAGAAGTGAGAGCATAACGATTAGGGTTTGAGGTAACAATTGTTAAAAACTTAAAACCCTTTTTTTCAAATCTAACTATTTTTACCAAATATTTAGATCTAGGTAGGAAATTGATATCCTACTTGGATTTTAGATTTGTGAGATTTGGATTTAAATCAAAATATTATATGATCAAATCTCATAACTTCAAGATCTAGTGGACATGATATTGGCTTAGATATCACAATTTATAACATTTGACAAACATCAAGTGTGATATCTAGCTTAATATATGAGTTTCATATTTACAACTTTTAGATATCCATTCAACATTGGTTATGATTGGTGTTTGGTGGCTATCAAATGTTTTCGATACCCATTGGATTTGGTTTTCACAAAAGAACTTACAAAAGGTTTTTGTTTTCACTTTAATATAATTTTTAGAAAAAGTATTGGACAAGGTGTCAATATATATATTTAAAAAATCAAATTGCACCTCACAATTAAAATTATGAAAATTGATGTGATGTGCATCAATTGCGTCCATCAAAACAAAAACATGACATTTTTTCCTTACACTTGGGTTAGCCCCTTTGTATGGTCACCAAAAACAAATTCGGTCACTATAGGATTGGTGACCAAATCCACTTTGGTCGCCATATGTAACATAATCAAAAGGTTTGATTTACCAATCCTATGGTGATTGAAAAAGGTTTCAATCGCCAATCCTATGGTAATCGAAAAATGTTTCAATCACCAATCTTGTGGTTACTAAAAAAAGTTACCATCCAATGATTAGACCTTTTTGAATTACGATTGAAACTCATTTTTGGTCGCCATATGTAAGGCGATCAAAAGGTTTTAGTTGCTAAGAATTTGTGATTAAATTTTTTTTCGTCATTGGCGATTGAATTTTTGGTCACCTTTAGTTGTTGAAAAATAACACCTATTGAGAGCTTTTAAAAAACATATTGCATGCCCCTTTCAAAATTCAATTGTCGACAATTGAAATTTTTCAATTATCAATCTTGTGGCAACTGAAAAAGGTTTCAATCACCATCCAATGATCTTGGATGGTGACTAAAACCCATTTTTGGTCACCATACATAAGCCAACCGAAATTCAATCACCCACAATTTGACAATCAAAACCTTTCTTGGTTACTAGCAACTACAATATTGTATTGTTAGCAATTGAATTTTCAATCATCTATAGTCGCTTATAGTAGCACTTGTTGAGAGCTTTTCCAAAAATATATTGCATACCCCTTTTCAAAATTGAAATGTTGATGATCGAAGATGGTTTAGATTAACATCCAATGGTCATGTTTTTTCAGATGATGATTAAAACCCTTTTTAATTGTCAACCATTGTAATTTCGAAGGGGGGCATGCAATATGTTTTTGAAAAAGTTATTGATGAGAGAACTACTTTTGACGATTACAATTTTTTTTGGTTGATGATGCTTGAATTTGTAATCACCTTTTGTTGTCGATTATTACTCTCATCAAAAACTTTCTATAAACATGCCAAATAATTAATTTAGTTTTTCCTAATTCAGCGCATGAACTTTTAATTCTGAAAAATTTAACAATAAAAAATCAGTTTATTGTAAGGTATCATTGTTTGAAATAATCTGAATTGATTTAGTTTTCACAGGGATTTGTACTTAGAGTAATCCTTTCAAAACAGCCGAGGACATAGCACCAAAACCCTGAGTTTGGTCATACATGGGGTGAGATTCGAAACAAACTTGCAAAAAGTACATTAGCATTCAAATGGGGTGGAAACTCAAAACACCATCATTTTTTAGGTGAACTGACTTTCATCCTCTTTCCTTTTTCTCGAACGCCTCCATTGCTCCCGCATATATATTCTCAATGCTCTTACATGTACAATTACTATAATTAGTCTCGAACCTTGTGCATTAAATGTACAACCTTGTGCATAAAACCTTATACATAACATCCTGAAAACTTGACCTGGGTAATGGGATTTTGTACCCAGGGATTTTGTTTCAGAGGGTCCTCAATATTAAATTTTTTTTTTCCTTGAGCAGGTTTTCACCATCTAGTTCTCACATAAGTGAGAATTGACGATCAGATCTTTATTGAATGTTATACTCAAAGTGATACCCACCGGACATTGGTTATCGCCAATGTTAGATGGCTATAAAAATGCCTCCGAGTATCACCCGGTTATTTCTATTCGAATTCATAATGTGAATGAAACCCTGATCACTGGTTCTCACTTGTATGAGAATGGGATGAATGAGAATTGAATCTAGAAAAATAAGTTTGAATATTGGGACCCGAGTGAGATACAACCCCTTACAAAGTTTAATGCACAACCATTAAACAAGGTCGTGCATTTAATGCACAAGGTTCGAACTAATTATAGTATTTGTACAGCTAGGAGCAGTGAAAATATATGTAGCAGCAGTGGAGGCACTCAGGAAGAGGGGAAGATAGGATGAAACTCAGTTTTCTGTGTCTCAACCCCCAACACGCTAATGCACTGTTTTTGCAAGTTTATTTTTGAATCTCACCCTATGTATGACCAAACTCCAGGTTCGTGTGCTGTGTTTTCCGTAATTTACGGATAATTATTAATTTTTGTTTTCAAGAAAAGAAATAAAATCAATAATTTGTTTGTAATTTTGGAGAACTGACATCGCGAGAACCGATTAAATTTTCTTATAAAAATATTGATACCTTGACCCAGTGTGTAAGTTTTCAAAAAAATAAAAAAGTGAGAACCAGAACCTTTTGTAATTTGTTATGTGAAAACCGGATCCAGCGAGTATTAAAATACGACCACTGCCCAACACTGCTTATCACCATCTTAAGAGCCTGGGTACCTATTTTATCTCTCTATTTGACATACTAACTGCAAGTGCATTCACAGCAAGTATCAATCTGATCTCAGAAAAGGACTCCCGCTACTTTTAACATTGTAATTTCAAGTCTTAGGAGTTAGGCCAACAACCCTGAATTCCCAAGTACGAAAGTGTAAGGAAGGAAGCAGCTACGAAATCGTGGATTTCAAATTAGTCCAAACAATGAGAATGCGTGCCAGTGCCAATGTCAGGTACCTTAAGTAACTGGCTTGGCTGGCTCACCTGGGCACATATTATCCTGTGGCCGCATTATTGGGGATTATGTGACCTAGCACCCACCAGTACACCATCCATTTGAAACCTGTTATGATTCCAATTTCAGTTGTGGGTCACCTGTAACTGAGGACCAAAGTAGATGCATGGTGTGAACCCTCCTACTTTTCCCTCACACTGCCTAGGTAACTAGTTCCTACCTATGTAAGTACCTATAAGTATCACAGGTCAATAGGTAGGAAATTTAAGTGCTATATATATATATATATACATATATACCAATCAGCCAAATTTAAGTGGTTATGTAGCTGATTGGTATGTGTATTAGTATATATGAGTGTGGGGGTGGGTATTAGAAATTGCACCAAACCTTCATTGGGTATCGAGTTGATAAATAAGGTTATCAAAAAAATTAAACACCTGATTTTGATATATATATAATCACAGTGTCAAATATTTTTTGAAAAAGTTAAATAATTTCTTAGAAAATCATTTGGTTCTTTCATGAAATTCAACAATTCTTAGAGGTTTTTGGATTAGTGTGAACAGGTGGTTCTTTTGATTCTGATTTTTCAACCCAGACCGAGTGGATCTTTGATTCTGATTTTTTTCAATTACCTGGAACCAATGGTTATTACAAAAATCAAAGGACTGCCTCCATGCTGGTATTTAGTGTATACCCACTTACCCTGTGATACTTTGAGTAGGTAATATCTTTTCAAGGAAGCCAATACGCCTAAAAAAGACATGAGTCCAATAACCCTATTGTTTAGCATGTCAGTAATCAGTACCTTACAGTTCACCTTACCAACCAAAGACAACACACTGAGAGGAAGGCACTTCTGGAAAACCAGTTGTGGGTGGTACCCATTTTAGTGGGTAAGAATTGTCAGTTCTGAGTCACCGCAGTAAGAGATCTGAACTAGAACTGATTTTCAGTACGAGAAGAACCGGTAACCTGGAATTGAATTATTGATTCTATTATTTGTGTTTGGAATTGGAACTGAAACTGCAGCCAAAACCAGGATACAGTTTTAAAAATTAATAGGGATTGGAACCAATGGCCACCCAACAGTTGGACCACCAGTCTCAGTCATCATTCCTAAGAACTGGATCTCAATTGGAATTCATTTTCAGAACCAGAATGAGAACTGGAATCAGAATTTAGTCTTTTTGAAGAACTGGATTTGAAACTGGATCCCCGGTCCAAATCCACCCAACACTGGTAAAGATTCAAATCAAATGACAAAGGAACTATATGCTTGCCCATCTAGGGGAAGAAGAGTGGGAAGACTGACTTGACTAGCCCCTAAGGCAATAAAGTCCATGGTCAAGAAGCCCAAGGGAGGGAGGCAGTAGTAAAGTAAAGGGCCCGGTTTAAGGTGGTAGACAAGTATGGACCTGCATTTTCAGAATCTACCCACCTACAGGCTACCATGAACCAAAACATCCACAGATTAGGTTAAGGGTAAGGCACCCCTGTCAGAGGTCCCTGCTGTAAGACTCAAGAGTGAAGCCCTAGGTCTACAGCACAAACCCCTGATAGCGGTGCCTTACTCAGCGATGAGAACTCGGGTTCCAATTTTTAAACAAGTGCAAGTTACATAGTTTCACAACCCAGATCCCTGCTTCCAGGGATTTTCCATGGAAGACCACCCCATTCCAGTCTGTAGTGAGAAATGAAGGAAATGATGGATGGGGAGGTGCCGCGGTTTCTTTCTGAGCTCGTTCGAAGGCAAATAAGGGAAGGGTTCTTAAGCCTACTCCTTAGGAGTGGGACTGATCTTATGCCTATAGGTGTGATGTCCCTTCACTTTTCTGGAGGGATCTTCTTTACAAAACTAATGTGTCCTCAAGATATGCCAGGAAATTTCTCGGAGTCCTTTATGTGTAGGGTAATGCATGAGGAGAAGGTGTTCCAGAGAGAAGGGCCCACCTCAGGCGGGCTCCGTTTCTGGGAATGCCCTGCTCCGAAGGTGTTACTGTTCAAAAAGATTGACCATCAGATCAAGCTTTATGGACGGCCAAGATGTGCTGCCCACTACAGGGGACTCTTCTGCTTGTATACACGGTTTTCAGATGGGGTAGTGAATGGGCCCTCCACATATACTAGTGTAATTCTTGGAGGGCTTGAGGCTGCATGTATGATGAAGAGTTTCCACCACTTCCATTTGAGCTTTATACAGGTCCAAAATTCACAATAGGAATACCCTCCATTCTTTTCTTTTAGGCCAAATATTGCAAAATACTGCCTCAATTTTCTCGCGAAAACACCCCATTTTCTCAAAAAGAATTCACTAAACTTTGTCCCCTTGGGGGGGGGGTGGGTGTTGCCACAAGTCTGTCTACTGGCCACAAATCATCATAATTATCATAGGCTTACACTCTGAATAAGTCTCACTACTCATATCTCACAATATTATAGTAGATGATGAAAAAATTTCAAATTTTCAAAAATAAAAAACGAATTCGTTTTTTGAAAAAAAATAAAATTAATCGCTTTGTCAATGTGGAAACTGACCCTGGGCTATGGTGCCTAGTAGGCTCAAAATGGGTATAACTTATTTGGAGCAGATGTTTTCCAAGTTGTATTTTGTACAGAGTGAACACCTGAGCCAAAA
>Ga0116229_10015236_pt1 | contig 10519 bp, 11 predicted proteins | sample S1TSphgellanicum_3_FD_87313 | JGI IMG/M metagenome (GOLD analysis project Ga0116229, IMG submission 87313) | Host-associated microbial communities from peat moss isolated from Minnesota, USA - S1T2_Fc - Sphagnum magellanicum MG | ecosystem: Host-associated > Plants > Peat moss > Unclassified...
TGAAGGAGACGTTCGACACCCCGCCGGAGACCCGCGCGTAGGGCAGCGTCTGCTTGATCCGCCGCGTCGCCTCGATGAAGTCGACGGCGTAGTTCTGGTGCTCCTCGATCCCTGTGGCGACGGCGAAGATGTTGGGGTCGAAGATGATGTCCTCCGGTGGAAAGCCGATTTTCTGCGTCAGGGCTTCATAGGCGCGGGTGCAGATCTCCACCTTGCGGTTCTGCGTGTCCGCCTGCCCCTGCTCGTCGAAGGCCATCACCACCACGGCGGCCCCATACCGGAGGCACTGGCGCGCCTGGGCGAAGAACTTCTCCTCCCCCTCCTTCAGGGAGATGGAGTTGACGATGCTCTTGCCCTGCACGCACTTCAGCCCCGCCTCTATCACCTCCCACTTGGACGAATCGATCATCACCGGCACGCGGGCGATGTCCGGCTCGGCCGCCATCAGGTTCAGGAAGGTGACCATGGCCTTCTCAGAATCGAGCAGGCCCTCGTCCATGTTGACATCGATCACCTGCGCCCCCGCCTCCACCTGTTGGCGGGCGACATCGAGGGCGGCTGTATAGTCGCCCTCGACGATCAGCTTCTTGAACTTGGCGGACCCGGTGACGTTGGTCCGCTCGCCGATGTTGACGAAGGAGGGGCGCATGAAACTCCTGAGCGGTTACTTGGCCGCCGTCAGCTCGATCTCGACGAGCGAGCCGGGAGCGGCGAGGCCGGCCACCTGGACGGTGACGCGGGAGGGCTTGTTGGGCTCGTCCGCCGTGCCGCAGCCGGTCTTGCCCGCCGTATTCATGCCGGCGCAGTCCATCTTGCCGCCGAGGGCCGGGTCGCCCACGAGGTAGACCTTGGCGTTGACCACGTCCTTGTAGTCATAGCCCTGCGCCTTCAGGACGGCGCCGAGCTTGGTCAGCACCTCCTTGGTCTGGGCCTCCGTATTGCCCGTCGAGGCCGTGCCGGGAATGCCGGAGACGAAGAAGATCGTCGAGCCGGCCGGAACGATGGCGCCGACGCCGATGGGCGAGGCGGCCATGGGGCTCGGGATGAAGGTCGGGGCCGCGTGAGCGGCGGCGGCCAAGCTTAGGGCGGCGGCGGCGGCGGCGATGAAGGCGATGCGGATCATGGGTGTCGTCCTTTTGAGGTGAGCGGCGAAGGCCGTGGGCTTCCTTGGCCCTCCGCCAAGCTTAGACCAATTCGAAAGGTTCAAGACCCGAAAGACGGAGCGCGGGCGCCTGTTTCGCAGGCGTTCGCGGCGTCAGCCCCGCCACCGCCGCCGCCACGTGCCGGATATGATCCGGCGTCGTGCCGCAGCAGCCGCCGAGGATGTTGACGATGCCGGCCTCGGCCCACTCGTGCAGCATGTGGGCGGTCTGGTGCGGCTCCTCGTCGTACTCGCCGAAGGCGTTGGGCAGGCCGGCGTTGGGATAGGCGGCGACCAGCGTATCGGCGACGCGGGAGATCTCGGCGATGTGCGGCCGCATCAGCTCGGCGCCGAGAGCGCAGTTGAAGCCCACGGCGAACGGTTTGGCGTGCTTCACAGAGTTCCAGAACGCCTCCACCGTCTGGCCCGAGAGGGTGCGGCCCGACCGGTCGGTGATGGTGCCGGAAATCCAGATCGGCAGGGGCTCCAGGCCGTCGTCCTCCAGATCGAGGATCGCCTTGATGGCCGCCTTGGCGTTCAGGGTGTCGAAGATGGTCTCCACCAGCCAGAGGTCGATGCCGCCCTCATGCAACGCCAGCATCTGCTCGCGGTAGCCCTGGTACACCTCGTCGAAGGTGACGCTGCGCGCGCCGGGGTCGTTCACGTCCGGGCTGATCGAGAGGGTGCGGCTCAGGGGCCCGATGGAGCCGGCGACGAAGCGGGGCTTGTGCGGCTCCTTCGCCGTCCATTCGTCCGCCACCTTCCGCGCCGTGCGGGCGGCGGCGAGGTTGAGGTCCTGCACCACGTGCTCCAGCCCATAGTCCGACTGGCCGATGGCGGTGGAGGAGAAGGTGTTGGTCTCCGAGATGTCCGCCCCCGCCGCGTAATACTGGTCGTGCAGGCTGGCGATCAGTTCGGGCTTGGTCAGGCACAGGATGTCGTTGTCGCCCTTCAGGGGCCTATTGTGATCTTTGAAGCGCTCGCCGCGAAAATCCTCTTCGCTGAGCTTCTCCTTCTGGATCATCACGCCCCAGGAGCCGTCGAGCACCAGGATGCGGTCCTTGGCGGCGGCGTGGAGAGCGGCGATGCGGTCTTGGCGGGTCATCATAAGAAAGCCCCTCCACCAGCTTCGCTGGTCCCCCTCCCCAGCTTCGCTGGGGAGGATGAAGGGGCGCCATATCCTCCCCATGCAATGGGTAGGGGGACCGCCGAAGGCGGTGGAGGGGCCTCTGCGCGATTGAAAATCATGCCATCACCTCCCCCGCCTCTTCCCGCACGCCCAGCACGCGGCAGATGGCGTAGACCAGGTCGGCCCGGTTCAGGGTGTAGAAGTGGAAGTCCTTGAACCCCTCCTCCTCCAGGCGCGCGCAGGTCTCGGCGGCGACGGAGCAGGCGATCAGGCGGCGGGTGTCGGGGTCGGCGTCGAGGCCTTCGAAGAGCGTGGCGAGCCAGCCCGGCAGTTCGATGCCGCACGGCCCGGCCATCTTCTGCAGGCCCTTGAAGTTCGACACCGGCATGATGCCCGGCAGGATCGGAATGCTCACCCCCGCCCGCCGCACCTTCTCGTGAAAGCGCAGGAAGGCGTCGGTGTCGAAGAAGAACTGGGTGATCGCCCGGGTCGCGCCGGCGTCCACCTTGGCCTTCAGCACGTCGATGTCGTGCTCGGCTGAGGGGCTTTCGGGATGCACCTGCGGATAGAGGCCGACGGTGACCTCGAAGGGGGCGATGGCGCGGATGCCGGCGGCGAGCTCGGTGGCGTTAGCGTAGCCGTCGGGTCGGGGAACGTAGGCGCCGCCGAGCGCGCCCGGCGGATCGCCGCGCAGGGCCACGATATGGCGCACGCCCGCGTCCCAGTAGTCGCGGATCACCGCGTCCACCTCGTCGCGCGAGGCGTCGACGCAGGTGAGGTGGGCGGCGGGCTTCAGCCCCGTCTCGGCGACGAGGCGCGAGACGGTGCGGTGCGTCCGCTCCCGCGTCGAGCCGCCCGCACCATACGTGACCGAGACGAAGCTCGGCGAAAGGGGCTCCAGGCGCCGGATCGCCAGCCAGAGCGCCTCCTCGCTCTCCGGCGTTTTCGGCGGTGAGAACTCGAAGGAGACGTTCAGGCGCGAGAGGTCCCGCTCGCCGGCGCGGGCGATGGGGCCGAGGGCGGTGGAAGCGCGGCGGAGGGCTGCAGCGGCGGTCATGCGGCGCTCCGCTGGGGCAGGGCCGTCACGTCGCGCCCCTTGCGCGCGCTCCAGACCTTGACCGTGAGGCCGTCCACCGATGCGGGCGGCAGGGTGACGGCGGAGACGGCGCCGAGGCCCGACGCCTCAAGCCAGCGGCCGATCTCCTCGTCCGAGAAGCCGAGACGGCGGTGCTGGTGCGCTTGGCGCAGGTACTCCAGGGCGTGCGGGGCGAAATCGACGATCAAAAGCTGGCCGCCGGGGGCCACCAGCCGGGCCGCCTCGATCAGGGCCGCCGCCGGATCGTTCAGGTAGTGCAGCACCCGGTGGATCACCACGAGGTCGCCGGACGCCGCCGCGAGCCCCGTCGAGAAGATGTCCCCGTGCCGCAGTTCGCAGCGGCCAAGACCCGCCTCCGCCACTTGGCGACGCGCGATGTTCAGCATCTGCTGGGAGAGGTCGAGGCCGACGGCGCTCGCCGCGCGGGGACCGAGCAGGGTCAGCATGCGCCCCGCGCCGGTGCCGAGGTCGATGAGGCGCTCGATCCGCCCTTCCCCCGCCGCGCGCAGGATCGCCGCCTCCACCTCCGCCTCGTCCACGTAGAGCGAGCGGATTTCGGCCCAGCGGGGGGCGTTCTGGGCGAAATAGGCGGCGGCCTCCCGCTCGCGATCCTGGCGCACGCTCTCCAGCCGCTCCAGGTCGGCGTTCAGCTCCGCGTCGTCCGCCGCGATGAGGTCGAGCATCTGGTCGACCAGCTGGCGCTCCGGCCCGCCCGACGCCAGGCGATAGAACACCCAAGCCCCGTCCGGGAAGCGCTCGATCAGGCCGGCGTCGGCCAGGAGCTTCAGGTGGCGCGAGACGCGGGGCTGGCTCTGGGCCAGAATCTGGCTGAGCTCCATCACCGCCAGCTCCTCCTGCGCCAGGAGCGCCAGCACGCGCAGACGGGTCGGCTCGCCCGCCGCCCGCAAAACGCCCACCATGGAGGAACCGCTGATCGCCATGGCTCATATAAAGATATCTTTATATCCCCTGTAAAGCCCTGACGGAGATTTTGCGGCGCTGCGGCGCGACCAACGCTTGAATCAGGCGTTACGGCTGCACAGCTAAGGCCCGAGCTTGACCGCAGGGCGTATTTGGGACCGCACATGGGTTTGAACCTGAAGACCGTGGGCGCTGCGACCGCGTTCGCTCTCGCCCTCGCCCTCGCCGCCACGGCTCAGGCGCAGATCGCCCCGCCGCCGCCCGCGGACGCCGCAGCCTCGACGCTAGATCCGGCCAAGGCTGATCCCTGGGAGAAGACCAACCGCCAGTTCTTCCTGGTCGGCGGCGCGCTCGATGTGGCCATCGTCCGTCCGGTGGCGATCTTCTACAAGCGCGCGACGCCCCGCCCGGCGCGGGAAGGGGTGCATAACGTCATCTCCAATCTCAACGAGCCCGGCGCCTTCATCAATCACGTGCTCCAGCTTCGCCCGACGCCGGCGGCCGGAACCCTCGGCCGCTTCGTCTTGAATTCGACGGTCGGAATCGGCGGCCTGTTCGACGTGGCGAGCGGCGCGGGTCTGCCGGAGCGGGAGACGAACTTCGGCCAGACCCTCGCCCGCTACGGCGTGCGCCGGGGCCCCTACGTGTTCGTGCCGGTGCTAGGGCCCTCGACGGTTAGGGACAGCGCGGGCGGGGTGGTGGACATCTTCCTCGACCCGTTCTTCTACATCCGCTTCGACGGCAGCGGATATTTCGTCGGCAGCCGAGCGGTGCTGGCCGCCGTGGACGCCCGCGCCGCGGCCGATCCGGCGCTGAAGGCCGTGACCCAGAACGCCACCGACCCCTACGCCGCCCTCCGCTCGGCTTATCTGCAGAACGCCCGGTTCATGGAGAACGGCGGCAAGATCGACGTGAAGGCCCTCCCCGACTTCGGCCCCGAACCCGCAGCGCCGGCTCAACCCGCCCAATCTTCGCCCGCCCAGCCCGAACCTGGCCGGCCGCAGCCCCAATAGTCCAAGGACGCCGCCTTTCATGACCCGCCGCACCAGCCTTTTCGCCGCCGCCGCCCTGGCCTTGTCCGCCGCAGCAGGGCCGTTCGCCATCCCTGCCGCCCTCGCCCAGACCGTGCGCGCGCATGGCGATCCTGAGGCGGAGGCCTTCGTGCAGACGCAGGCGGGCCGCGTCCTGGCTGTGTTGAACGACCGCAACGCAGACCTGTCTGAGAAGAAGCGGATTTTCCGCTCCATGATCGACCAGGTGGCGGACGTGCCGCGCATCACCAGCTTCGTGCTCGGCCGCTATCGCCGCAGCCTGACGCCGGACCAGTATAGGGATTTCTCCGAAGCGTTCCGAGCCTACGCCGACAACGTCTACGAATCGCGCCTCGGCGAATACCGCGGCCAGACGCTGAAGGTGACGGGCTCGATCGTGCGTCAGCCCGGCGACGTGGTGGTGTCGAGCGAAGTCATCGGCGGCCAGGGCGCGCCGGCGGCGGTGAACTGGCGCGTGCTGAAGGGATCGGACGGGCGCTGGCGCGCGGTGGATGTGGAGGTGGCTGGCGTGTGGCTGGCCATCACCGAGCAGCAGGACTTCGTCTCCACTCTCGACAACCACGGCGGCGACATCAACGTCCTGATCCGCCAGCTGCAGGCGCAGGCGGCGCGGGGCGGCCGGGGCTGAAGCCTAAGCCTCCGCCTTCGGCTCCCAAAGTTCGAGCTTGATCCCGTCCGGATCCATGATCCAGCCGAAGCGGCCGAAACCGTCGTCGCCGCTCCGGTCCAGCACCTTCACGCCCTCAGCCTCGGCCCGCGCCAGAACGCCATCCAGGTCGTCGACGATATAGTTGACCATGAAAGGGGCGGTCGACGGCTCGAAGTGCGTGGTGTCCGCCGGGAAGACGGACCAGACGGTGGAGCCCCGGTCGGGATGGGGAAACTTCGCCCCGTTCCACGCTTTGACGTCGAACCCCAGCACGGCCTTGTACCAAGCGGCGGTCGCGGCCGGGTCTTTCGCCTTGATAAACACGCCGCCGACGCCGAGCACCTTCGCCATAGCCGCCTCCCTAGGGCACGGGGTTCGCGACCCCCTCGCCCGCCAGGAACCGGCGGACGTTATCGTAGACCATCCCTACCATGGCGGCGAGGCTGGCGTCGCCCCCGCCGGCGATGTGGGGCGTCAAGACGACGTTGGGAACGTCGGCCCAGCGCGCGGACGAGGTCGGCTCCTCTTCGAACACATCCAGCGCAGCGCCCCCGAGCCGGCCGTCCTTCAGGGCGGCGATCAGGGCGTCCTCGTCGATCGCCGAGCCGCGCGCGATGTTGACGATCACTCCGCGCGGGCCGACCGCTTCGATGATTTCGGCGCTGACCAGCCCCTTGTTGGTTTCGTCAGCCCTGTGCGCGAGGATCAGCACGTCGCTCTCGGCGGCGAGGTCTTGCAGGGTCTCGACGCGCGGGAATGGACAATCCGGCTTCGGCCGCGGTCCCCACCAGGCGATCTGGCACCCGAAGGGCTGCAGCCGCTCGGCCGCCGCCAATCCGATGGCGCCCAGGCCGACGATCCCGACCTTCAGGGTGCGCAGAGACCGCGTTGGCGGCTGATGCCGGTCCTTCAGCCACTCGCCGGCGCGCACCAGGCGGTCGCCCGCGACGATCTTGCGCAAAGCCGCGATCATCAGCCCAATGGCGAGATCGGCGACGTCCTCGTGATTGGCGTAGGGCGAATGGGTCACCTCGACGCCGCGGGCGCGAAGGCCCTTGACGTCGATCGCCTCGAACCCAGAGCCGATCACGGCGACGAGGCCAAGATGCGGCAGGGCGGCGATCGCCGGCTCCACCGGGCGGCTGCCGGTGGTGACGAAGGCGCGGGCGTTCCGCCCTGGCCCCGCGACGAAGGCGGCTATGTCGCTCGCCGGAAGGTCCAGCACCTCGCCCAGCGACCCGATCATGCGCCGCAGTCCGCCGAGGCCCGGCGCCAGAAGTATGATCGGCTGCTCGTCGCTCATCGTCCCGCCTCCGGAGCCGCCATGGCCTCCAGCATGGGGCGATAGCGGACGCTGGCGAGATCGGGAAGCGCTAAGGCCTCCCGAGCGGTGAACCATGCAAGCGCGGCGTGCTCGGCGTTGGCGAGGCGCGGCTCGCCCTCGAACGCGTCGACCCGGAAGAGGTGGTAGTGCAGCGGCCGTCCCGCCTCGGGGGTGAAGTCGAGGACGGCGATCTTGCGGAACACAAGCGGCTGGATGTCGATCTCCTCACGAAGCTCGCGCGCCAGGGTCCGCTCCACCGTTTCGCCAGGCTCCTGATGGCCGCCGATCAGGTCCCAGGTGTTCGGACATATACGTCGATGCGCCGCCCGCCGCCCCAGAAGGATGCGCCCATCCCGCACGATCATCGCCCCCGCGACCAGAACCGTCACGCCGCCGCCCTCTTGAAACACAGAAGATGGGGCGATTCTCCAGTGCGGATCAGAGTGCGGATCAGTCGGTCGGCGCGGGCGCCTCGGCGTGGCGGCCTTCGGCGAACTCCTCAATCATCTTCGCGCAAAAGGCCGGCAAGTCGCCCGGATTGCGCGAGGTGACGAGGCCCTGGTCGACGACAACCTCTTCGTCCACCCACTCCGCGCCCGCGTTCTTCAGGTCGGCTTCTAGGGAAGGCCAGGAGGTCATTTTGCGGCCCTCCACCGCCTCGGCGTTGATCAGCGTCCAAGGACCGTGACAGATGGCGGCGATGGGTTTCTTCGCCTCGGCGAAGCGTTTCACGAACGCCACCGCCTCGGGCTCGATGCGGAGCGTGTCGGGATTGGCGACGCCGCCTGGCAGGACCAGGGCGTCATAATCCTCCGCGTCGGCGTCCGACAGCGCACGGTCCACCGATACGGTCCGGCCCTTCTGATCATGCTCCATGCCCTGAATTTCGCGGGCCTTGGGCGAGACGATCTCGACCTCCGCGCCCGCCGCCTTCAACGCCTCGACGGGCTTTTCGAGTTCGGACTGTTCGAAGCCGTCCGTCGCCAGAACGGCCACCTTGCGGCCGTTAAGGGTCTGTTCGCTCATGGGAGATCTCCAGGGTTTCGGTTCGCGGATAGAACCCTGGTCCGACCGCGGCGGTTTCAGCTTGGCCGGTAAGAATCCCGTCTTCGTCGTTAACCTTTGCGTCAGCGTTGCGCGCCATCGTCCTCCTGCGGCGAAGCGCCCGCCAGCGCCGCGCCAGGACCCGATGGCCGCCCACGACGCCTACATCGCCGGCTTCTACCGGGACGCAGCGCCCGAGAGCGCTCTTAAGATCGGTTGGAGCGAGCGCGCCGCCTTCTGGACGGCGGTCCTCATTGTGGCGGCGTTCAGTCAGTGCTGGGTCATGCCGCTGACGGGCCCGGGGCCTGACCCCGTGGACCCGACCGTCTCGGCCTCCGTTCGCAACTACTATTTTCCGATCTACGGCCTCGTCTTGGCGCTGGGGCTGACGCGGCCGGGCGCTCTACTTTCAGCGATCGTGCGCACGCCCCTCCTTGTTCTTCTGATCGGCGTGACCTTCCTCTCCGCCGCCTGGAGCATCGCGCCGGACGTGACGATCCGGAGAAGCGTCGCGGTGATGTTCACGACGCTGGCGGGCGTGGTGATCGCCGGCCGGTTCGGCTGGCGCCGGTTCACCGAGGTCCTGGCGGCGGCGTTCGCCGTGGTCGTCGCCCTTTGCTTCGTCTTCGCCCTGGCCCTGCCCTCCTACGGCCGCATGGCGACGGAGTTTCCGGGGGCGTGGCGGGGGGTTTGGGGCCACAAGAACGCCCTTGGCTACAACATGGCCATCGGCTTTTCGGTCTTCGCCGCTGCGGCCCTGGCCAACCGGCGGCGACGCTGGGTCTGGGCGGCAGGGGCGGCCGCCGCGTTTTTGCTGGTGATCCTCTCCCAGTCCAAGACCTCGCTTGTGTCCCTTTTGGCGGGGGCGGCGTGCATCGGCCTCGTGCTGATCGCAAGGCGAGGCCCCGCCGCGGCGGTGGCGGCGACCTTCTTCGCCGGCACGGCGGCGATCGCCGGCGGCGCGGTGATGGCGCTGGCCCCGGACCTCGTGTTCAACCTTCTTGGCAAGGACTCGACCTTCACCGGGCGCACCAAGATCTGGGCGGCGGTGATGCACCAGATCGAGAAGCGGCCGATCACCGGCTACGGCTATGGCGCGGTGTGGGACGACCAGACCATCTGGGGCCCCTTCGCCTGGATCTCCAAGGAGCAGGGCTTCTTCGTGCACGAGGCGCACAACAGCTGGCTGGGGGTCTGGCTGGAGCTCGGCTACATTGGCCTTGCGGCCTGGAGCGCCCTCTTCGCCGAGCTTTGGGCGCGCACGCTGGTTGCGATCTACACGCGGCCGGTGGCGATCCTCGCCCTGCCGGTTCTGGCGGTGTTCAGCGTGCACGCCCTGACCGAGGCGGAGGTCCTGATCCAGAACGACTGGCTGTGGATGCTGCTGGGCGCCATCGCCGTCAAACTCGCCGGGCCGGACACGCCCTGACCCGCGATCGATCGCTCTAGGGCGACAAGCGCCGATACGCCGCATCCCGACCACCGTCAGGCGGGACGGCGGCCAAGGACGCGCCCTTGCGGCGGCCGTCACGGTTCCCATATCGCAGCCATACGGGGATCGCGCCTGATCTCCGGAATTCGCAATCGTTCGGGGACGGCGAGGGCGGCGCTTCCAAGAAGGCCGCAAAGCCGCCCGCCTAAAGGAGTTTGAGAACCGCACCATGTCCAAGATCATCGGCATCGACCTCGGCACCACCAATTCGTGCGTCGCCATCATGGACGGCAAGACGCCCAAGGTGATCGAAAACGCGGAAGCGGCGCGCACCACCCCCTCGGTCGTGGTCCTCCTGGAAGACGGCGAGCGCCTGATCGGCCAGCCCGCCAAGCGCCAGGCGGTGACCAACCCGGCCAACACCTTCTTCGCCATCAAGCGCCTGATCGGCCGCAGCTTCTCCGACCCCATGGTGGAGAAGGACAAGGGCATGGTGCCCTATGAAATCGTCAAGGGCCCGTCCGGCGACGCCTGGGTGCGCGCCCACGGCAAGGACTATTCGCCCCAGCAAATCTCGGCCTTCATCCTGCAGAAGCTGAAGGAAGACGCCGAAGCCCACCTCGGCGAAAAGGTCGAGAAGGCGGTCATCACCGTTCCGGCCTACTTCAACGACGCCCAACGGCAAGCCACCAAGGACGCCGGCAAGATCGCCGGCCTGGAAGTGCTGCGCA
>Ga0116229_10015237_pt1 | contig 10519 bp, 8 predicted proteins | sample S1TSphgellanicum_3_FD_87313 | JGI IMG/M metagenome (GOLD analysis project Ga0116229, IMG submission 87313) | Host-associated microbial communities from peat moss isolated from Minnesota, USA - S1T2_Fc - Sphagnum magellanicum MG | ecosystem: Host-associated > Plants > Peat moss > Unclassified...
AGTAAAAACGTTGCTTTGCCTGGTTTTTTTCGACTCGCATATATAGAGCCATTTTATAAATAAAAAAAATTAGTGTCAGTAGTCAGTTGAGAGGATTCAAAGACCAACGTTTTTTTTCCACAGTAAATATCATTATATCGAATCTGATCTGAAATAATTTGTTTCTGTTGTTGATTCAATGTATTTTGCAGTCGAGTATTAAAATTATCTCTACTTCGTTTGAAAATGTTCTCTTCCTTTTTAAATCTTCTTTTTCTTTGTACTTCAATCGCAACACTTCGACGACAATATTCCCTTTGTTAGGCATCCAATAACTAAACTATTTTTACATTTATACATCGATTTCTTTCGTCCTTTGTCTTCCCTTCCTTTCTGTCTATTCTTCATGATGGTGTAGTACGATAATACGGTGATGCTAGTAGGTCTCACGATTTCGTCAAGGTTCGTAAAATTTATCTATTTTATTGAAGCAGACATCCCATTACTGGGAAAATCGAACTCGAAAATTTTGATAAACTACCCGTAGATTCGAATTCCTTGATCCCGAAAGCCTTTAACCGAATTTTATAAAAGAATCGTTATTTTTGAAAAATAGTCTTGTATTGGTCGAAAAAAATCGAATTGGAATAGTTTGCTTTTCACCCCAGCGATTTCCTCAATTACTGTCTATGTCCTAACTCTATGAACAGCTCAGCATCAAAAGGTGCTGGACAGATGCTGACATACTGGAGGCTCAAAACCTGTACTTCCTTTCTTCATAAAAGATTGTGTTATAATGTTATCTAGCCCTTCTATATACACTTATAAATAGTAAATGAGGCATGGGCTCTCAAAACAGAAAATTTCATTATTGAACAATGCTCAAAATTTTTGCCGTACTATCAGTGTCTAAAGACTGGTATAAAATGTGTTTCCATATTTTCATATAGATATTTAATTCAACTGAATTTATGATGTCTATAGATAGAGAACTGTATGAATTACTTACAGGCAATAATAGAAATACAATAGCGCTTCTTATTGTTTTATATTAAAACTAGTCCGGGAACTTTTTCAACCGCCCTCGTATTATTGAATTGACATGAATATTTTCGAAAAACAATTATTGCCAGCAGACAATATTTCAAGTACCAATTCTGCATTCTCGAAGACTTTTTCATGAAATAATTGACGCACTAACATTTACTATACATCGATTTATAGAGAAATGTTTGCTTTACTATTCGTAAGAAGTCAATCTCTTTTAACAAATTGATGAACATTCGGGCACAATCTGCAGTACATCCATCATCTCATTCTTTATGTTTTCACATCGATTTAAGAGAGTCTAACATTATACAACATAGATGATTTTGTAGAGTCAACAACCAACTTTTTCGATTGCTAGAAAATGCTTGAAAAACAAAGAAGAAATTTTTCTCGAAATACATTAGAAACCATTGTGCTCCTATTCTCTAGATCGGAGGCTGTTTTGAAATCATTAAGATCAATAAATCAGACTTTTACTTTTGTATTCATGTTTGATAAATTAAGAGAACTCACAAATTAGAACAAATGAAATCTTATGTTTTTATAATAATTTAAAGTATTTCTACTGAGCTATGTTATACGTAAAAATGTCAAACAATTGCGTCTTTCATATTAACTGGTCTCCTATGACACAATTAGATTTATCTAAGTACGATTGTCTTGACTCTCGACGTCTAGCTCACAATTACAGGTAAAAGAAAAACAAGGAAAAAAAAATGGATGTCATTTTATAGATAAACAACATTATTTCTATTTGCCTTGCTTAAGATTTATTTCTTGATTATAAATGATTCAACCATGATTATCACTCATTAATAATGTCAAATCGTATAGATTGTGTTCACGAAAAGAACTCCTTTTCTAACGAAAAGTTGATGAATACTAAAGAAATATTGTTTTATTTTTGACGTTAAACATTATAGACATATTCATTGTATTCATTCTAAAGCCAAATTTGTAATTCAAAAGGAGTACGCCAAAAAACTTTCGTACGATTCAAATCTCGAAGCTTATCAGTATTTCTTAGTGATTTTTTGATGTATTCGTTTTGAGTCAATAATGCTTCGCGATTTAAATTCATAGCATATGCAGAGCCAATGTCTTTGTTGATAATCACTTGGATAAGTTCATTAAAGTGCGTTACAACCGACAAAATCAATGAAGCAAAATTGTTATTAGGATACAGGTAATATCCGCTGGTCCATAAAGAAGTAAGTCGTGGAAAAGATTTTGCCAATATGGAAATATCGATCAATTTTGATGCATTAAATTTACCTAGAAAGAAAATATTCTTTATGATTTACCTGAACAACAGCCTAAGAAATAAACATCAGTTCTACAATACCATCACCGAAAAAAAAATCGAAGAGTCATATTCTTTCGAAAGCATCTATAATTATGATCATCTGATAAATTATCATCAAAAATATTGTATTTTAAGTTTTTTCATTTCTATTAATGAATACTACTCAACATCTTCATTTTTTGTTGTATTCTCCATGGAAATATATATAACACTCCAATTATTATAGACAAAACGAGTTCGAAATATTGTGTCATTCTCCTCGTTTATTTTCTTAATAAGTCCATTTACACGCATGTTGTAGAAATAAAATGAATTCTTGCTTAACGTATGAGTACCCTTTTCTTCAGGATGTCGAAAATGTAGTACAAATTTTATTCTAAGACTCGCTGTTATTTAAATCGAAACAGATTTTATACATAACTACTTCATGTACGAAAATCAATTTCTTATGCTAAGAGCTTAGAAAATTTATATAAAAAGTGTACAGATCGGAGTATTCTTCAGCTTTTACAACGAGTTTGTTCAATCTCTAAGTGAGCTCGTCTGTAAACTGCTTTTAAAAAAAATGTTAAAATATTGATTTACTAAGATAAATCCAATTGAGAAAGTTATTACCTCTGAAAATACTCTATAATCGAGAGTTTTTCCTTCGAAGAATTTTTTACAAAAGGATAGCATACTTTTAAAACATTCGTCAAATTCTTTGTCGGAGTTATTGGAAACGTTTATCTTGTATTTCTTAGTAAGTTTGATTTTGACACGCGACTGTGATCGAAATATGTCTAAAATTTCCCATATTTAGTACTTATGTACGATGTGCCTCATTCGACTAATTGACATAGCTAAGATGCAGTCAACAATTACAAGTGAGAGTGAAAGTGTTGTATGTCAAGTAGAAATACTCAATATTTACATCATTTCCACTTGTAGACAGTGAAACTGAAAAATCTTATTTTTGCTTGACTCAAGTAATGATTGGTAACCATTTTGCATGATCAACTTTAATATCATACGAGACAAATCACGTACAATACAATGCATTAGTCATTGGAACTGTCCTTATCCAAAATGTTCTCAGTAATATATCTCAAATTCAGAATGCAGACAATTATCAACACTGCAATATAGTGCAATAAAAGGTATTCAATAATCGCTTCAATAACGTCTGTATATAACTTTATAAAACACAGCTAGAAAGCCCAAAATTACGTTAGAAAACTGAAAATCTTATCGAACTGAAAACATCCTGGCAAGCATGTTATACTATAACATGAATTTTAATCTAAATATACATAAATATAACATATAATAAATTTTCTAATATGCTAGAAAGTCTCATATAAGAATGGGAAAGTTTATACGTATATGTGTTTAACTTCTTCCATTTTCTTCATGCTTTTAATAAGAGTTTAGCAGGATAATAAATTCTGAGCCTTACCTGCTTGAAGATAATGATACAAATGTAAGTGACGCAGATTGAAAAGAGGTGAGTCAACAAAACGTCCATCGCTGAATGCCGAACCAATGTGCATTACATAAGTCCAATAGGTAGTTAATTTGACAAGATTAGGAGCGCCATGTAAAATAAGACCAAGAAATTGGTGATATTGCGATGTCAAAAAGAATCGCTCGTGGTCTTCTCTGGCGAAAAACGAAAGCGAATGAAGATTGTCTAATGGTGGTCGATAAAATAGTGACGGGAAGGTGATTAGCTTCACAGATGCCTAAAAGTTAAATAATAAGTTTTAATCATTAACTCTAATGCTTAAGGTAATCGATAGAAAGTACCACGAATTTTTCTTTCATTTGATGAGACTTTTTTTTGTTTAAGCTAAGCTTGCTCAATTTTCTTCATTGTAATTTAGTTCTCAAAACAAGATTTGGTAGAGTAGAAGACGAAGAGTCGAAATAAAAACAACACTACCATGTGCTTATCAATGAAATATAATATGACATGACATTGAAGCATTCGCAAAGAATAAAGAAAAGCTTCCTCTTTTAACGACTGTACACTAATCAAATAAAATAAAATGAAGAAAATTTTGTTTGAACTACTATTCACTAAAAACGAAATTAAAAATATAATTAGTAAGTTCTAAATGAAACATTTTCTCATTCCTAAAATGAACTAAAGTATATTAGTATTCTTGCCGAATTCAAGTTTTCAACGTACATTTTGTGAATTTGTTCCCATCCAATTTGTAATTTTAAGTTTTTTTGTCGCTTTCAATTTTCCTAGGCTATCAAAAATGTCTTGAAAATGATCAATCTGATTACAAGTCCATGTGATTGAGGATTTTCCCGATGTTTGTTTGAGTTTCATTTCGAAAGAGTGATTGTGTACAGTTCGATGATAAGGTAAGGCTGAAACAGTAAAAATAAGAAGAGAATATTTCTTTGTTGGTGCCTGTTTCCTCGCGCGCCAGTATTGAAAATAGTCTAAACGAAGTTCTTCAAGACAGTAGTCAACATTAGTACTTTCGAATGGCCATTCAAAATTGCGCTTCTGTTTCCATTGATGCTCGAGTTCACCAGGAAAACGAAAGAGGAACCGAAGAAAATATGGACGAAGAGCTGGTACATTTGTTTTTGATTGAAAGAATTGTTGAAATTCGACAAGCTGATTTAAAGCTAGATCAATAGAACAAATAAATTATTCAAGAATAGCTCTGCAAACATTGAATGATAAATCTCAATTAATTTCAGTAGGTTTTATCAGACGCATATAAAAACCATCGACAAACTGGACTTACGTGGTGTCAGTAAGGCATGAAAGTCAATCCATTTATTACGCTTTTACAAGCCGAAAAGATCGCGGTGTGAAAGAAAATACGGTAGTTTCAATATAGAAAGCCGCACTGTAAGCTAAGTCAATTACTTACAAAAAAGTTTTGGAAACTTTGGCTTAGACAATCATCATTATTTTCTGGCCTCGTAGCGACACTCTACTAATATATAGGAATATATAGGAATTGAAAAGCACCATTTAAATAGGACTGCCTTTAACTATATAGGAGATATATAGGATATTGATTTTCGTTACAAAAAGTCTTTACAGACCTCAGCAATGTTGCATCAACATCACAGATAACAGACCATTATTTTTCTACATATGTATCTGATTAATGGAAGGAAAAAAACCTTCGAGAAGTGGAAAACAACGTCATAAGGGAGTCTTTTTTTTAAATAAAAAAGGTTAATTTATATTCGATTTATTTTCAACTGTTCTAAATACACATGTTCACATAAATATAAGCAAAATCAAATTAAATAAAGATAAGCGTCACAAAAAAATATCATTTCTTAATTTATACAATATAAGTTAAATCTTTTTCAATACTATTATAGTATCTAATACACTTGAAAGAATATAATCAAAATATTTACATGTATAAAAACATAATAAAACATCTGTTTTATCTGAAAATACTCGATCAATCAGTTGTAGGTTTTTGTCGTTTCTGTTGTTGTTCGTGACTAAATTTTTCTTTTCGTTTCTTTTGAATTTTAATTAACTCTTCCGTCACTTTGGACAATTGTTCACTAATTTGTTTACTTTTAGTATTGCCACCTTCAATTAAAATTGTAGCTCTATCTATATCAATATTATCTTTTGTTCTAATTGCAAGTTGTAAACGTTCACTACCATCGGTAACTATCAAGCTCGCTGTTCGAAGTTCATTTTGTAAATCTTTTTGTTTTTTTAATAATTCTTCTTCCTCTTCAAGTATCTGTTTATCAACACTATATGCTTGTAAACGTTCAGTATTTTCTTTTTCTAAACGTTCTCTTGCTGCCTTCTTTGCATCAAGATCTTGTTTATACAATGAATGAGATGTTTGAACTGATTTAATAATTTCTTTATTTATTGGAACCTAAATTAAGAAATAGCATCTATTAAATCAACATGAGAGAACCGGATACGTGCCTTATGACTAGCTCCATTACCAGCAAATTTAACAGCATCATATGTTGATCGTAAACCATTAATAGATATATCCGATAACTTCGAACGATTTTCAGGAACTAAATTTTCATTTATTGAAAAACCACGTTCGACGTCTGCATTACCATGAGGAATAATAAGTACATTTTTAATTAATTTACATAATGTTGGATATTTTAGACGTCCATCTGTTGTTGTAATTCCTAACACTTTGTTCCAGTAATAATCGATACGATGATAAATAATACATTCACCACCAGAATCGTCTTCTTTTTTCTCTTTAATATACCATGCTTCATCAATGTGTTCAAGAGAATACTGTAACCATTCATCACGTGAATAATCAATTTCTCGATCTGTTAATAAACCAGGAATAGCTCTAGCAATACGTCCAACTTCATCGGTATATTGAGCAGATTTAAATGAAGGATGTAAAATTTGAACGTCACGTAAAAATGAATTTGTTAATGGTAAATTCTTTTTAAAATATTCTGCTATTGTATGATAAATATTTTTAACATCTTCGAAAAATGTTTCTCGTTCTTTTTGTGTAAGATGAGTCAATAATTTACGAGAATATTCTCCTAGTATTTAGAATAAATCAGAATAAGAAAAAATATTTTAGAATCGAATTAATGATACCTATACGTATACATTTATAATTTAATTGTTTTTCATTCAATTTAAAATCCACATTCAATAGATCAACACCGGATTTATCACCAACATAATTATGAACAACGAATTGTGATAAAATCAAACGATACAATGATGATAATTCGGGATAAAGTATATGTATTAATGGCGCTTCTTGTTGAAATAATGTCAAGAAACGATCAAATATTGTTTCACATAAGAATAATACGAATTGTAATCTAATTTTGATTACATACGAAGTTAAAGTTAGTTTAATTCTTTCATAACGTTCATTCTTTTCAATTTGTGATTTATTATTATCTGGTAAAAACATCAAAAAATACTCATGCAATGGTTCCCACAATGCTACAAACAATTAAACACAATTATTTTGTAAAAAAATAAATAACAGTATAATTGATCAACTCACTTAAAACACGTGCTATTACTTTTCCAAGTAAAACCCATCGTGTGCTGGTAAAGTACAAAATTGTCTTTTCGACAAGACAATTAAAATCATCGATCACATCAATTAAATCTTGTTTACGTGCCGGTGATTGTTTCAACCATGAATAAATATCTGTACATTTATTGTGAATATTCCAACCCGATGATGATAAACCTATAAGGAACAAAAGTAAAAAATATATACCTAATAAAATAAAATATGTATCGTTACCAGCTTTAAAACCGTTATGTACGACATGAACAGGGCAACCTCCAATTATTAAAAGACTGCAATCAATCTTTTTCATCTCGTTTTGAATCATGTTTTCGAGTGATAAATTAACATTTGGACTATCACGACCCAACATAAGTAATTGTTTTAGTTCTAAACCATCAGCTTTAAATGAATCTATAATAGCCTTTTTAAGAATAGAAGCTGTTGCATGTCCTAACAAAATGGACTTGTAATATCTGGTGACTACCAAACCTTTATCATAACACCAATATTTGATCAATAAATCTAATTGTTTACGATTTTGATTATTAGTCTGTTCATCGAAGCACAAGACGAACTTTTCATTACGTTTCAAACATTTAACAAGTTCATTATGAAAATACGGGCCAAGTCCATGAGATAATACATATGAAATCTTTTTTGATTGCATATTAAATTCTTGAGAAATTTTTGAATCAGGAAACATGTGACGAAAAACATCACCAATTTCATCACATGATTTAAAGCTATATCCACGTTGAGCTAGTGTCAAAGCCCAAACTGCTTCAGCTTTGGTAACTTGTTCTTGAAAATTTAATGTTAATGGTCTTTTAACACTATCTAATATTAGTTGTGGTGTTGCAACAACATTATTAGTTGATGATGATGGTGTTTGTGGAGATTCAACAACAAATATTGAATTATTTTTTACTATTTTTATTTTTTCTAAATGATTTTTTGTTTTCATATGTTGATAAATAGCACCCCAACCCTGATTAGAACAATCAAGATTCCCTGTTTTACATAAACTACATTGAAATGTTGATTTATTCTCACCCTCTCTTAACCATATATTCAGTTTAACACCATCAGAATCCGTTCTGTTAAGCCAGGCTTGATTAAATTTCGTGTTTTTTGGCATTAATACTTAAAAACAAATAATATCAATTAAATGAAGTTCAGAATAACCAATACCAATTAAACCTAATTCAAAATAACGAATATCAGTTAAATCAAATTCAGAATAACAAATACCAACTAAACCAAGTTCAGAATAACAAATACCAACTAAACCAAGTTCAGAAGAACAAATACGAATTGAACCAAATCCAAAACAACGAATGTCATTTAAATCAAATCCAGAAGAACAAATACCAATTAAACCACGTTCAAAATAACAAATATCAGTTAAATTAAATTCAGAAGAAAAAATACCAGCTAAACCAAGTTCAGAAGAACAAATACCAATTAAACCAAATCCAAAACAACGAATGTCATTTAAATCAAATTCAGAAGAACAAATACTAATTAAACCAAGTTCGAAATAACAAATATCAATTAAATTAAATTCAGAAGAACAAACAACAATTAAACCAAGTTTTAAACGACGAGTACCAGTTAACAAATTCACAACAAACGAGATACATTAAATCAAGACCAGAACCAATATAAATTAAACAAAATCTACAACAACAAATATTAATTAAAACAAGTTCAAAACAAATGATACCAATGAAATCAAACTAAAAAACATAGAACAAATCTTTATACATACAAAAAAAGACAAGATTTTACCATTACTATTATCATCTTGACGAACTAATGAAAAGCGAGCATTTTATAGCTGTCACTATTGTCTGTGTGTTATGTTTAAGTCATTTTACATAAACGTCAAAGGTAATTTTTCAAAGAGTAAACAACTCATTTTAAAAGAAGCTTCAGTTTTTGAAAAAATATAGGATTATAGGAAAAATCTTCAAAATATAGTCCATTATAGGATACATTTAAAAAATATAGGAAATATAGGAAATATAGTCCCACTACGATGCCAGGACGTAATAAGAGAAGGATAATCACAACATATAAGAAAACACGCAAAAGAACAGATGATTCGCACACTTCTTAAGAATATATTCATTTAGTTAATTGTTTTTTTGCTCTAAATAAGTGATGTTAGAAGATAGATTAAATTGTATTCAAATGAGAATATTTTCATGTTAAATAAAAAGTTTGTATGTTATTAAATGTGGTCTATTAATCTAATTTTAAAATATATAAAATTTTCAAAAGTTGTTGATCTAAAGATATTTATTGAATAAATAAATTTGAAATTAATTTGGTGTAGTTGCTGTTTGAGTATTTTCACTCCGTTGGTTTCGTATTTCTTTTCCTAAGATAAAAGCATAAATTTGAATAATAAATAGTTTCGTTTGTCGTCTAAATGAAGGTGATGTTGCAATATAAATATAAAATGGTAAAGCTGTATTTAAATACATAAGAAATGATTGTGTGATATAATCAAGAAATGATTCAATTTGTTGACGTTGTTGACTTTCTTGTAAATTTCCTATAATCATTTTATAAACAAGATAAATTGAAAATGGTAATGTACTAAGAACATAAACCATAACTTCAATAAAAACCATTTTAATTAAATCTCTATCACGTTTACGAAGCATTCCATTTGATTGATTTCTTTCTCCATTCTCGTTTGCTTTTGGTTGAACACGACTTCTCAATTGTTTTAAAGTTCTCATTACTAATATAGTAAATATTAATATTAATAATGGAGGAAGAATTCCTGCAAATATCATGTAATAAATTGTATAAATCATTGAATATACAACACCAAATATATTACATGAACCATTTTCAATTGTTCGTATTACACCAAAAAAAATACATATTAAAAGCCAAAATAAAGCACAAATTATAATAAGACGAATTGCTATTTTCCGTTGACTAAATGATCGAATACGAGGTTGATTACTACATAATGCATAACGATCAATACATGCAAAAACTTTATATGTTCTCATCATTTGAAAAAATGAATGACGAATATAAAATTGAATTTTACAAGCAATAACATATTCATTACTTATATTTGGATGATTCAATGAAAATATTATTGGAATTATTCCAACATCAAGACAAATTA
>Ga0116229_10015239_pt1 | contig 10518 bp, 4 predicted proteins | sample S1TSphgellanicum_3_FD_87313 | JGI IMG/M metagenome (GOLD analysis project Ga0116229, IMG submission 87313) | Host-associated microbial communities from peat moss isolated from Minnesota, USA - S1T2_Fc - Sphagnum magellanicum MG | ecosystem: Host-associated > Plants > Peat moss > Unclassified...
ATGTTACCTCAAGCTCTAACAATCATCTTTGAAATGTAAAGGAAAAAGAGAAATGAAAAATAACAAGAAGGGAAATAAGCTTTCCAACTTTCAAACCTCATAATTTTCTTATTTCTTATTCATTTTAAATTATTTAAAATGTTATAGGAGTGCCAGTTGAAGTTTTACAAATCATCTTGGAACTTTAATAACAATAGAACAACATATAAGGATTTTTATAGATGTTTGGGAACTAGCCTTTGTGGTTTGTTTTTTGAATTATTGACCCCCTCTACTTTGGGGGGCCATAACTTTCTCAATTTTATTATGTTTTTGACAATTTTTAGTGCCCCAAAGGCACCAACAAGAAGGGTTCAAATTTTTTTTGGACACTAAAAAAATGGAGCCCTCCCCTTGCCCTAAATGTTTGAATATTATAATTGCAACTTTATTGCAACTTAATTTGCAACTAAAGAAAAACTAAAAAATTTAATTCATATGTTTTGTCTTTGAATCCCATGTTACAATCTATATAAAGAAGGCTTGTTCTCTTATATTTTCACATTAAAATACAAATGTCATTTTGGGATGAATTGAAAAAAGTTTAACCCAAAGGCAAAACATAAAATAAAAAAATAAAATTTCATGGCTATTCTTTAGTTCACTTAATCTTGCGTTTTCTTACCTATTTATCTACCTATGTAAGTAAATAGGTCCTATTTTTCTACCTACCTAGGTAGGTAGGTAGGTCTTAGGTAAATACATGATAGGTATGTAAGTTTTAAAACCTACCAACCAATACCTATGGTTATGTATGACCTACTTAACTACTAAAATAAATATTTTTATTTATTTATTTATTTATTCCAAAATATAATTAATATGCCATGTGGCAATTTTTTATTGTGCCATGTGTCACAATTTCAGACCATCATTAACAATCATAATAAATGATGGAGATTAATATTTCAAAAAAAAAATTATCCAAAAATTTCATAGTGCCACATGTCAAATTTTTAATAGATGGATAACAATCAATGACATCAACATGACATCATCGGTGTAGTTATAATGGAGTTGCATAGTAGTTGAAAATGAGTTGTTTTGACAAAGTTTCAATTGAATTGCAATGAATTGCATCATATCTATGATGAGTTGCAACTTTTCATACAATTCATGCAACTTGTGCATTAACATTCATGGTGTATAAATATAGTGAGTTGCAAATGCCCTCTACAATTCAAAAATTCAATTACAAGGCTAGTTGTAAAACACCTTTTTTTTTCATAATGTCTACAACTTCCACTCATAAATTAATTCAAATTTACCTTCACTTTTTCCCCTGCAATAAACATACCATCCATGTTCGTCACATGAGCATAACTAATTTGATGGATATGGAACATCCTAATCTCTTTCCCTATATCAATGAATGATCCGAAAGATTTCACATATTGCACCATTCTTTCAAAACCAATTGCATATTCATGTTTGCTTGATCTAGGCTCAAGATTTTATATTTTTGGGTCGCCATATTGCTATGGTTTGTCATCTTGAAAAAGCCATAATTTTTTTTTGTTCTTTTATGTTCATAATCTCCATACCATTCTATTGCCCACAACCATATATTCACACCAAAAAAATCATCATGAATATTAAATCATTCACCCAATGTTAATTTAACAACCTATTTCAACATTCATGAAACGCATCACAATTTCAACCAAAATGTTGTTTTGAAATCAACAAGTTCATCATGGTGGAACGTACCTATTTTCAAAAGAAACCCATGTGTGAAGTTTTAGATAAAAATGAAAAATGATGCAAAAGAAGATGATGCGAATGCTTGAATAAACAAAGTGTTAGCCCATTTATATGTCCAACCAAAGACTTGCATTTGATCATAGAACTACCAAGTTCAATATTTTGAAATGAAGCAAACTAATACATTAGATAAAGCTTAAGGAACAAGTGGGACACATCAAATCTAAACAAATCCTTGAGCCAATTTGAAATATGCGAAAGAATGCCCACCATTATAGCTTCCACAACCATTATATAAAAAGTTTTTTTGTTTGGTTCTACCTCGGTCCTCACCTAGCACCCCAAGGAATAAATACCAAGGAATCAAAAAATAAACCATAAGAATAATGGTGATCCCAAGGGGAGTTTTTTAGTCAAGGACTTGTCCCATGGAAAAACCAAACATCAATTTTAAAACTAAATCAATTTGGTGTAAATTATTAATGAACATATAATCAATAAGCAAGTATTTTTTATTGGAATGAGGGCAAATTGTGTTATCTCAACCCAACACTCAATAATTAACTACATGAAAGCAATAGGAACCAAAAGAACATCAAAGAAACTAAAAGACAAAACAACAAATCAAGAATGAAGAAATTAGGGAAAAGAGAAAATGCAAAGGTTTATCTGACAAACAAAATGTTTTTTGAATGAGGATCAAAATTAGGAAACTTTCAATGACTGAGAGAAACTTACCAACATATCCAAAAAGCCTCGAAAGGAAATGAAGAGCAACCACCCAACCTAAAAAAAAAACCCTCCAAAAAACCCCCAATGGTTTGTAACATCCAAAGCTTTTTCTCATGTCCAAAGATTGAAATTTCAACCAATTCCTTAAATAGAAAACTATACCCAAAGCTTTAGCATTGTCAAACTCTCCATATAATAATGATGCCAATTGCTCTCATGCACTTATCTCCAATTCCCAACATTCCCAACTAATCTAAAAACGTTCCAAACAAATGGTATGAACAAATCTAGTTACCACAAAATATTTTTCAACCTACTATTACGTTAAATTTCCTTTATTATAAGGTCACCATAAAAATCTATGATTCATTCAAGAAAGAGCCCTTTTCTCCAAGCTAGTGTCTTATTTTACCTTGAAGACATGGAAAAGATCTACTACATTTTAGAGAAAAACTAAACCAAGTTCATAGCAACATCCAACAAATATAATTGACTAATTTCAAAATGACCCAATTTACCCAACAACCTTGTTTACTTTGAGGATTAGAACAAATAGAATTCTTATTTTCCTCCTTTGGTTCAATGAAAGCCATAACTATTTTCAAGATTGATAAAAATGATTTAACATCAAAGCATAACACACACTTGAAAAATATGAACACCTAGCATTTGCAACAAATTGCTAAAAACTGCACAATTAACTTACATAAGTCATTAGAAAGAGGAGTCATAGTGCACATGAATGGAGGTGGATTAAGAATGCCACTAAATACAACATGACATGTGTATGCAATAGTTTGAAGCACTAAATCTATAAGTTGAGCCTCCTCTCCCATGACCCAACCCCCTATTCATGTAGCCAATGGTCCATCTTGGAAATAAGGGGAAAATATTTACCATGATGCCTATTAGTGTTAATAACATAACTTCAAGGTGATAGCACTTGCAAATTTTGTGTGGGGTACTTTGCACACAAGTTAACATAATGCCCAAACAACATAAGGATATATGAATCACAAGGAATATTATGTTGTTCCATATTGTAAGCACAATCATTTATTATAATATTAAGAAAACTATGACAATGGCTTTGAGATTGAAAATTGAAAGTGCACAAGCTTGAATTGACAAATGTATACCAAGATCATGGAAATAATGGCAATAATCATTCCCATGTTGAAGGATCTTCAATAAAAACATGCATAGAGTTTCATAGCAAAGGAAGAAGAAGAAGCTTATAACCATGTAAAAACTTTTGAAAGAGCTATAAAATTGGCTTCATTTGTATCTAGATAGAGGTTTCAATTTCATGAAGTTACCAAGATGCACAAACATTTGAATTGAATCTACAAGTTCAAAATCACAATGTTCCAAACTACAAGTTCAACATAAGAACCATTGGTTTTGTAAATTGAATTTCTACTACCATACCAAATATACAACACTCCAAGTATACTTGCATTCTTTTAAAAACGATGATGAACAAAGAAAGATTTTTTGCAAAACCTTGGCCTTTTAATTGTGAAAAATCAATTGCCATTGCAATTTGTGGAAAGTGTTTGGTTCAAACATCTAATTTTACATCTATGTTCTCAAGTCGTTTTCCCTATCAGAAAACAAAATTTTCATGAGATATTACTTAGATTGGTGGAAAAAATGAAACAATGTATGTTTTACCAAAATTGGAAGATTGCATATCTGTAATAGCCAATTTTGACTTATGGATGTCCAAGGGGGCACATGATATTTTTGCTCTTGTGATTAACTTTTTAAAATCAAATTGGCATGGAGCTTAAAAAAGTGACTATTAGGTTGTTTGAAGCAGTAAAGACTATTAGTCAAACCTTGGCCGCCAATCTAATAAAACTACTTGATCAATATAAATTGAAAAAACAAATTGTTGCATATGTGAAAGATGAAGGGTCAAATTTGATTATAATGACAACTACCTTGAATTAGTTGTGAAACATGAAGTTTTAAGTTTAAATGAAAGTTTCCAAGGTGCTTATTTTCACCTTTTTTTTCTAGGCATGTTAGTATATTACAACTAATGAAAAGGTTTGTAAAAACCTTAGATTTATTTTTATTAAAACTCCCTAGTCAAATTTGCAAAAATGTATAACTTGGCCTAAAAGTGCCCCCTCTTCTTATTTGGCACATTTTTCAAATAATTGTGGATTGTTTTTCTTTTGTTGTGAATGCATGTGTTTTGAACCAATCTAGTAGCCACTTGTTATGGTTTGATGCATTGCAATCAACCATTACCATGTGTTTGAAATGTAAGGAAGAAATTATAAACCCACATGCCCATTAATTTGATTAATGATGATTTGGAATTGCCTTTGAGTTATCTTTGTTTACTGTTAATATCAAGAAATTTTTTTGTGGTGGTTTGGAATCTTTCCTTTAAAAAAAAAAAAAGATATGAAAAGAGAAAATCTGACAACATGCTATATTTAATGCTAAACCTTAGATTTAAAAGATTTAAAAACCTTTGTCTGGTATATTCTTTTATTGGTTGTGAAAAGGAGTGAACATTGTTGAAGAATATAATAGATAATCATTATATTCTATGCTTTTGAAATGTTATCATTATTTACACCCAATGGCATAATCTAAAGTTGGATGTGTAGATCAAATAGTAGATGTATATTCACAAACTCCTAGCGCAAGTGAACTAGCAACATAACTTTTCATTGGGGAAATGTTGATTTTCAAATGTTACCAACTGGATTCCAAGGAAATCAAGTGCCTTTTTCAATGGTGGGCAAAAATGAAACCATGTTTCCTATTGTTGATTTTTTGGCCCACCGAATCCTAGGGATTATTAGGTCACAAATTGAGATTGAAAAAGTTTTTTCTTTAGTAGGGATATTTACAAACTTAAGGAGATGTTGTTTATAATCAAAAAAAATAAAGAGATTGATATTTATGAGCAAAAATTGATTAAATGATCCTAAAATTGATTGTAAACCACCTTCCAATTTGGTGAAGATGATTAAAAAGGATTTGGATTCTGAGAAGTTAGAGGAGTTTGTAGGTTCTTTTGAATGGGATGAATTGGACATATAAAATGTTCACAAAATTCATTTGATTTTCATGGTTTGACTTTTTTTTAATAATTGAAAAAAAGAATAAAAAACTCAATTTTCAAAATAATAGAACTTTTGATACCCATTGTGTAAGAGCTGCCTTTGAAAATTGACCGGTATAAACTGTCTGAGAATCGACAATTTGAAACCTAAGGGAATTGTTTTTACTTTCAATTTTTTGAAACCCTCCCTGGGTCTATTGAAATAATAATAATAATAAAAGAACTGAGTTGGGTATCAGAAAATCTGCTGATACACGGACCTGGCGGGTCTCTAAAAAACTGAGACCCGCCCAACACTGTTGAAAATTCGTATATGCTCTTGTGGAGGACGGTCATTCATCTGCTCTCGGTGCAAATACAGCAAGTTGAAGTTTTGGGATAGGCACACAAAACTCAGGACCAAAACTCAGATAACCCTGAGTTTTGGTGGAAAACTAGTTTGGTAGTCTGTGTTTTTTGAATTTGAAATCACTTTTGTCAGTTGTTTTGCAATTTTATTTGACCCCAGTTTCGACCAAACTGACTTTCCGGATAATTGTATTAAAACTCAATATACCTGCCCAATACTGGTTTCAACTTTTGATGGCCTACTGCATTTAAAAAAGAAACCAGTGTAGTGGAATCATTTGGGCAGTATGACATGATTTTGTACTTGAGGAGTGGAGCAGAACATTGTCTTCTGGACATCTTGAAAGGAAGGGAGGAGGTGCAGGGTCTAATGCTTGAGATCATCTTCTGGACACAGTCAATGAAAGAAATGGAGAGTCTGGGGTGGGATTAATTGGTTTTCTTGGGCGAGCAAGTGGGCGGGCAGGGGAGGACCTTCCATTTGATTTTCTCTTTTTTGTGTGTGTGATGTGCCTCTTTAATTGGCCCTAAATCTAAAATACTCACACTACAAAACCTCCTAAAATGGAGAAAGTTATGTAGCCTTTCCTTTGGTCAGGCCATATAGTTTTAAGGGCAAAAATTTGAGCAAAAGATACAAAATAAGTGTGTTGCTATTCGGAACAAACACATGGGAATTTGGGGAATACATTGAGAACATCGTTGGAAACCACCGGGAACAAAAAAACTGGTCACTTTGGAGTATATGTTAAGCCTTCTCATTGGCTGTATGAAACACTTATTCTTACAACTATTTGTCACCATTTTCAGCCTGAGCTAATACCCCTTAGAGTGGCGGTACCTATTTGGCTGTGAGAAGAATCACCCTTGTAGAACAGAAGGTCATCATCTCCTTCTGGACATATACTTGACCAAATAAAGAAGGTGGGGGGCATGGTCTAATTGTTGTTGTTGGGATGATGACATTAAAGTATAGCAACCGTATGTGGCCAGGAACCTCAGAATTGGAAAGAAAAAGCAGATGTTTAACATCAGTTGGCATAGGAGTGACTCAGAGCTGAAACGGAAGTGTTTTTCACTTCAATACAAACAATGATGAGCCAAGAAGTACTACCGATTCATGGCTCCATTCATTGGAAAGAAGCTGGGTACATACAAGCCTCATAGAAACTTGGCAGAAATCTGCAATTGTCACTTTCAGTGACTGGAAGTGTTGCCAGTAAAACTGTCCTAAAACAATGCCTCCTGTCCAAAAATTCACGTTTTGTATACGTTTCTCTACAAAAATTATCATCTTATCTCGTATACATTTCATTCCAGCTGTTGCCATCCTATTCGCATTTGAATATTCAAAATAGATGGGCTGTTCAGTATTAGGACATCACACATTTTTAACATAACTGCCTGATCGTGAAGACCTTGCTTGTTCCAAATTTTTCTTGCCCTCGTTGAGCTGAAATGTATGGGTCCACTAGAACATTCAAGTACTAGTGTAGACAAGCCAGTGGTCTAACAATGAGTGTATCAAAAAGCTTAATTTTTTGGAACATTCCTTCATTGCCTTTGAAGTTCAAATAGGTATTATAGACCTCCACTTGATGCACTCATAGCATTGGAAGATTGCTGAAAAAGCACAAGAAATGAGAAAGATATGGGGTCTTGAAGTAGGAGGGGGTTAGTGTTTTGGAGCTTAAAATTCTTGGACATTGCTCCGTTTCTTTTGGAGATCAAAGAAATTTTGTAAAGCTCCAGTTGACTCACCATTAGCTTTTTAGAATGCTTGAATTTGACAAGAAAGTAAGATATGGGTTGATGTTTGATTATAGGTATGTATGATGTTTGATGATGAGTGGTTCTACTCTACACTTCCGGTTTTAAATATTTGATTTGCTTTCTGTTTTCAAATATTTCAAGAATAATGTCTCAACATCGGGCATCTGAGCCATGAATTTACAAACAGACCTTCACTAATGGATACATTTATATTGTGTGCAGAGAACTCAGCCATGAGTCTGGACTCTTGAGCATATGAATTTACATTCTTAAGCAATCATATGTACTGGCCATGATTGACTAGTCAGGAAATTAGGGGCTGGTGTGGTCAAGGTTGGTTGAATCCCAATAGTGGTATGAACTAGGCTACCCAAAGGAAGAAAATTGGAACAAACAGGGAATGCAGCTTCTATAGTGCAAAATCTTGTTAATGCCTACACTTGATGCATGAAGTGTTTGTGTTCTGTAGTAGGCAATTCCTCTGCCACCACCCATGGGTCTCCGAATTCCATAGGGAACAAGGTCTGCTTCTGTACATGTAGAGTACTTAATCACTAATCATGTAGAGTCTAAAACCCATCTTCAATCTTGTCAGTTTTGTGTAGAGTAAGGCCCTAATACTACAGGGAAATACAGGCCCAATCTCATGAACTCTTCACCTTATTTTGTAATGAAACTTATCGAACTTCATTACAATGAATTTGCAATGGGAAATGTGAACAGCAAGTGAACAATTAGTGAATCAGGATCAGTGCTATTGACCAATTGGATGTACTGTACAGTGTTCACATTTGCATGTTATTATTTTATAATAATATTTTTACAAAAAAAGGATTGTATTCATAACATGTTAGTAACCATTTTTTTTAAAAATCAGAATTTCAAATTTACATAAGTTCTGGAATATATTTTATAAATAACTTTAATTTCATTATCCCATACATATTGAATATGTGATCTGTATATATTTAAACTTTTGATCTCATGGAGGTCAATTCAATGTCTTTGGCATCAAACCACACAGCCACTTCATGCTAATGGTGGGTCAACACTTCTTTTATTATGTCTGCTTTAAAATTGTTTGGAAATTCAAACTTTGACATGGCTTTGACATGATTATTATTATTCATGTCAAATTTAAGAAAATATTTTTGAAACTTAAGTATATTAAATCACAATTCTTTTGATATTTAATATTTCTTATTCTTGCTTGAATTAACATACAATTTTTTAAAGGTCCTTGAATCAATTTCTTAAAAGCTTATTTTCAATGTTGTGTGAGTACCCAAGTGAGTTGATTAACGAAAGGTAGTTCTAATTTTGGGCATTGAGAACCTAAGTGGAACCAGCTTGAGATTCAAGAACTAGTTTAGAACTTGAATTGGGGTTAAGGTAGGGTTTGAGAACCAAGTGGGAGAATTGGTCCCCCAATTTTACTATGTGAAAGAATGAGGTGACTAGACCCAAGCCCACTTCCTAAGTGGACTTAATAATCAAAATTGGAACATTTGGTTGAAAAAACTAGTTTCCATTCCATGGTTCAAAGTTTAGGTTTATGCTTGCTACCATCACCTTCCTCTTCATGTTCTTCTTTTGGTTCACACCTACTACCATCACCCTCCATTTTGTGTTTTTTCCTTGGTTCACACTTGCTACCATCACCCTTCTTTTCATGTTTTTCTTTTGGTTTGTAGTTGAAGCCATCACATTCCTTGTCATGTTCTTGTTTTGGTTTATGCCTATTGTCATCACTTTCCTATTTGTGTTTTTTTTTAGTTTGCACTTTTTGCTATTACCTTTTTCTTAAGACAAGCTAATGCATGGGTTTAGAGCCTAAGCCTAAAGCTTAAAGTTGGAACTTGAGATAATAAAATGTCTTTTTCTCTATACATGCAAGCAAAACTCAAAAAATTAATCACAAAATGAATGTTGTACAAGTAAACCTAAAAGTAAACATAGGGATGAGTGTAAACATTCATCTTCATTATTGATGAATGATTTTTTTCATTCATCTAATGTATGAATGAAAAAAAATTATTACAAAAATTTACATGTTTTTAATAAATAAAAATTTCATCATAATTATGAACAAATTTTCATTTTATAATTCATTTTTATGGATTTTTTTTTCATCATTTTAATTAATTAAAGCTTCATGAAACACAAACTAATTTTATATTATATAATTTTCTTTAATAATATAATGTAAATTTCATTATAGATGTATTTCATGGCTATGGTTTAAAATGCCATTATTTTCAAAATGTTTTAACTATATTATTATTATTATGTTAACATCCACCCCATGGTCATTATTGTTTTATAGAAAAAAAATTTAAATGTTTGTTTTTTTTTTTTCTTTTTTGGGGGTCAAATTGACGCAATGTCGTCAATGACACTAAGTTTTTTCCTCCCCATTTTCTAAAAGTGCCACAACTTCTTTCAAACCTATTTATAAGTGTCGTTGGTAAAAATGAAGGTTTTGTTTTTCATTTTTCGTCAAGGGTGCCATGGCTTTCTTCAAATTTAACTGATTTTGTTGACAACAATGGGTTTTGAATGTTTAAAATATCTTTAAACTACGTAGTGTCATTGGTGATAGTGGGTTTTTGAAATAAATTAAAATTCAATTTTAGGCACCTTAATTAGCTTTCTTCAAAGAACCTACCATCATATATGATAATGAAATTTTTTTAATAATTATTTATTTTCAAGGCACCCCAGTTTTCAACAAAGTAAATATATAATGTTGTTGACAACAATGGGGTTTTTTTCATTTTTCATCAGAGTTGTCATGACATTCTTCAAATTTAACCAATTTGTTATTG
>Ga0116229_10015240_pt1 | contig 10518 bp, 7 predicted proteins | sample S1TSphgellanicum_3_FD_87313 | JGI IMG/M metagenome (GOLD analysis project Ga0116229, IMG submission 87313) | Host-associated microbial communities from peat moss isolated from Minnesota, USA - S1T2_Fc - Sphagnum magellanicum MG | ecosystem: Host-associated > Plants > Peat moss > Unclassified...
CACCTTAAGGGAGCCCTACTGGAGTCTTCCAGTTTCGAGTGTATTGGATAGTTATAGCGGCCCATAGGCGCAAAATGTACTTTGCGGGGCGGTCCCCTGGACATAGTCCTTTTGGACAGTGGCTGTTTAGTCCATGGTCCATTGGATGTTCAGTGCAAGACCGTAACATGTGTAGGATTAACTTTTGAATTACATCCATTGGGCTAAAAAAAAAAAAACTATTCATAAGAATTGGTGGTGTTGTTGATAAGTGTACTATCCATAACTATTATTTTTTACATCCTATTTTGAATCAATGAAAATTGAATAAATTACATATTTATTAATTTTTTGCAACTTTAACATATTATTTGAACTTAAAAACAACACAAACTTTTTTGTATTTGGCTTATTTAAAAACATCAATAATTGATGAAATTTCCAATGGACATTGGAGGTATTCATGTATTGAGCATGCAAGGTTCAACATCATGTTTATCACAATTTTTTCTACATTGTTTTTGAAGCTATGAAAATAATTACCTACAAAGGAAACAAAGGAAAAACCTAATCCCCATACAAAAAAATTTCCTACTATAAAGGCAAAAAATCTTCTAATGTATGTTGGTTTCAAAAATTAAAACAATCCTCCCATATCTACAATGTTTGAAAATTACAATGAGTTCATCAACAAATGGGCAACCAAAAGATAATATTTCAGCCTCAAACATGGTGTCCATGGTAATTGCATTCTTTTAACACTCATTGCCAAATTTCAATTCACATCATTCCTTGAAATTGTACATAAACTTATCATCATATTTGCTCTTATAACATATTTTAATTATTTTATTTCTTCTATATACATGACAATATATGAATATTATGAAAGTTCTAAAAGTTGATGTTGGAGATGTAGAAAATCTAATTGATCGGAAAGTAAAACAAGTTAAAAAAAATGTAGTATCTAGTAATTTGGTCCTTTTCAAATGAACTTGTTGTATTTCACATATGGCATTGCATATCTAAGCTTTTGGTGGGACTTGACATATAAAGTGACAAGTAAATTGTTGGCAAACATGAAAGATGAATCTACAAAACAATCAAAAAATGGTGACAATATTGTTCAACCTTCTTCACTTGCTTTTATTTCAACAAACCCCAAATTGTTAAAAAATGCAAGGAAAATGTAAACTTGATGTATCATGTTTACACAATCACTTGTAAAAAAAATGAAAAGATTTATGTAAGCCAAATTGCAAATCCCAAAAAAAGGTTCAAATAACATGCACTCAATCCACCCAAAAAAATGATTGTAAATGTAAATATTTACAAACCTTTTGTAGATTGTTTTGGATTTTTTTTTAAATCATAGAAAAAAATCTATGTGATTATAAAGAAATGAGGTTGATTTCAAATCTAAAAAATATTGAAATATCACATAAATACAATATTTTAAAAGCTAGAACCCTTTTGAATAGTCAATATTGGAAGCTTTATAAAAGGGAGATAACGTGAAAATATTTTCTCAATTTAATTGTACACTTGTTTAATAGATATTTATGATTTTTTTGTGTTTTGTATTTTCTCACATTCTAAGGTTATGAGGTTTTTACTTTGGCTGAAAGTAACATGGTGTACCCTTCACAATAGTTTGAATGTTAAATTAGGAACCTAGGCCATTTAACATACCAATTTAGGGTCTAAGTATGTGTGAAGGTTTGAATCCTCACCTCCATGTTTAAAGGGGAACCTTTTAACCATTGGACCACTATTTACATAAGTGAAATGATTTGAATCAACACATATTATTATTCATATTAATTTCTTAATTTATATGTAGGCTACCCTTGGTTATTATAGGATATTGCACCTTACGTTATTTTTGAGTGTTTTTAATTATTCCATTTTATGTTATTTTAGGTTATTTCACCCTAAATTATTTTTGGTTATTTTAACCTAGGTTATTTTAAATTATTTTAAATTATTCCACCTTAGGTTATTTTAAATTTTTTACCCTAAATTATTCTCGGCTATTTCACTTAAGCTATTTTTTATTCCATTGTACAATATTTTAGGTTATTCCTATTTGATTTATTGTAGGATATTATTAGTTATTCCACCATATGTTATGGTACCCTATACTATTTTCGGTTATTATAATTTATTCCACCTTAAACTATTCTAAATTATTCTAAATTAATACTCCAAATAATGCATCCTTAACACCTAAAGTGAATATGTTCATTCCAACCCACAAACGATTGTGATGCAACCTTCCACATGAAATGGAGGATGAACAAATGACAAAAACATTAAATCATAAATATGGTCGATTAAGTTGCCATTGAACATGAACTAATTGAAGACAATAAACCAATTATTGTGTTCATAATCAAAGGCCAATAGCCATAGTAGGTGTTAAGGGTGGAAAATTTTCCTAGGCTAAGTAACACCATGAGTAATCTAGTAACTAATTAGTTACTAGAGGTAGATTTACTTGCCATGTTTTATTTACCTAGGGGATGAAGTTAATGGGGTGGTTAGTCCTTGAGGACAAGGATTGGTATTTGTTAACCAATCAAATAATGAGATGTGTGGAAGAGATTAAGATAAAGAAAGGAATATAAAAAAACCCACATCTATTGTGGGCAACCTTCTTTAGTTTCTTATGTATCTCTTTAAGGGAGAAAAAGATGGTGTTGTTATTGGCATTAACATTGGCATGCACATTGATTCTATCATTCTTGTGTGTAACATTATGTGTGAGTGTGGAGAGAAAAAAATGGAAGAAGATTATACTCGATGTTGTGCAATGGGAAATGGTTGAAGGTTGTGGGGAATCAAGTGCATTATGTCTTCTTATTTGTATTCAAAAAATATTGGGGGTTTTTCACTTCCTGACAAATGATGATTGAGACGAGATTCAACATTTAAATTCTAGGAAAGTAAATAAAGTACTTCTTTTTTAGTTGATGTAGATTATTAATTTTTTAGTTTGGTTCTTCTTTTCTTTTGCAATGAAAATACTTTCTTTACTTACTATTGAAGTATGAAGGTAGGGTTGTTGTAGAAAGGTAGTTACTACTAGGAAGTAGCAACATGAAAATAACCATTGGATTTAAGGGTTGCAAAAGGGAGATTAATGTTGCAAATAATAGGAAACATGTATAAAAGGTCTGTAGGGGTTATAGATGATAGGCAACAATTACAAGAGGAATGCAAACATTCTAGCTCTTCTTTCAAGTCTTCAAATGATGGTAGGTGCAACATGATGATACCTATTGCAAGATGGTTGTTGCTATAGGATAGTAGGTAAATGAAAAACAAGTTTTGTTTTCATGTGTTTTCATCTTTTTTTAATTCCCATTTTAATTCAGAAATCTTTTAACTTGATAAGACTTAGGTTGTTGAATCTCGTAGTGTTATAGTACATTTCAAAATTAACTCAAAATGTTTTGAACAATGCAATTGTGCATATTTTTTGACTATCTATTGTGCATCACAACTAGATTATAACTTGGATTTGTCCCTTTACCAACATAATATGTGTAAGAGCTACCAAAGGAGACACTAACTATATATTTGTAGCTAACATATATTGAAATTGGTAGAAGCAAACCTTTTATAAAACTCGGTCATTGTAACAATGAAGACAAGGTCTTACAAACTTGGATTTTCAACTAGTTGCATTAAGGTGACTTACAATTTCCCTACTTTCACCTTCATTAAATACCTATCAAACTTTTGTGATAATCAACAACCAAGCTAGCAAAATGAACATTGGTAGTAGGCAATTTGACCCATGGAAGCATGTTTTAATCATAGCTTCAGTACTAGTAACTCTTTGCATAATATTACATAAAACCCAAAACCTAACAAAAGTCCATAAAAACTAACTTACTATAGTATATGATAAGATCTTGCATATTTTAACCCCAAGGAGTTCTTTCTATTCTTTTTCATTGTTTCCACACCTTATTTCCTTATGCAAAGGGGTAATATATGTTCCAAGATTTTCATCTATTATTGCAAGCACATATATCATTATTACAACAAAAGTTGACAATGTAACATTATTCAAACTTCCATTCATTTGATTTAATACTTTTATCAATCTTTTCATTTTCCAACAATACATTGGACCCATTGCTTAAAACCCTAATCCCAATAGTTACAACATCATCAATGTTCATTTAAATGTTTGAACACTATTTTCTTTTACATAGTATATGGTACCAAATAAATGTTAATCTCTTGGTGGTGAGAGGAATCGAGTGTGTGTTATGATTATTGTGGTTCGACAAAGTAGGTTCACCACCAAAAATAAATTAACTATTGTTTGAAAGGGCATGCACAAAGAGGAAGGATGCTACTTTAAAATACTCAATTCAATTGGTTATAAACTTTCAAACTTCTTACACCAAACCCCCATCCATTTGTTACCTTGTACATAAGTTCAATAAACTAATTCAATTAACTCAAACTGAACTCCATGATAACTAGTTCTCACATTGCTTTCAACAATCATCACTTTATAATAGATCACCAAACATAATAGGGTAGATGCAAGTTATGGTGGCTCACTTTTTGTGACCTTATGGACTTTTTGTAGAGTGTATTCTATTCAAATGCCACAAACGCATTGTGAAATCATCAATTTGACAAAAATATTTATGGATTAAGATTGGTAACTTGAATAAGGATATTTATTATGGGGAAAAAATAAATAAACATACACCAATCATATATTAATGGACTTTTCAAGTGGACACATGGACTATAATCTGGGTTCTGCATTAACATTCAAATACATTTTTTGTTATGATTTCATTTCAATATTTTTTATAGGGACTCAATATATGGTACATGATGGAAAAAAATATGAATTGAAAAAAATTACAACAAAAAATTTAATGAACAAATAACTATGGACTTTTGAATTACCAAATTTGGGCCATATTTTCAAAAGTCCCAATCTTGGTCATTTTTTATTGGATTGATATATATTTTTCCCTTAACATGTATAATAAAGAGTTTTTTAAATGTCCAGGCTTTCATATGGACTTTATTAATTGATTAATCATCACATAAGGCCCACTAACACTAGTTTTTAAATTTTTTTTCCATTTTAGTGTTAATTTTTCCATTTATATGGACTTTTGGGATTGAAATTTTTGTCGCTTTTAAGCCACCGTAGCTTGCATCTATCTAATAAACACCATCATCAATATCATTTATTTTCCTCTTCCATGTGCAATGACTTCAAACCCATCTTCAATCATAACTTCCTTACCACTAAGTCTTTATTTCATATAAACATAAAAACACTACATTTTCCTCATCTAAATTTAAAACATGACCACGTATCATTTTACATGAACATGAAATCACATTCAATATGTGAAAACTAAAATTAAAACACCCATAAACAAGGGTCAAAACACATAACTAAAAACCAAAAAGGCGTTGGATGTTAAACATAATTAGTCAAAATCAAACATTTATTTTTTTATTACCATTTAAAACCATAGTAATCATGGCAAGTTAATTTTTTCCCTCATATAAATGTCAAGGAACTTAGACTAAAAATTCATTTGATCCAATTTTAATTTTTGGTTTTAATTTAGGACATTTGAAAATGTGCACCTACTTTGTCAAATGGAGCCAATTTTGCAAAGGATTATCAAAAGGACTCATATAATTTTAAAAAATTCATTGAAAAAAAATTAGATGATAATAACATATTAACCACATTAAAAAAACACTCATAATTTTTTAAATGTGGATTTTTCAAACTTTAAAAATTCAAAAAATGTTTCAAAATTGATTTAGAATTTCAAAGCTTCAAAAGTCCTTTACCATATATAATGGGTTAAAATGTACATGATTATGAAGAAAAGTTATATCTTAGAGTATAATAAAACTAAAGAATGTGAAATTTTATTTTTTGGTGATGATTTAAAATTTTGATCATTTTTCAAGATGAAACATTGAGTTTGTAAGGAATTTTCACATTTTAAAAAATTCATATTTATTCAATAATGACTAAAAAAAACCTTTGATGCATTGGATAATATTTAAATATTTTAAAAAACAAGTTGCAAAAAATTTCATTCAAAAATTCATTTGCATGTTAAGTTTTTTTGTGGAAAAAGGACGTGTAGTCCTTTTCCAAAGTAATCCTTTTGGCTCCTAGTTATAGGTTTTGACCCACAAACAAAAAACTTGTACAACTTTCAAAAAATCTATTTAAAACCAAAATATGAGCAAATGGAAACTCACATTGAACTAATGAAAATGAAACTTGAAGTGTGCCCATTACTAGTTTAGTGAGTGGAAAATAACAACACAACATTTGCAAATCCATCTCTCCAACATTCCTATAACATGATTAACCTTTTCAACTCCATCCAACTACACAAACTCTTATTCATTTGACAAATTTTTTTTATTCATTGTTGTTATGCATTTGCACATTAGTAAGAAGTTGACAATTTCCAAATCATAATTAAAACCCTACTTGGTTTGGCCCCATTTGTAAATTACAATGAACCACAAACCACATGATAATACATTAACTTGGCACATTGTAAGATTGCATCACATTTATTTATTTAATTCCAACAAACAAGATCTGGGTGTGGGTTAATTAATCGATCACAAAGTGGGTGTTCCATATGTGCTTAACATAATGTGAGCTAGTCTAGGTTTGTTCAAGACCTTAACAAATTGCAATTTGTTGGAGTTTGAGGAGTTGTGTGTTTTGGTTGTGCCCACCATCCACGCCCTTATAAAAGCCAATAGTGAGTCTCACATTTTGTTTGGGTGATTAATTAAACTCACCTTGGACCAACATTTGTTCCAATCCATCCTATACATGAAACATGATAATGTAGTCATGTATAATGCCTTCATGTGGGATTAGAGTAAATCTGCAATATGTGATGATGCAATTTTCATTGCCTCCTACATTAATGATGCGATTGGTGACAAGGTTTCATGGCCTAACCAAGAGGAATGAGAAACCTTTGCCCATTATATGCCCAAGTTTTAGGGTTGTATCAGACTCATTGATGGGACTTTCATTGAAATTCGGAAGCCCTAGAACAATCTTGCTCATCGATCTTAGTTCAATGGGCAGAAGAAAATAGATTGCATGAACAACACAATGGTTGTTGACCTTAATGGATCATTCATCTATTTGGATCCAAAATATATAGGCTAATTCCATGATGTCACCATCATGTGTGAGTATGTTTTGTACATAAGAACTAACATCAATTCTTTGTACACATAGATGAGTACTTTGAGTGCTTGTTGGGTGACCCAAGTTATTTGGGGGGGGGAGATGTTCATTATGTCTTGACTTGGGAGGCATGACCTTGCTCCTAAGCATGACTAAGATGTAGTCACATTGGGAAATATATTAGGGTCGTTAGTTGTAGTTTCGATGCAAAGTCCAAATGGTGGTAATTTCCATTGTGGTAGTCTTCATGTTCATTGAATATTGAGATTATGGTAATTTTTATTTTTCATGTTCATTTTATGTTCATGCATTGTGCTTCCATTGAAAAATTTATAACTTGTGAAGTGTAGTAAGTTGTCACATGTATTGTTGTTGTGGTTGTATAAGTGCATGGTTTTGTGAAGCAAATGTAAGAATTTCTTATTGTTCATGGGACAAATCATAACATTTTCCCTTTGGAAAGAGTTTTCCTTTCCTCACAAGGAATTGGTATATTTTTTTTCAACATTTGTGCACATGTTATCGTTCTTTTAAAGAATGTTTCATTGATTGTATATGGTGAGGTGAATTTGGTTTTGGCCTCAAATTCTACCATAATCATTATAATATTAAGCAAATAAGATCAAGAGCACCTTCAATTGGTTCACAAGGCCAAGACCATCAAAATGAACTTTCAAATGAATTTGAATAATCCAAAATCACCATTTCCTTTTTAAGATTCTTATTTTTTTTTGTGATCAAACCTTATTCAATAAATCTTTTGTAATTTATAATAACCACTCATTGTCATTTCTTGCTATATTCCAGTAATTTAAAATGTATTGTGTTGATCTTATGTTTCAAGTTGTGCATGTTGGTAAAAGCAATCAAGGCATTTCAATGTAAATGTCATTTGTACATATCCTTTGATGTTCATTATCACTTCTGCAAGTGTTGAACTTCTTCTTGAAAAAAAATATAATAATTATGATTTTTGAACTTAAGGCTATTGCCAAACACCTTGGACTATATTACCAAAATATTTGCAAGGAAATTTGAAAAATGTCCCAAGAGTTTTCCATTAAATGCATGATCATTGAAACAAATGATAATGCTCACAATTGATTTTTGAAAGGTTTTAGATTGAAGCAATTTCAAGTATATCACCATTCACTTTTCATGATACCAAGGCAAAGATGTAATTTTCAAAGATTTAATAACATCAAGGCTCAAAGATTACTTTTCTTTGAGTCCCACATGACACATCATGGGTTACAACATTCAATAAACCATGTAAGTAGCTTGAACAAATTTTCCATCAATATCTACTAATCAAGTTTACAATGTGCACATGTATGCCTTGAAATTTTGAAAGAAATATTATTTTCTCCATTTCAAATTAAGTTTATTCTTCATTGCATGTTGTTACTTCCTTTCAACATTCAAATCAACTCCCCATTCCAAAATGTTGATTCAAATTTAAATATCAATATTCCATTTTCTTTCACATCATTTCACAAAATTGATTCATTGATGAATACATGGTAAAGTAAACCAAAACATTACCTTGCAAATACAAAAGTTGATATTCAAAATGTATTGGATTCTTTTTGGGCAAATACACATTTCATTAAAACCATATTGTATGATTAGGCTATTTTCATTGGTGATATTTTTGACATCTCATTTGCAAGTGAAATCTCAACTATTTATTGCATTTTAATATATATGACACATCCACATTCAAAATATTCATATTTCAATCATACATATTTTAATTCCTCATGGCCCTCAAAATTTAATACTTTTTACAAATAAAATTCATAAATTTTAAAATCATGAACTAATCACCGTTTTTTTTATAAACTAAAAATACATTTATGGGTTTAAGTACAAATGTAGATTATGTGATTGATATCCATAATTGTAAAGGAAAAAAACACATAATTAAATGACATATGCCAACAAATAATTTGATGTTCTTGTCATTCAAAATTTGTTAGTTTTGCATGCAATGTCCATTGATAAAACTATATGTATGGGAGTGCCATCATCTTTGAATGGTACCTTGTTATCCATAGTCCTCGTCAAGAAAATAATTCTCATAACAAATTAGTGACTATGGAAACTTGTTGATGAAACCCTACCAATCATAAATAAATCAAAGCACCCAAAAAAAGGGGAATACAAAGAACAAAATGGAAGGACCCACATCCAAGAAGACAAAAGAACCACCAAAGAAGGCAAACCACAAAAGAAACATCAACTTTTGAACCCCTTCTTGTCGTTAGAAGCATATTTTGAACCCCTTCTTGTTGTTAGAAGCATATCAAATAAGGAAAGAGGAGGACCTCCTATAAGAATGCCTAACTTAGAAAAACTTTTACCTACTGCAACAACACGTTTCAAAATAAAGATTACTTGCATTTGCTGCAACACCACTAACACCATTTGCCTATAAAATGTACACAAAATTGAGAGAGGAGGCCTCTAGCTCCCTTCACTCCCCACGCTGTTGACACATCAATGAAAAAACTTGTCCTACTGCTAGTGTAAACATTTGAAAACCTTCACATCTAAAGGGAGAAACAGGTTCGGGAATAACTGACTGCCTGTTCTTCATTCATCACCATTCTACATAAATTATTGTTTTGAATTTTGGAAACTTGCTTCACACATTCATTGCTAGTTACAACACAACCTCACACTGGTGTATTGCATTACCACCTAATAAGATTTGTTTGTTTCTGACACATTCTCAGCACCGCAGAAAAGATTGTCCACATGCAGAAAACGTTTCTTCCGAAGTTCTCAGTCCATTAGTATCAATCGAACTATAGGAGCTTTAGGCGCCAGCAAGGGCCATGTGGAGTTTGGATTATTGAATGTGAAATGCAAATGGGTGGGTATTTGAAATGGCAACAGGTCCCAACCGGTTATCAGGGTTGTTCTTGGGGTTCATAACCATCAAGAAAATCCCTAAGTTGAGATGCATTTTATTCATTTATTTATTTTAGCAGCTTCTATTTGCAATTCCCCCACCCCAAGTTCCAACCGAGAAAGTTTCGGTTAAGATTGTGCCCCACCCCAGAGCACCAGTCTCGCAAAGAGACCGACTTTTGATTCTTGGGGGAATCGAATCACAGTAGGTACCTTTCCGGCCTATCTCCATGTTGCCCAACAGCAAACAACAACGGATCTCAGTGTCACCAGATGTTCCCTGGATTGGTTGCTCGCTCTCGCGAGGGGTAGAATCCACTTGGGCCAGTACTTCCCCTACCCGGTCTCAGCCGTAGTTGTAGGGCCAGGGC
>Ga0116229_10015242_pt1 | contig 10515 bp, 9 predicted proteins | sample S1TSphgellanicum_3_FD_87313 | JGI IMG/M metagenome (GOLD analysis project Ga0116229, IMG submission 87313) | Host-associated microbial communities from peat moss isolated from Minnesota, USA - S1T2_Fc - Sphagnum magellanicum MG | ecosystem: Host-associated > Plants > Peat moss > Unclassified...
CACGGCCCGGACTCGGGGGAAACCACCACCTTCCCCCATATAGTATACTTTGCAGCTCTCCGTCGAGGCTACATCCAAATGGCTCTTTTTCCCGGGACTCCCAAGTTGGAGTCCGAAACTGTCCCGAGTTGAAGTCCCGGGACTTTGGACGCTCGTAGATCCTCGCCATGAATTCGGATTGGGACAAGGTCTAAACTAAAGTTTTAGCTCTCGTCGAGAGCTTTCCAACGCCGTGTTGCACTCCTTGAGGCGACATCAGGAAGAGGTCGATTCCTGACTTTTAGTGGTCGGGAGTCAAACTGGTAGTTTGACTCCCGGCCCTTCTTTTGCCCATAACTTGGGCTGCAGATGTCCAAATGGCCCATGAGAGGCCATTTTGGGCATCTACGTTTCAAGACCTTTCCATTGATATAAAAAACGCACCAAGGCGAGGAGATTTGACCCCTCAAATTGTCTTCTGAGTTTTTGGGAGACCCGGAGGACTCCATTTTCCCACTTTTGGGAGTGTGAGTTGCATTCTCACACTTGGCCCCAAAGTGGGGTTGCGACATTCATGGTATCATGTCCAACTGTTGCAACTTTAGCCTTGGGCTTGTGACCAAGGCAAAGGTTTGCAAAGGTGCGGGCCAAGAGTGAAGCCCGGGAGTCACATTTCATGCTCCTAGGAGTGTAGGAAGGTGTGAGGAAATGAACCCCCACACTCCCAAATGAACTTTCATTTTGGGAGTTGGAGTCCCAATGGACTCTTGAATCTTTAGAGGGTGATTTCAAGGGCCAAAATTCATTAGATTGAAAAGTTCTTTATACCATTGGAAAATTCTTAAAACGTAGATGTCTAAAATGGGTTTGCATGGCCCATTTGGGTGCTTTAAACATACGTTATGGCCCAAAGAAGGGTCGGGAGTCAAATTGCCAATTTGATTCTCGACCACTAAAAGTTGGGAATCGCCTTGATTTCCTTGCGTGCAGGTGGCATGCCACATATATACCATTGGAAAACTTTTGATGAGAATTACATCTTTTTTTAGATTTCACTTCAATCGGAGGTTTGCACACAAAATTATGGGCCTCCAAAGTTGTGAGAGTCCCAATTCAAGGAATTTCGAGACTTCAATTTGGGAGTACTGAGACAAAATGACATTTGGGTGCTAGCCCTATGGCTAGGCATAGAGAATACTATAAGGGGGAAGGTGATGGCTTCCCCCAAGTCCGGGCCATGGTGAGTTTGTGTTTGCTCGTGGTTCGTTTGTGCACCAAAAGTGCTCCAATTACGCACTAACCAACTTGTTGTTTGGTTTGTACAGGTCTATGTGAGTAATTCAATTGCTTATCATTCTTCTTAATCCCCATCCCGAAACTCTAGCACACCCCTCTACCCCCAAAGTGCTGCGAGCCAGGGAACGTGCCCCAACTCCTTATCCTTCCGTTGTTTTCACCTTTTGGATTCACAGTTGAGTCCATCAAGGACTTTGGGGGTGCGTCACCAACCCCTTATAACACCAAATCCTCCACCAAGTAAGAAATCCCTACCCTACCACCTTTACAATGCGAAAATGGATCCAGATGTTCATGTACGCATTTTTTGTAAGGCCACACAAGCCAATGAAGAAAAGAACGATGTTGACATTGTCGATTTGTTTTGCTTTACATTTTGCGATGCCATATCCGAGTGGGGAGAAAATTTTATGAAAGCCCATCCAATTTGTAGATTTGAAAAGTTGGAGGCTACAATTTGTAAATGTTACCAAAAAATATAAACAAATGAATATGTGTACATGGCATTCTGAGTGATAAAGCAAGGTGGAGATGAAAAGGTGGGAATATACTATGAATGTATATTGAAACTAACAAATTACCTTCAACATCAAGTAGACAATAGTTTGTTGACAACTTTATTTTGAAAATGTTTACAACCATATCTCCGAATAGCTGCATTGGGGATGAAGAGGGACACCTTGTTCGAACATAAAAAAGTTGTGGTCATTTGTGAATAAAGTACGGGAAACACCAATGAATATCGAAAATTGTTTGAATCACCAACCAAGAAGGAGAAGGCTAGTGAAAGAAGGAGAATATATGTGATTTGTGGTCAATGAAATAAACTTAAACATTCTAAGGAGCATTGCCATTAGAATTTAGACAACTTGAATAACAAATTTAAGGACAAAAAAAATGGTAATGAATGGAGTTTCGACACAACTTAGTGGTATAGGAAATAAATCCAATAACAAAGGAGATCACGGAGAAGCAAAAAAATCCAGTTCCATCATTTACTGATGTTTCATCTGTAATTTTGTTGAACATAAAATTTATGATTTCCCTCATAAAAGCACAGCTCAAGCCATGTTCAAGGAAAAGGCAATGACATCACACCTAAGAAAGATGATTTTGCAATCAACATGGTTCTAGTAGTAACCACTTGAAGTTAGATACTAAAAAATGTGGTATCCAAGGAAAAAAAACCTCTGAAGAACAAGAGTTTGGCTGATTGGCAAGAAGAGGAAAAGTTTCAACATTCATTTGAAGAAGCCATTAGGGACATACAAACTTTGATTAAAGCCAATTTCACCAAAAATTTCGGTGTAGATCTTCCAAATTAGTTTTCCAAATCTACCAGATCTAATGGTTTTACTGGTTCTACCAGATCTACCAATGTTACTGGATTTATCAGATCTACCAATACTTCTAGTTTTATTGAAAATACCAACAACACTGGATTTATTGAAAATACCGGACCAACCAAAAATTCTTCAATTTTGGAGGATATTACCCAACAAATATTGGAAAGTAAACATACCCTTATTTTGGGTTAGCTCTTCAAGATCGCTTTAGATTTGAGACAATATGTTGCTGTCAAGCTTGCCCCTAGAAGAAGAATTGTCATTATGTTAAGACCCAATTTGGTCATCGCCTTAGTGGCATTGATCCTCACATGGCTATGATACAAGTTCAAGTGTGCAATAATATAGTTGAAAATCTCTTATTGGATGGAGGATCTGGTGTGAACATCATGATGGAGGAACTATGGAAATGTTTAGGGCTTCCTAGTCCTAAGTCAACACCGTACACACTCCAGATGGTGGATCAAACCATCACCAAACCAATTGGACTCATCAAGGATTTCAAAATTTACATTCATGGGATTGCTTACATTATGACATTCATGGTAATGAAAAACAATGTTTTGGATTCCAATTATTCCACGTTGTTGGGTCACCATGGTTGTGTAATACACGTATTACTCATGATTGGGGAAATAACCTCATCACAATTGAAGGCAATGGCACAATGTGAACCATAGCTATCACCAAACATTTGGATAACAATACCAAATGTCCCGAGGTTTTGCTATGTTACGATCTAATGGAAGGAGTCACATACGAAGAAGAAGAAGAAATATTCTTCATAGCAAAACCATATTTATTTACATTCAAGATTATCACATTACTAGAATTGAAAATTCTCAATGTTGTAATTTTCGGTGCAAAAGTTAATATAGAAGATTTTACATTCAATTTTCCACACTCTAAGTGATAAATTTTGGTCAATATTATGCATACATGTCTCAAAGTCCAAGAATTGGAGATTGCACGGTGGATCATTAGATACAACTATTCCATTTGGAAACTATTAAAAATCTTCAGATATTAAGTTAAATGTGACATTGGCTAAACCATTTACCACATATATTGAAGCATTACTCTAGGAATATAAGGAAATTTTTACATGGAATTATATTAACTTGAAGGGAATTCCACCATGACTTACTCAGCATCGCATCAAATTCAACACCACTATCCCACCCTGCTCATTAAGCCAGGTATCGAATGAACCCAAATTATGTTGTAGTGGTCAAGTAGGATTTGGACAAGCTTTTAAGTGTTGGTTTCATTGCTCCAATGGGGGAAGCTAGTTGATTATCACCAATTATTGTCATACTGAAAAAGAATAAGAAGTTCGAGATTTATGTGGATTTTTGACAACTCAATGATGCTACCAAGAAAGATCCATATCCTTTATTCTTTACCAAAGAGGTGTTGGATGAAATGGTGGGACACGAAGTTTATTCATTTTTGGATGGATTTTTCGAATATCACCAAATCATGATTGCCCCTAAAGATAGGTACAAGATTGCATTTATCATTAATTGGGGAGCTTTTGTTTGGGTGGTCATGCCATTCAGGTTCAAGAATGTCACCAACTTATCAACGAGTGGTGAGTATAGCTTTCAAAGAATATCTTGGGGTGTTCATGAAACGATTATTGGATGACTTCAACGTGTTCAATATATGGACACCCATTTACTAAAACTACAACTATGTTTTAATAAATGTAGAGAATTTGATATAAGCTTGAACCCTGAAAAATGCATGTTTCTTGTGCATTTAAGCATTATCTTGGGATATGTGGTATCTAAGGAAAGCAAACTACCGGATTTGAAAAGACTTTCAGCTATTGTTCACATGTCTACATTGAAAACACCTAAAGAAATTTAGGTTTTCAATGGCATGGCACAATACTAAAAGTGTTTCATCAAGGATTTTGATTTCATTATGGTTCCCATTGGGTAAAACCAAGCTAATAGGAGCCAATTTTGGTGTAACCAATCCTTGGTTTTGATATTCATACATCTCATAAACTAAGTTAATGTTGACAGAATAGTTGTATTTATGTGAAACCCTTTCTAATATATTAATTTAACATCTAGTAAAGTTTGAAAGGTAATTCAATAAATATAGAATACCTTTCAACACATTTTAAAGCTTATAACCAATGTATTTCAACATAGTGAAACAATATTTAAACATTATTGTTTAGCACTATTTCAAAACTTTTAATCTAATGTTATGCTAGGTAAAAGCACATTAGAGTGTCACAATTCTTGCAAATTAGAGTCCTTTTTCAAAGTCCTTTTTTAGTTTAGTTGAAAATTAACTTAACATATGAATTTTTAGATGATATTAAAAATATATATTTTTCCATTTCCAATTTCAAATCATGATGTTATAAGACATATAAAAAATGTCTCAAAAAAATGATTAAAATTTTGAATTAAAAAAATTACAATTTTTGGAATTAAAAAAAATCAATAACATAATAAATTAAAATCACATTCCATTCATTAATGGATTTTTAGTTTCTTAAACATAATTCATTTAATGTCCCAAAGTTTCAAACACATAAGATTAACACATTGTAAAATAAAAGTCCATATCCATGAATTTTGCAGGTGTGACAAATAATGTGGGCAAAATTCAAAAGTCTGTTATTTATTAAATATCAATAATTTTGATTTGATTTTTTGATTTTTGAAAGTTTCATTATGATAGCTTTAGATAAGTGAATCCCTTGTTTTATTATTGCAATGGATCTTATTTTATTTATTTTCTTATGCCTAAGGAATATAAGAAAAACTGCCATTATAATGTCCATATAAGGTCATCGTTGTGTGCAAACACCTACTACACTATTTTTCACATCCTACATTGCTAAGAGCCAATCAACACTGGAAATTTAGTTTAAAGCACCTATGACTATGCACCTCTTATATTGCTTATAAGTATGTCCATATAATTGGAAGGCTACATATTCAAGCCCGATGTTTTGGTCAAGAAACCAAACATGATGCAAAACATCATTTGAATGTTTGACCATGTCCAAAAATTGCCCAAACTCCTTCTGCCCGTACATGGTTTGCTAATCACATTACATCTGATATAGTTGTGCCTCACATTCCTTGACAACAACAACAAAATTACATATAGATATGTCCTGATTCTGAGCAAACTTGGACAAACCCTAGACAAGTCCTAGCATGGGAATAATACATGTTAGTCCCAAGAACATTTCAACATCACAAAACAATTCTAAATTTGTTTTAACTAAGTCATGGGATGTTTATTCATCAAACATTTGAATCACAACTATTTTGTATTCAGTCAAAATCCATTTTGTAGGTGAGAACATTGAAATCCAATGTGTTTTCACATTGTGAAAAATCTTCAAGGCCTTCTGGTCCAAAAGAATTCCAAGTTTGCATCTATCCAAATGTCATTTAGGAGATAAAGAATAGTAGGTGTAGATTGATTATAACATTCCTTCAATCTTAGACGTTAAAAGTAGTTTTGATACTACTAGATTTGTTTGATGTGCAACACAATGTTCCTCTAGCATGCAAGGGGCAAATTTCTCCTTCAATTGTGTTGTAACACTTCTTTTTGCACCTTGGAAAATTGAAACTCCATTTGCACCAAAACTTATGAGTTTCGAAACAAGGTCGGATTCTAACAGTCCCCCATATTGAAACACATTATCCACTATAACTTTTGTGAGGTTATTTGTTGTACCACCATTGACTAGCTACTCCAAGGTTAGTAAAATAGGGTTGCACTTCCAACCATTAACAATGTACACATGAACACCTAGCCAAGATTGGCAATCCACAATGGTAACCTCATCAATAAAGATATAAATGAACCTTGCTTTTTGAATAACCGTCCATGTGTTTGTCATGAATACAATTTTGTGCATGCACTCATCCATGATCCAAACATTTGAATTGTTCCAATGGTGTTGAAGGTTGTTTGACACTTTGACAAAAGTAAACAATTGCCACATATTTTCATAATCCATAAGTGGGTGTTCTTTTTGTAAAAGTTGGAAAATTGTCACAAATTGCAAAAACTTTTGATTTTTTTCAATGTGCAAACTAGCATTAACGTGGTCAATTATAAAACCTCTTGCATGCATTATAACAAACTATCATTCATTTTTAGCATGCTGGCTATTCAAATTCATAAAATACTCTCCCACCTTCACATTGGGCTTTGCAACATTAGTGTTTCATCACCCAACATGTTTCTATAAGCCATCAAATTTCAAGACAAACAACTTGTTTCTATCCTCAACAAAATTGCAAACCTTACACTTCATTATGGATAGTTTGCTGTTAGCACCCATCACTGCTTCTACCCATGGCAATTTTACAGCCTAAATATCTTGAAACATCCATTCAACCTTTTTGGCTATTTTTGGCTTTGGAATAATAGGGTTAGAATCAAGTGAAATAGGTTCTTCAACACCAACAGCAATGCCTAAGGAAGAAACACTAGTTGTAAACAAAGATTTGTCTAACATCTTGAAGTTCCAAGGAGGGGGGCAACAAATATTTGTTTTTGCCACAATACATTTGGAGTTAAAAGAAGGATCGACGAAAACCAAAGAAAAAAATGCCCGAATTTAAAATTCACAAGAGGTTTTAGTGGAGCCATCAAAGATGGTGTGCACAAAAACTAATTGACAATTCCACAAAATGTGAACAAAACAACAAACCAAAAAAAATCAACAAGTAAAAAATATGAAAACAAAAACAATTCAAGTTCAAAGGTTTAGGGAATCCTAAAACAAACCTCAAATTTCGAGATTTCAAGAAGAGGTCAATGAACATTGAAAACCTTTATAGTTTACACAAAAGTAAAATGTCTAAGTTTGGTACCTAAGTATGCAAATCACCCATGGCAAAGGTGAAAATTTTAAATTGTTTTCATTGACACATTCAAGTAGTACAAAATCGCAAACAATGCTCATTGGTCCAAAGTCCTTGTAACTGTCACCAAACTTGAAGCTTGATTCTCACAAGTCTGCAACATCCAGACTCCAAACTCCAAACTCTAAACACAACCTATTTAAGTAGTAAGTTTAATGCAAGATCTTGATTCCCAGCTTCAACAACAAGAAACTAAATAATCATTGAACCTAAAGCTTGATCCTCCCAAGTTTGCAACATTTAGATTCCAAACTCCAAACACAAATTACTTAAGCAACAAATTTAATGCAAGATCTTGACTTCAATAACAAGAAAGCAACAAAAACAAACTCAATTTGCACGGAAGATTTCTGCTCACCTTGAACCTCTAGAGTTTATGGTCTTTGTGGAGCAACCATTTGCTCCAATGGCACCTATAAAGTCCATTGATGCTTAGGAACTCTTAGTAAGAAAACTATGACCTAAACAAGTAGGGGCATCATCTTGTTAGAATAGGTCGAAATTGAAGGCAACATTGTGGCAAAGCTGATAAAAAAGGGAGCAACAACATTGCAACTTTGTTTGGCAAAACCTCGTGAACATGAAAGCACTTGCAATAGCGCGATGGTGACTTGTGACATGCCTCTTTCCAAAGGCAACATCTTGTGATCCTCTTGCATTATACAAACCAGCAACCATCTCTACCGTGGGTAGAAAAGGTGGTCTCTTTTCTCTAAAGGGATGTTGGATGTAGATGATTTGGACAAAATAATGGCCCTGAATTAGGAAAGGGAGGTAGAAAGGTATTTTTTCAAGTCAAATGTATGCAAAATTTCGCCACTAAAAAAAAGAAGAAAAAAGGCTTCCTATTTGTCTTAGGAGTTGAGTCAATCAGTCCCAGTTCAAATCCAGTTCTTACTAACTGAAATCCAGGGTTCTATTCTTACACACCAAAGCAGGTACTTGCCCAACACTGGTTATAACCTCCAGTTTCAAGTCATAGAAACTTTTTTGAATCAAAGAACCTCTAGTTTTAAGTTGTTGCAAAATTCAAACAATCTAAGAACCTCAGATTTTCAAAGATGTTACAGGTTTTAGGAAAGAATCCAGATGGAACTGGCAGTTATTGTTGATAAGTTATTCAGTTTTTGAGAACTGTCAAGGAAGGGTCAATGTACCCAATCCTTAATGGAAGATCCTTTCTTCAAAAAAGATAAAACTACCCAAAACCCTAAACTTTTTTGGGTTGCTTCTAAACACAAAAATTATCCCCATCTTAAGACTTGATCAGGATCTCAAAGGCCAAATTTAACATTTCCTGGGTTAAATATTTGCCACTAATTGGGCTTCATAAAAAAAGGTGAATAAACCAGTGTAGGTGCTCTTTTGCCTTAGCCATTTTACAAGATATTTATGGTGTTAATACAAATAACCCAAAAAAGTGGGCTTTGTTTTTTTGACAAATTTTTGGCACATGGTGACAATTTAAATTTTTTTTTTTTCAATTTTTAGTGTAAAAAAAGTCAAGAAAAAATGCTGAACAAAATTTGGAAATTTTACCAAATTTTACCAAACTTTCCAAACCACAAAACTGAAAAAAAATACCCAGAGTAACTTGGTGGTTCACCTCATCCATCTTTTTTCAACCTTTTCCGGGTGTGAGGTAAGCAATGGTAATGTTATCCCTTTGATACTCAAGTAAGCTGTAACTTTTCCCTGTGCCACGGCCTTCTATCCGACACTTCTACAACTGACCATTTTATCGCACTTATACTACTGAAATGAGGAGGAAAAGGAGCCACTTTCCCCAATTGCCCCCTTTTGTATCAAGGCCAGGTTTTTTTTTTTTTTTAAATTTATTTTGTGTGCTAAATTTTCGTCATTTTGTGAAAAAATTATGAAACACAAATATTTTGTCACAAATCCACTTTTTTTTTGAATTTTTAAAATTTCCAAAAATCCTTACAATCTACAATATGAAAATAAGAATTTTTATTTTCATATCTCGAATATCGCCAAATTTGGCTACATATACTTATAGATGGTTGCCACTTGAGCAACATCACAAAATTGAAAAAGAAACACAGATCATGGCCAGAGTTCTTCTTTTAGGAATATTTTAATGTAGACTAAGCATGCAATCATCCATAGGAAGATGTAAGAAAAATGAAAATCATCCATAGGAAGATGTAAAAAAATGACATTCATCCCTAAGAAGAGTTAGCCAAATCAGACAATAAACCAGATATGAAGTACAAATCTGTAAGCAACATTTTAATATTGATGCCTACATACTGAATTTTTTATTAAAAAAAAATCTGACAATTTTTACAAAATTTTTTTTCCCTCACTTCTGGAAATTGAAACCCTCCAAAATCACTTCATTTATAAAATTCCATCAATAAAAGTGAAAAAAGAAGGCTGAAATTTCTGATTCTCATTTGTGATTTCTTTTTGCCAATTAAGGTAGTGCTTTTTGTTCATGGGATTTTGTTGTACCCACTCATCATACCCATGCATGGGGGCAAAAAGGAGAGTGAAGAAGAGATTGCTTGAATAGGGTACTTCATCAAAGCAGCTCCAGAAGTGAGTGGGACTTTCATTAGTCAGAATGAGGCCTAGGTGAACCTGCACCTACACTGGTTGGTACCTTCACCTACTTGAGTGAGGCCTCCTAGTGGCTGTTTTAAACCCAAACTAGGGTTAAAAAACATTAGTCTAGAAAATCTACACAACAAACACTGGATTGTTCAAGTTGGTGCCTTCAATTGTTTTGAAGAGTTGCCTTAGTGAACTACTACTACCGTAATCCTAAGGTCAGTTTCCACATTGACAAAACGAATAATTATTTATTTTCAAAAAATGAATTTGTTTTTTTTTAATTTGGAATTATTATTATTATTTTCATCATCTACTATAATATTGTGATATGAGTAGTGAAATTATTTAGAGTATAGTTTATGATAATTAGAATGATTTTCAACGTGTCA
>Ga0116229_10015246_pt1 | contig 10512 bp, 10 predicted proteins | sample S1TSphgellanicum_3_FD_87313 | JGI IMG/M metagenome (GOLD analysis project Ga0116229, IMG submission 87313) | Host-associated microbial communities from peat moss isolated from Minnesota, USA - S1T2_Fc - Sphagnum magellanicum MG | ecosystem: Host-associated > Plants > Peat moss > Unclassified...
AAGTGGGTTTCGTGTTGCTCAAGCAGCGGGAAATGCAAACCGCGGCGAGTGCCGCGGCGCTGGGGGGTGCGACCGCGCTTTCGAGCGGCCATCCGACCGCCACCGTTGAGGCCAACGCCATCACGGCGAGCGCGGGTTTTGCGGCCGGCACGTCGGGCGGCATCGTGACGACCGTGACGGTGAACAATCCGCCGAAAGCGGGCAACCATGTTGGCAATGCGAGCTATGTGGAGGTGGTGATCCTGCAGCCGCAATCGCTGGCGATATCAGGCATTTTCGGCATCAAGGCGTGGCAGATCACCGCGCGGGCCGTGGCCATTGTGGGCAACAGCGGCGGCAACTGCTTTCTGCAATTGGGTAGTTCCAGCAACCCCGGGATCTGGCTGAGCGGGGGTGCCACTATCAACGCCCCCCTGTGTGGCTTGGCGGCCAACTCCGCTCAATCCGAGGCCCTCTATGTTGAGGACGGCGCGACGCTTAACGCCACCTCGATCACGGTTTCCGGCACAGTGACGAACTCCAACGGCACCATCAATTCCACCAAGGCGGCTCAAACGTCGCAGCCCGCCACGGCGAACCCGTATGCCGGCGTGGCTGTTCCGACCTACTCCGGCTGCGCGTTCAACAACTACAACAGCAGCACCACGACGACGCTGAGCGCCAGCGGCACCTATTGCGGCGGTATCAGCCTGTATGGCGGCACGGTGACGATGAATCCGGGCGTTTATATTCTGAACGGCGGCTATTTCAATGTTTCCGCCAGCACGATACTGAACGGGTCGGGCGTGACCATCGTGCTGACCGGCGACAGCCCTGCGAACGTGGCTACCATGACGATCAGTGGCGGTTCCAAAGTGACTTTGAGCGCGCCGACGACGGGCGCCACGGCCGGGCTTGCGATCTTTCAGAATCCGACCGCCCTAAGCTCGGGCGTGGATAGCATCCAGGGCGGCGGGCAATTCAATGTGACCGGCGCCATCTATTTCCCGAATCAGGAGGTAGAATATTCCAATGGCAGTTCGACCAACTCGGCAACCTGCACCCAGTTGATTGCATCCATCATTTTCTTCGATGGCGGCGCATCCTTCAGCAATAGCGGTTGCGCGGGCACTGGCACCGCGACGATCGGAGGCACGCCCAGCACGCTCACCGAATAGTGTTGACGCTGCGTGTGGCGCGGCGGCGCGTGCCCTCACCCACCCCGCGTCGCGGGCGGGGGGTTGCTGGATCGGGGAAGAAGCCGGCTGGTTGGACTACATGAGTATTTTCCGATCCTTCCGCTGCGGTGCGGTTCGCGCGCCTGATCGTTCGACTGGCCGTGACCGCGGCCGGAGCCCGCGACAGGATGGCCAAGCATGCATGATACGATGATGCCTGGAGAGATGTTTGCGGCCGGGCAGCCCCGTGGCGCCATGGTTGCGGCCAATTATGCGGCGGTGCCGATCCGGTCGGGCGCGGCGATTCGCGACATGGCCCGCCCGGCGGGGGCGCCGCGGGCGCCGCCGTGCCTTGGCGATAGCGTTTATCAACTGCATATGGCCGCACAGCACGCAGCGCCGGAGCCCCCTGCCCCGCTGGAAAAATTGTTCAGCCGGCAGAAGGTTGAGACATTTCCCATCGACGCCTCGGTGTTCTGGGAGGGCGATGCGGCCACGGATGTTTTCGATCTGCTGGAAGGCGTTGTGCGCATCGTGAAGATTCTGAGCGGCGGGCGGCGCGTGATCACCGAATTCCATTACCCCGGCGACCTGCTGGGGGCGACGCCGGACCATTCGCATGATTATACCGCCGAGGCGGTGACGCCGGCCAAATTGCGGCGTTTCAGGCGGAGCCATTTCGAGGCGGCGCTGGCGGCAGAACCGCAATTGCAGCCCTATCTGTTCGCGCGGGTCCGCCGCGAGATGGCGGCGGCGCAGTGCCGGCTTGTGCTGCTGGCGCGCAAGACGGCGGAAGAGCGGGTTTGCAGCTTTCTATTGATGACGGCACGGCGCATGAGAAGCGATATGCACGCGGCCGCGGTGGTTCAGATTCCGATGAATCGGCTGGATGTGGCGGATTATCTGGGGCTGACGAAGGAGACCGTTTCGCGCGCGATGTGCAGGCTGGCGAGCCTGGGGGTGATTGCGATTGAAGGGCGGCACACGGTTGTTATTCGGGAGTTTCAGAGACTTGCGTTGCATGCCGGCGATGGCGAAACGGCGTAGTGGTGCCAGGCGTTCATTATGTGGATTTGGAGCGGCGTGGACGTGGTGGGCTGAAGCCCACGCTAAGGGCCCGTTCGACATTAATCGAATCGACTGGCAGGGTCGAACGGGCCCTAAGCCTTTGTTTGAGGCGGCATCTTTGCCGGCGTGCCGACGCACTTATTTGCCGACGATGCCTAAGGCGGGCGGCGGGCGGCAACGCGGCGGTGGAGATGGCGCTGATATCGCCGTTGCTGGTGGTTCTGCTGACGGCAACGATTGAGCTCGGGCTGGGATTTTATCAGGCCATGCAGGCGCAGGAAGCCGCCGAAGCCGGCGCGATGTATGCGGCGATCAATGGCACCGGCAGCCTTACCGCGATCGAGACCGCGGTGACGAGCGCCAACGGCGCCACGGGGCTGACCGCTTCCCCGGCACCGGTGCTGTTCTGCGGTTGCCCGACAGCGGCCGGCGTGATTTCGCAGGCGAGTTGCACCACGCCGCTTTGCGCCTCGAATGCGGCACCCGGCCATTACGTGACGGTGAGTGCGACCATTACGCTGACCAACCTGATCTCCTCCTCGTACCTCAATCTTTCAATTCCGAAGACTTTTGTCGGTACGTCGGTGATTCGGACACAGTAGTGCAGCGGGTTGATGATTTTCTGAAGATTGCGGGGCGGGGCGGGGCAATGCCAAGGCGCATTGCAGCCTACGGGTGCCGTGCTTCGATGGCGATCGAATTTGCCATTGTATTGCCTTTGCTGCTGACGTTTTCGCTTGGGCTGATCGATACGGGGCGGGTGCTGTGGACCTATACGACGCTCTCGCGTGCTGTGGCGGCGGCGGCGCGCTGTGCCGCGATCGACACGACCGATTGCGGCACGGTGGCCGCGGTGCAGAGTTATGCCGCGGTGCAGGCCTGGGGGCTTGGATTGCCTTCGTCGGATTTTGCGGTGGCGACGGCGAGTTGCGGCCAGCAGGTGACGGGGACGCTGACGTTCCAGTATTTTTCGCTGTGGTTTTATACGGTGATGCCTTATGCCAATAATCAGCTGAAGCTGACGGCGGTGGCGTGTTATCCTTGAGCCAGCACAGGTAAGAAAAGTCTTTTGGTTCTTTTCTTCAGAAAAGAACGGCTTTTTTATTTTCGCTTTTTGGCAGGAGAGCCCCCCACCCCGACCCTCCCCACAAGGGCCATGGTGGTCACACAAGTACGAATCGAGTTTTTCTCTTATAAAAACTAGAAAGTCTCTAGACCTTGTGGTTATTCCAAAAGCTTGCGGCTCACTATTTGCTAGTTTTCAAGGGGTTTTCGCGGCACGAACCCCCACCCCGACCCTCCCCACAAGGGGGAGGGAGAAGAAAGGCGCATTCTAAATCTAAATTTGTTTGCTTTAATTTATTTCGGAGATACGTGACCCGCATGGCCACAAGGGGAGGGAGATGGCGGTTAGGGCTTGGCGGTTCTGGCTTGGTCGAAAAATGTCAGATTATCCGCTGTGCTCACCTCATCGAGATCCATGCGGCTGACCTTGGCGGCGGATGCGTCGTCGCCGCTGAGGCCCAGGATCAGCGCGAGGTTTTCGCGGATTTTGGGGGTGGCGGTGGATGAGCGCGCCAGCGGGGCGATCAGGCGGATGGCTTCGCTGAACTGGCCGGTGAGGGCCAGCGACAAAGCGAGATCGTTGCGCGCGGGGACGTTGCGCGGGGCGATGGCCAGGGCGGCGCGATAGGAGGCTTGGGCTTCGGCATGGCGCTGCAGCGCATCGAGCGTGGCGCCGCGATCGACCAGGACGCGCGTATCGCCCGGCGCCAGCTTCAGGGCCTTGTCGGCATAGGTCAGGGCGATTGTGGCCTCGCCCAGGGCCATGTGGGCACGGTCGAGGCCGAGCATCGCGCCGAGCTTTGCCCTGGTGCCTTCGGCCCGGCTGAAGGCATCCATGGCGTCGTCGTATTGCTTGGCCTCCAGCAGGGTATCGCCCAGTTCCACGAATATGGCCGGGGTGGCGTTCGGGCCCTGGGCGAAATTGCGGTAGAGCTGAATGGCGCCGGGCAGATCGCCTGCCTGGCGGGCCGCGCGCGCGAGGGCCAGGCCAATTTGCCCCTGCTCACGCGTTGGGTGGCCCTGGCGGGCGGTGGCGGATGCGGAGTCAGGCTGCGGGGTGCCGCCGCAGCCGGCGCAGGCGAGGACGGCGCCGAGCAGAGCGCAGCTTGCCGCGGACCTTCGGAACTTTCTGCGTTTTGCTGCGCGCATCGAAAAATTCCCCTCAGGTGCATCGCGAAGCTGAACCCGGGCCGGCCAGCAGCGCACGTGATTGTTTGCGATGTAGCGGCAAGTAACCTGCCGTTCGATGACCCATATCATTGAAGCGTGCCTGAAATCGGAAGATTTTGCCTTGCGAATGGCGAATATGCGCCCTCGGAAGGAATTTGGTTATGGCATTTCGTGTTACTCGGCCCTTGAGCGAGTATAAAAAGATATTTTCCGAGAATGGCGTAACCGCCATCGAATACGGGCTGATCGCCGCCCTTGTGGCGGTTGCCATCATTGTGGCGATTACGCTTGTGGGCACAAATCTTGGCCTGGTGTTCGGCAAGGTTTCGACCGCGCTCTAAGAGGCACTCCGGCAGCTGCGTTTGCAGTGCCGTGGGTTGTTCATTGAGCGCAGCATGAAGCGAGGGGGTGCAATGCAAGGCGCATTGCATCCAACGGGGCTGAAAAAACATAACTAGGCAACAGAATGAACCGGCATGACCTGCAACAAACCCTCGCGCGGCCGGCCTTGCGCAAGGCGCAGGCATGATCTCATCACCGGTTGCGATCGTCATGGAGGCGGTGCCGCTGGCTTGCCTTGGCCTGGCGGCGGTGACCGATCTGCGGCACAGGATTGTTCCCAACCTGCTGGTGCTGGCGGTGGTGATTTGCGGCCTGGCACTGCGGAGTTTCGATGGGCTTGAGATGTTTGCCCTCAGCGTGCTTGTGTGCGCGGCTGTCGTTTTCCTGGTGGGTTTGCTGGCCTGTTATAAACTCATGGGCTGGGGCGACGTGAAGCTGATCGGCGCTGTGACGCTGCTGGTGCCGCTGCGGGATTCCGGCAATTTGCTGCTGGCCATCTTTGTGGCAGGCGGCGTGCTTTCCTGCTGCTACCTTCTGGCGCAGGCCATTTTGCGCAAACAGGCCAATGTGGCGCAGCCACACATCCTGACGGCCCGGACAGGTTTCGCCGGTTTTCTGGACCGGGAACACGGGCGCATCCTGGAAAGCCCTTCCATGCCGTATGCCGTTGCCGTGCTGGCCGGCGTGTTTTGCGAGACGGCCTTTGAGACAGTGCGATGCTGGCCCGCAATACTCTCCTGGCAATAGGCATCATCGCCTTGGCGCTGGGTGCCATTGTGGCGGCAGTTTGGCTGAGGGAAACGAGCGGCGGGCCGGCCCGCCCGGTTGCGGTGCTGCCTGTGTGGATACTTGTCGCGGCACGGGAACTGCCGGCCGGCACATTGCTGCGGATGGAAGATCTCACCTGGCACGACGTGCCGCAGGCGGCCGCCAATGCGGCCGATTACCTGCGCGGCAGTGTGACACAGGCGGATTTCGCCGGCGCGGTTACGCGCGTGCCACTGGCCGAGGATCAGGCGCTGACCGCCGACGATATCGTCAAGCCCGGCGATCGGGGGTTTCTTGTGGCAACGCTCGCACCCGGCGATCGCGCCGTTTCGATCGCGGTGGATGCGGTGCAGAGCGATACCGGCCTGGTGCTGCCCGGCGACTGGGTGGATGTGGTGCTGACGCAGCATTTCATGACCACGGGCGATCCCGGGCACCGTTCCGTTGGCGAAACCGTACTGCATGATTTGCGGATCATCGCCGTGGACCAGGCATTGACAAGCACGCCCCTGGCCGCGGAGGACAAGACCCTGGCCGCCGCCGCCGCCGAACCGAAACTGCCGAAAACCGTCACGCTCGAAGTGACGGAGCCGCAGGCGCAAATGCTTCTGGTGGCCGTTCAACTCGGCAGTCTGCAACTCTCCCTGCGTGGCCGCCAGGCAGACGGCGAACAGAGCGCGGTGGGTGAACATTCCCTTCCTACCTGGGCCTCGGATGTTTCCCCCGCTCTCGAGGGTGAGGGAACGCCTGCACCCGCCAATAAGCATGCACCGCTTGCAATCGAGGTGATCCATGGCGCGAAAATCGAACACCGCTGTTTCTCGGACAACGGACTTGTGGGGTGTTGATCGCCTGCTGCGCGCAGCATTGTGCGGCTGCGCGATCGCCCTGGCGTGCATGCCCGTGCCGGGCTCGGCGCAGGCGGCCAGACCCGGGAATGTGAGGTCCAGCCCACGGGTTTCGATCGACGCCGATACCGCGCGCATGATCGATCTGGGCGGCCCGGCGAAATCGGTGTTCATTGCCAACCCCGATATTGCCGATGTCCATGTGGCGACCCCCACAAATATCCTGGTGTATGGCAAACAGCCTGGCACGACCACCATGTTTGCCATTGGCGAGGACGGTGTGACCACGAGCTACACGATCAAGGTAAGCCGGCCGATCGGCGATCTGATCTCGGCGCTGCGGCGCGCGGTGCCGGACGCGCAGGTGACGGTCACGCCGGCGAAAAATGGCGTGACAGTTTCGGGCCATGCCTCCTCGCCGCGCGCGGCGGCCACGCTGCGCAATACCGCGACCCAGTTTCTTGGCGACAAGGAAACGCTGAATTTCAATGTGGTTGTGGATGCGGCCATCCAGGTGACGCTGCGTGTGCAGGTAGCGGAACTGGATCGCACCATCACGCGGTCGCTTGGCGTGAACTGGGGAGCGATGGCGCAGAATGGGTCGTTCGCGGTTGGCGTGGCGACCGGCCGCATACCGATCATTTCGGGCGCTTTTCAGCGTTCGACATCCACGAGCACTTTCGGCTCGTATGGCGTGGCTTACACCGCCGGCAACACGCAGATTGCGGCGGTGATCGACGCGCTCGACCAGAAGGGGCTGGCGACCATCCTGGCCGAACCCACGCTGACCGCCCTTTCAGGCGAGACCGCGAATTTTCTGGCCGGCGGCGAATACCCTATTCCGGTGCCGCAAGGCGTTCAGGAAGTGACAGTGGAGTACAAGAAATATGGCGTCAGCGTGCAATTTACCCCGACCGTGCTGGACGGCAATCGCATCAGCGTGAAGGTGGAGCCGGAAGTGAGCCAATTGACCACGGTGGGCAATCTGACATTGGACGGCATCGCGATCCCGGCGCTGACGGTGCGGCGCGTGGATACGACGGTGGAACTTGGCAGCGGCGAAAGCTTTGTGATTGCGGGGCTGTTTCAGAACAACGGTTCGAACCAGATACAAAACCTGCCGGGGCTGGGCGACCTTCCCGTGCTGGGGCCGCTGTTCCGCTCAAGCTCGTTTCAAAAGAACGAAAGCGAACTGGTGATCATCGTGACACCTTACGTGGTAAAGCCGGTGGACCGGGCGACCGACATGCATCTGCCGACCGAGGGATTTCAATATTCGAGCGACATAGAACGCATCCTGTGGGACCGGCTGCGTGCGGCGAGGCCCGATAGCACGGAACCGCCCGTGCCAAGCACGACGGAACCGCATCTGCATGGCGAAGCTGGCCTGATGATGGAGTAGGAGAAATGGCCCAACACACAACGCCCCATCGGGCCGCAACCGCGATCAGCCTGCTCGCCTGCCTCGGCGGCTGCGCGGAGATGAAACGGGACGCACGGCAGCTGCCGCCGCCGCCGGTGCCGACGGCCGCGAACCCGTGCCCGGTATGGACGGATTTTCCCGCCAATATCAACGAGAATCAGGATTCTCCCTATCTCGGCTGCACATTGCATTGGGATGTGCGTGCCCAATTGGCCAACCCGGCGGATCTTGACAAGGGCCGTCCGCTGGGGCCGGCCGATGGCACGGCGGCGGCAGCGGCAATGGACCGGTATCGGCTGGGCACGGTGAAAACAGGTGCAGGCGCCGGCGGCTTTACACCCGGCGGAACGGGTTCATCGGGCGGCGCGAGCGGCTCCTGATGGATGCCTCCGTGGTGCAACTGGCTTTGCCTATCCCAAACTTGCTGGCCAAGACGACGATGGTGTTTGTCAGCGATGGCGATTCGGAAGGCGTTATCCGGCAATGCCTCTCTGACCTTTCCGTGCCCAACCCGGAATTTGCAACCGGCGGTGTCGATGGCGCGATCGCGGCACTCACCAAGCGGGCCTCGCCGCGGCTGCTGATCGTGGATATTCAAGGCACCGACGACCCGGTGCCGCATATCCGGGAGTTGGCCAATGTGTGCGACCCGCAAACCGGTGTGATCGTGATCGGCGACGTGAACGACATACGTGTCTATCGCGGCCTGAAGGAAGTAGGCGTCGTCGAATACTACTACAAACCGCTGGTGCGCAGCCTGGTTTTGCAGACATGCCAGGACATCCTGACGGGTGCGACTACGAAGGTGCAGTCGCGCGACGGCAAGCTGATCCTGGTGGTGAGCATTCGCGGCGGTTCGGGCGGCACGATGATTGCGACCTCGACCGCCCGCTACCTCGCCGAGGCGCATAACCGGCGCGTGGGGTTGGTGGATCTGGATATGCAGTTCGGTGATTCCGCCCTGCAACTTGATGCCACGCCAACCCACGCGCTGAAGGAAGCGCTCGATCACCCCGAGAGGGTTGATGAATTGTTTCTTGACCGGGCCATCATCCAGGTTGGCGCGCGATTGGGGTTGCTCGCGGGGCTGGAGCCGCTGGCCGGGTTTTCGCCGCCGAACGAGGCTGCCGTGATGAGCCTGCTGTCGCACCTGTTGCGCCGCAATCGCTATGTATTCGTGGATATTCCTTCGTCGGTGGCACCCGGGCTGCTGCATCTGCTGCATCTGCCCGGGACCGTGGTGCTGGTAAGCTCGGCGAGCCTGGCCTGCGCCCGCGATGTTGCGCGTTGGCGCAACGAAATCGGGCGCAACAGCGCCGAGCTGACGATGGTTCACGTGCTGAACAAGAGCGGTGCGAACGATGGATTGTCGGACGAAGAATTTGTGCGCGCGGTGGGCGTGAAGCCCGACATCAAGATACCGTTCTCGCGTGAGATCGGCGCGGCCGCGCTGCTTGGCGTGCGCGGCCTTGAAAAATGCGCGCCATTCCAGAAAGGCCTCGCGCCCCTCTACCGCCAGCTTTCGGGGGAGGAAGAAGTCGTGATCGCCAGCAAAGCCTGGCACTGGTTCCGGCAATGAAAACACTCGATTTCGGCAAGCGGGTGCAACCCAGCACCGAGGCGACGGCCACGCCTGAAGCGGGGCAGCCCAATCTTGCCAACGCCAAGCAGGAGACGGCCACCAAACTTCTGCCAACGCGCGCCTCGCTGACGCCGGACCTTATCCGCGACGAAGTTCTGCTGCGGATCGAACCGGCGGTGGCGGTGCGGATGTCGAGATCCGAATTGTCGCTGCGGGTGATCGATCTGGTGGCACAGATTGCGACCGAACATCGCCTGCTGCTGAATTGGCAGGAACAGCATACGCTTTCCAATTTGATCGTTGACGACATGGTGGGCCTTGGCCCGCTGGAATCGCTGCTGCGCGACGGCACGGTTTCGGACATATTGGTGAATGGCGCGTTCATGGTGTTTGTCGAGCGGCGCGGCAAGCTGGAGCTGACGCCGATCAAATTCCGCAACAACGCGCATGTTCTGCATGTGGCGCAACGGATTGCCTCGGCGATCGGGCGGCGGGTGGATGAGAGCAGCCCGATGCTGGATGCGCGGCTGGCCGATGGCAGCCGGGTGAACGTGATCATCCCGCCGCTGAGTTTGAAAGGGCCCTGCCTTTCGATCCGCAAATTCTCAAAAAGCGCGATGAATTTCGAGCAGTTTGCCAAGATGGGCACGGTTTCGCCGGGCATGGCAAGGGCGCTGGAAATCGCCGCGCGGTGCCGGCTGAACATCATCATTTCGGGCGGCACCGGATCGGGCAAGACCACGCTGCTGAATGCGCTATCGAGCACGATCGAACCCACGGAGCGCATCGTGACGATCGAGGACGCGGCGGAATTGCAGTTGCAGCAGCCGCATGTGGTGCAGTTGGAAACGCGTTCGCCCAATCTTGAGGGGGAGGGGAAAATCACCCAGGGCGATTTGTTGCGCAATGCCCTGCGGATGCGGCCGGACCGGATCATTCTGGGCGAGGTGCGCGGACCCGAGGCGTTCGACATGATGCAGGCGATGAATACGGGCCATGACGGATCGATGTCGACCGTTCATGCGAATTCGGGCCGTGACGCGCTCGACCGGATCGAGAACATGATGCTGATGGCCAATGCCAACCTGC
>Ga0116229_10015247_pt1 | contig 10512 bp, 6 predicted proteins | sample S1TSphgellanicum_3_FD_87313 | JGI IMG/M metagenome (GOLD analysis project Ga0116229, IMG submission 87313) | Host-associated microbial communities from peat moss isolated from Minnesota, USA - S1T2_Fc - Sphagnum magellanicum MG | ecosystem: Host-associated > Plants > Peat moss > Unclassified...
CGCAGCTGCGCCAGCAACTGCACGAAGCGCAGCAGATCCTGGTTGGCGCTGCGCAGGCGCCAATCGACCCAGGAAATCTCGTTGTCCTGGCAGTAGGCGTTGTTGTTGCCGCGCTGCGTGCGCGCGAATTCGTCGCCGGCCAACAGCATCGGCACGCCCTGCGAGAGAAACAGCGTCGTCAGGAGATTGCGCATCTGCCGCTTGCGCAATGCGTTGACGGCCGCATCGTCGGTCGGTCCTTCGACACCGCAATTCCAGCTCAAATTGTCGCCGTGGCCGTCGGAGTTGCCCTCCAGATTCGCCTCGTTGTGCCGCTGGTTGTAGGAGACCAGATCGTACAGCGTGAAGCCGTCGTGCGCGGTCGGAAAATTGATGCCGGCGGTCGGCTTGCGGCCGTCATGCCGGAACTTGTCGCTGGAACCCGCGAATCGTTCGGCGAACTCGCCGAGCTTTCCCGCATCGCGCCGCCAGAAGGACCGAACGCCGTCTCGAAAGCGGTCGTTCCATTCCGCCCATCCGGGCGGAAAGCGTCCGAGCTGATAGCCCCCCCAACCCACGTCCCAGGGCTCGGCGATCAGCTTGACGTAGGCAAGCGCGGGCTCCGCGCGCAGCGACTTGAAGAACGCGCATTGCGGGTTGAAGCCGCCGCCCTCGCGCCCGAGCACGGTCGCGAGGTCGAATCGAAAGCCGTCGACATGCATCTCCACGACCCAGTACTTGAGGCAGTCGATGATCAGTGCGCGCACCTGTTCGTGTTCGCAGTTCACGGTATTGCCGCAACCCGTGACGTTCTCGTAGAAGCGCTTGTCCCCGGCGATCAAGCGGTAGTAGACCGAATTGTCGAGGCCGCGCATCGACAGGAGCGGGCCGTATTCATTGCCTTCCGCGGTGTGATTGAAAACCACGTCCAGAATGACCTCCAGTCCCGCGGCATGCAGCGCCTTGACCATGGTCTTGAACTCGACGACGGCGTCTTGCGCGGCGTACTCGTTCGCGGGAGCGGACCACGCGATCGGATTATAGCCCCAGTAATTGCACAAGCGGCGGTCGCGCAAAAACTGCTCCGTCACGAACGCCTGGCAGGGCATCAACTCGACCGCGGTCACGCCGATGGACTTCAGATGCTCGATCACCGGCGCCACCGTGAGCCCGAGGTACTTACCGCGCCACGGCGCCGGAACCCCGGGATGCAGCCGCGTGAAACCTTTCACATGCAACTCATAGATGACCGTGTCGCACCACGGGGTCGCGGGGGGCCGGTCTCCGTCCCACTCGAAACTGCCGTCAACCACGCGCGAGCGCAGCGGCCGGCCCGTCGACAGGCAGCGCGCATACGGATCGATCAAGCCCACCGCGGCATCGAATCGATGTCCCTTCTCGGGTTGATTCGGGCCATGAACATAGAATGCGTAGTGCGCTCCCGGGCCCGCGTGCCGGGGCGCGATCAACCCATGCCAGATGTCGTTGGTGCGTCCGGGCAGATCGCAGCGCAGTATCTCGGCGCCGCTCTCCGGATCGAACAGCGCGACCTCGACCCGGGTGGCGTTGCTGGAGAACACCGCGAAATTGACGCCGCGCGCCGTGCAAGTCGCGCCCAGCGGACGCGGCAGTCCCGCCTGAACGCTCTTCACTACGTCGGCCCGAGGTAGAACACCGCGCCGAGCGGCGGTAGATTCAGCTGCAGCGAACATGGGTAGCCTTGGGCACCCTCGGGCGAGGCGTCGAGCTCCGCTTGTTGGTTGTATCCCGAGCCGCCGAAACGCAGCTCATCGGAGTCGAATATCTTGCGATAGCGGCCCGCGTCGACGACGCCGACCCGGTAGCCGTCGCGCGGAACCGGTGTCGCGTTGAACACGCAGGTGATCGGACTCAGATTCGCGTCCTGCTCGACTCCGAGCCGGGCAAACGCCCACACACTTTCGTCGGCGTTGTGCAGGTCCACCCAGCGGAATCCCCGGTGATCGCAATCGCCCGAGTACAGCTGCGCCGTACCCCGGTACAGCAGATTCATCTCGCGCACGCAGTCGCGCAGTTTCGAGTGTTCCGGAACCGACAGTTGTCCCCACTCGATCTGCTCGTAGTCCCGCCATTCCTGCCACTGTCCGAACTCGGAGCCCATGAACAACAGCTTCTTGCCCGGGGTCGCGCACATGTAGGCGAGCAGCAGCCGGAAGTTGGCGCGCTTCTGCCAATCGTCGCCGGGCATCTTCGAGAGCAGCGCGTTCTTGCCGTGCACCACTTCGTCGTGCGAAATCGGCAGAATGAAGTTCTCGGACCAGGCGTAGACGAAGGAGAACGTGATCAGCTGATGGTTGTAGCGGCGGTACACCGGATCGAGCGCCGCATAGCGCAAGGTGTCGTTCATCCAGCCCATGTTCCATTTGAAATTGAAACCGAGGCCGCCGTATTCAGGCGGCGACGTCACGCCGGAGAACGACGTCGACTCCTCGGCGATGGTCAGCACACCGGGAAACGCGGCATGCACCGCATTGTTCATCTGCCGCAGGAAATCGATTGCTTCCAGATTTTCGCGGCCGCCGTCCCGGTTCGGCAGCCACTCGCCGGGTTTGCGGCTGTAGTCGAGGTACAGCATGGAGGCGACGGCGTCGACGCGCAGTCCGTCGACGTGGTATCGGTCGAACCAGAACAGCGCGTTGGCGATCAGGAAGTTGCGCACCTCGTGCCGGCCGTAATTGAAGATCTTGGTGCCCCACTCCATGTGTTCGCCGAGGCGCGAATCGGCGTGCTCGTACAGGGAGCTGCCGTCGAAGTGCGCCAGGCCGTGATCATCGCGCGGGAAATGCGCCGGAACCCAGTCGAGTATCACGCCGATCCCGGCCTGATGGCATCGGTCCACGAAGTGCATGAAATCCTGCGGGCTGCCGTAGCGGGCCGTCGCCGCGAAGTAGCCGACCACTTGATAGCCCCACGACGCATCGAGCGGGTGCTCCGCGACCCCCATCAGCTCCAGGTGCGTGTAGCCGAGGTCGACGACATAGGGAATCAGCTGATCCACGGCCTCGAGCCAGCTCATGAACGGCGGAGTTCGCTGATGCCACGGCCGCCGCCACGAGCCCAGATGCACTTCATAGGCATTGAACGGGCGGCGTCGCGGATCGCTGCGCTCGCGCTGCGCAAGCCATTCGGAGTCGGCCCAGGCGTAGCCGTCGAGCGAGGCCACCACCGAACTGTTGTCGGGGCGCAATTGCATGGCGAAGCCGTACGGATCGGCCTTGAGGAACAGGTGCCCGGCGTGGTCGCGGACCTCGTACTTGTACGCGGTGCCCGCGCCGAGGCCCGGAATCGACGCCTCCCACACCCCGGACGAACCGCGGTTGTGCATCACGTTCACGCGTCCGTCCCAATGATTGAACGGCCCGACCACGCTCACCCGCTCGGCGTTGGGCGCCCAGACCGCGAACCGGGTGCCGGTGCCATCGAGGTGCGCGCCCAGCTTGTCATAGATACGCTGATGCGTGCCCTCGCCGAACAAGTACAAATCGAAGTCGCTGATCCCCTGTTCGTGCAATGTCCCGCCCCTACATCACGGGCTTGACCGCCCAAATGCGTTCCGCGTAGTCGCGGATGCTGCGGTCGCTGGAGAAATACCCCATATTCAGGCAGTTGATGACGGCCTTGCGGCTCCATTCGTCTTCCTGCAGGTACAAGGCGTCCACTTGCGCCTGCGCCAGAGCGTACGCGGCGAAGTCCGCCAGCACCAGGAAAGGTTCGCCGTCGCTCAGCAGCCGGTCGATCACCGGCCTGGCGTCGTCAGGGCGACCCGGCGAGAAGAACCCGGAGGCGATCAGATCGAGGGTCGCCTTGAGGTCGGGATTGGCGGCGAGTTCGCGCCGCGGTTGATAGCCGGCGGCGAGCTTCTCCGCGACCTGTACGGCGGTCAAACCGAAGATGAAGACGTTTTCCGCGCCGACATGCTCGCGAATTTCGATGTTGGCTCCGTCCAGTGTGCCGATGGTGAGTGCGCCGTTCAGCGCCAGCTTCATGTTGCCCGTGCCGGAAGCCTCCATGCCGGCGGTGGAAATCTGCTGCGACAGGTCGGCCGCCGGCATGATTTTCTGAGCCAGCGAAACATCGTAGTCCGGCAGGAATGCCACCCGCAGCTTGTCGCTCACGTCGGGATCGGCCGCGATGGTGCGCGCCACGTTGTTGATGAGCTTGATGATGGCCTTGGCCATCACGTAGCCCGGCGCCGACTTGCCGGCGAAGATCACGGTGCGCGGCACGACCGGCGCGCGCGGGTTGTCGCGGATGTGCCGGTAGCGGGTCACGACGTACAGCAGGTTCAGCAGTTGGCGCTTGTATTCGTGGATCCTCTTCACCTGCACGTCGAACAGCGAGTCGACGCTGATTTCGATTCCGGTGCGCCGCATCACTTCGTCGGCGAGGCGCCGCTTGTTGTTGAGTTTGACGCCGCGAAACTGGCGGCGAAACTCAGCGTCGTCGGCGGCGTCCGCCATGCGCCCGAGCTCTTCGAGATCGTTCTCCCAGGCGGGTCCCAGGCGCTGCGTCAACAGCGCCGACAGGCCCAGATTCGATTGCTTGAGCCAGCGGCGCACGGCGATGCCGTTGGTCACATTGATGAACCGATCCGGATACATCTCTGCGAATCCCGCGAATACGTGCTTGCGCATCAGATCGGTGTGCAGCTGCGCGACGCCGTTGACCCGATGGCTGCCGATCACCGCGAGGTGCGCCATGCGCACGCGGCGCTCGCCGCTGCCGTCGTCGATGATCGACAGTCGCCGGCGCCGGTCGAGATCGTCCGGATACAGGACTTCGACGGAGTGCAGAAAATCGCGGTTGATCAGGTAGATGATCTGCAGGTGCCGCGGCAGCAGCCGCTCGAACATGCCGACCGGCCAGGTCTCGAGCGCCTCGGGCAACAGCGTGTGGTTGGTATAGGAGAAGACGCGGGTCGTGATCCGCCAGCCCTCGGACCACGACACGCCGTGCTCGTCGATCAGCAGGCGCATCAGTTCCGGAATCGCGACCGTCGGGTGCGTGTCGTTCAACTGGATGGCGATCGAGTCGGGCAGGGAGGCGAGCGTGCGTCCCTCGCTCACGTGCGTGGCGAGGATGTCCTGCAGGCTCGCGCTGACGAAGAAGTACTGCTGCTTGAGGCGCAGTTCCTTCCCCTGGGGCGTCGAATCGTCCGGATACAGGACCCGCGACAGGTTCTTGGCATCGATCTGTTCCTGCACGGCGGCGGCGTAGTCGCCGGCATTGAAGGCGTCGATGTGGAAAGGAGTGATCGCGCGACCGGACCAGAGACGCAGATGATTGACGGTGGGACTGCGGTTGCCCGGGATCAGTTGGTCGAAGCCGATGGCATAGATGTCCGACGTCTCGATCCAGCACTGCCGGGTGCTCTGCGAGGCGCTGTCGGCCGGCTCGACCCGGCCACCGAAGCGCACCGTGTAGCGCACATTGCCGCGCGGGGTCTCCCACACGTTGCGCAGGCGCAGCCAACTGCTCGCGACCTCGCGCTGCCCGCCGTCGGCGGCGATCACCTGGGTGAAGATGCCGTAATCGTAGCGGATGCCGTAGCCCACTGCGGGATACTGCAGGGTCGCCAACGAGTCCAGGAAGCACGCGGCCAGGCGGCCGAGTCCGCCGTTGCCCAAACCGGGATCGACCTCCTGGGCGGCGACTTCGTCGAGGTCATGGCCCAAATCCCGCAATGCCGAGCGTGCTTCCTGCAACAGCCCGCCCTCGAGACTCGACAGCGCGTTCAACAAAGAGCGCCCCGGCAGATATTCCACCGAGAAATAGCACACCCGCTTGACGTGTGCGTTCGCCACCCGGCGCTGCGTGGCGAGCCAGCGCAGGGTGAGTTCCTCGCGCACCGCCAGCGACAATGCGTCGTAGATGTCGCGCGCGCTTGCCGACTCGGGGTTCTTGCCGAGAGTGCGCGTCAGACGGTCCAAGAGCGCCGCCAGCAGCGTGCCGGGCTGCAGTGCGACGTTGCGGCGGGTGGTAAACTGGCTGTCAATGGTGCTCATGATTGGGGTTATTATAGGGATGTTGGTCGAGGGACGGCGGTTGAACCTCACAATGCGTGATAACTTTGACTTCGCGTGATCGAAATTGACTTCTTCCCACTTGGCCGTCGGTATCGACGTCGGCGGCTCGTCCATCAAATGCAGCCTCGTGGACCTGGCTAGCGGCGCCTTCGCGGGCGAGCGCTTCAGTACCCCGACGCCGGCACAGGACACCACCGACAAGCTGCTGACCGCCCTGCAAACCGTGGTGGCGAATGTGCCGGGCGATCACGCGGTGGGGCTGGCGTTTCCGAGCGTGATCCGCAACGGCACGGTGCGGACCGCCGCGAACCTCAACAAGGCGTGGATCGGACAACCGCTCGCCCGCCTCGCGAGCGAGCGTTTGCGGCGCCCGGTGATCGCGATCAATGACGCCGACGCGGCGGGACTCGCGGAATTGCGTTACGGGGCGGCGCGCGACGTACCGGGCACGGTGCTGCTGCTGACGCTCGGCACCGGCATCGGCACGGCGCTGTTCGTCGACGGCAAACTGGTGCCGAATACGGAGCTCGGCCACTTGCAGGTCGACGGACGCGAAGCGGAACATCGCGCCTCCGGGCGCGCGAAAATCGATCAGGATTTGAGCTGGGACGCCTGGGCGGAGCAGCTCAACAGGGTGCTGCAGGAAATGCATGCCTTGTTGTGGCCCGACCTCATCGTGCTATGCGGCGGCATCACCGAGGAACCGGAGAAATTCCTGGACAAGCTGCACTGCGAAGCACGCTTGGTTGTGGGTACCCTGCGCTCGGACGCAGGCATCGTCGGCGCGGCGCTCGCCACCACGGTGGTGCGATAAGAGCCGCGCCCGGAGTGTGCTTTCGCCGGCGCGGCGCTCGCGACGGTGGTGCGATCAGAGCCGCGCCCACAGGAAGGTATCGTCTGCGAATCGCTCGCCGCCACGGTGATGCGATCAGAACCGCGCTCACCGCCTGCATCATGCTGGCGCTGGCCGCCTGCGCCGCAACGCCCCCTGCCGTGGTACGGCCGCCTGAATCATCCGGCTCGGGCGGCGCCGCGAACGGCGCCTCCGGCGCATCGCGGGTTGCGCCCGACCCGGCGCAAGTGTTCGTGGCCGACGCGCTCGCCATGCTGGGCCAGCCGTATCGTTACGGCGGCAACAAGCCCGGTGGCTTCGACTGCAGCGGCCTCGTGGAGTATGCCGCGAACGGCGCCGGCATCTGGGTCCCGCGCACTGCACACGAACAGCAGCGTTTCGGCCGGCCCATCACGCGCCGCGAGTTGCGCGCCGGGGATCTCGTGTTCCTGCGTCTCGCGCACAAGGAGTTGCATGTCGGCATCGCCTTGGACGGCGATCGCTTCGTGCACGCGCCCTCGTCCGGCGGCTACATCCGCGTCGACTCGTTGGCGCGGACCCCCTACGCCAAGGGATTCATCGGCGCTCGGCGCATCGTCGACGCCGCCGGCGTACAATGAAGCCTCTTTAGCCCGAGGACCGCATCATGAAGCTGTATTACTCTCCCGGCGCCTGCTCGCTGTCGCCGCATATCGTGCTGGCCGAAGCCGGCCTGCCCTACACTCTCGAGAAGACCGACCTCGCGGCGAAGAAGACCGCGGCCGGAGTCGATTATCTGACCATCAACAGCAAGGGCAGTGTGCCGGCCCTGCAGCTCGACGACGGACGCGTCCTCACCGAAGGACCGGCGGTGGTTCAATACCTCGCGGATCTCAAGCCGGAATCCGGCCTGGCACCGCGCGCCGGCACGTTCGAACGCTACCGGTTGATGGAATTGCTCAATTACCTCACCTCGGAAGTGCACAAGGGTTTCGCCCCGTTGTTCAATGCCAAAGCCTCGGCCGATTGGAAGGCGTCCGCGCTCGCCAATCTCGAGAAGAAATTCACCTGGCTGGTGGGCCTGCTGGCCGGCAAGAAGTATCTGATGGGCGATACCTTCAGCGTCGCGGATGCGTATCTGTACACGATGCTGAGGTGGACCAAAATTTTGAAAATCGATCTCGAGCGATGGCCCGAGCTCGCCGCCTACTTCGCGCGAGTCGCGGAGCGTCCCAAGGTCCATCAGGCGCTCGAAGAAGAAGGGATAAAGTAGCGCCGGCGCGAGCGGCCCTCGGCGCCAGTCTCGATTGCAGCGCCTGCTCTGGCATGCGCTGCGCCGGCCTTGGCTTCGCGCAAGTCGGGGGGTGGCCGTCCATGGGCACCTGTGCGACCCATGCCGCGTCGTGACAGCGGCAGCGGCAGCGGCAGTGGGCAGACAGGCTGTTAGCGCGCGGCAACGTCCAGCAATTCGTTTCCCGCCGGTGCCGCAAATTGCAGCGCCGCGAGCTGCGCATACAGGGGGCTGTGGATGAGCAGCTCCGAATGCGTGCCCACCGCGACCTTGTGGCCATGATCCATCACCACGATGCGGTCGGCGTTGAGTACGGTGGCGAGGCGATGCGCGATGATGATGGTGGTGCGCCCGCGCATGAGCTTCTCGAGCGCCTGTTGCACCAGCCGTTCGGATTCCGCGTCGAGCGACGATGTGGCCTCGTCCAGCAACAAGATCGGCGGATCCTTGAGAATGGCGCGCGCCAGGGCGATTCGCTGGCGTTGGCCGCCGGACAGGCGCGTGCCGCGTTCGCCGAGGAAGGTGTCATATCCCTGCGGCAGCCTGCGCAAAAACTCATCGGCCGCCGCCGCCACCGCGGCCGCCTCGATCTCGGCGTCGCTCGCGGAAGGACGTCCATAACGGATGTTGTCGCGCGCACTGGCGCCGAACAGCACGGTTTCCTGCGGCACGAGACCGATCTGCGAACGGATGGCGTGTGGATCGAGGTCCGACAGGCGCCGCTCGTCGATCGACACGCGCCCTGAATCGGGATCGTAGAACCGCAGCAGCAGTTGGAACGTGGTGCTTTTGCCCGCGCCCGACGGACCCACGAATGCGACGGTTTCGCCGGGCGACACTTCGAGGCTGAAATTCGCGAGCGCGGCGCTGTCCGGCCGTGACGCATAGTGGAACGTGACATTGTCGAAGCGAATTGCGCCGCGGACCCGCTTGGGAAAATCGACCGGCCGCAGCGGAGCGGTGATCGTCGGTTGTGCCTCGAGCAGCTCGCTCAAGCGCTCCATGGCGCCTGCGGCGCGCTGCATCTCGCCCCACATCTCGCTCAAGGCCGCGGCCGAACTGCCCACGAAGCCGGCATACAGCAGAAACTGCGTGAGCTGCCCGCCCGTCAGCGTGCCGCCGAGCACCTGGTGCGCTCCCAGCCACAACACGAACGTAATGCCGGCGAACACCAGCATGATGCCGACCGCCGTCAGTGCCGCGCGCACGCGCGTGCGGCGAATGGCGGTTGCGAAGCTGTCTTCAACCGCCTGGCGATAACGCTCGCTCTGCAAGTCTTCCAGCGTAAACGCCTGCACCGTCTGGATCGCGTTCAGCGTCTCGCCCGCAAGCCCGCTGGTATCGGCTATCCGGTCCTGCGAGGCGCGCGACAATCGGCGTACGCGCCGCCCGATCACGATGAGAGGCACCACCACCACGGGAATCCCCACCAGAATGACGCCCATGAGTTTCGCGCTGGTGAGGCCCAGCATCACGAGGCCGCCGATCAAGCTCAGGCTGGAGCGCAGAATGATCGACAGGTTGACGCCCGAAATGGCCTGCACCAGCGTGGTGTCGGTGGTCAAGCGCGACAGCACTTCGCCGACCCGGGTGGTCTCGTAGAACATGGGATCCATGTGCACCACGCGCCGGTACACCGCCGCCCGCAGGTCCGCGACCACCCGTTCGCCCAGCCAGGTCACCAGGTAAAAGCGCAGCGCGGCGAATACGCCGAAGATCACCGCTGCCGCCAGGAACCACACGAAGTACCGATTCAGCGTGGCTGAGTCCTTGGACGCCAATAAGTCGATGACCTGGCGCAGGGCCAGCGGCAACGCCAGCATGGCCACCGTCGCCACGAGCAAAGCGCCCAAGGCGGCGAGCATCATCGCCCGGTAGGGTTTGAGGAAGGGCAGCAGCGCACGCAGCGGGTTCAAGGACTTCGCGCGACGACGCGGGGCGGTGGCATTCATAGCCTCGCATGATCCCATAACTCACTGCGGATCGCGCAGGGTACCGGCCTGCCCGCCAAAGCCGCTCGGCGGCGATGCGTGATTCGTCACGCGGCTACTCCGGCAGCGGGCGTTGCGCGCCGACAACGCGCTCGCCGAGCAAATCTCGACACGATTGCCTTTCGGCCGCGAGGCCGTTATGGTGCCATCCCAAGGGGAATTGGCTCGCCGGAGCGACGTTGAGTCGCTGACATAAAATCGGGGATGCATCATGCGGGGACGCCGTAGAATTCAAGAGTTGCAGAACAGCCACGACCGGGACAAGCCCACTGCCGTGATTTGCGGCGTGGCCATGCCCCCCGAGAACTTGCTGCCCGCCCAGGCCTCGCTGGCCGCCCAGGCTTGGCTATCCGCCAGGACCTTGCTATCCGCCAG